>JACLAC010007910.1_pt1 | contig 33756 bp, 37 predicted proteins | sample 8027881 | NCBI WGS metagenome assembly JACLAC01 (sample SAMN15725517, study PRJNA655200) | protist metagenome | isolation source: fluorescence activated cell sorting (FACS) single amplified genomes of... | place: Spain: Blaines Bay Microbial Observatory, Mediterranean Sea | collected 2016-01-19 | reverse complement strand
TGAAAATTTCTGTTCGTGGATTGTTGTTGGCCGTCGCGTGCCTCGCGTTTGCGTTGGGAGCGATACGATCGGGGGGCGTGCTCGCTGGCGTGATGATTGCTGGCATTGGTGTTTTCGTGACGGCATTGCTGATAGTGGTTTTGGTTGCTCGTGATGGTCGCCGCGTACGAGCGATTGGTTTCCTCGTTCCTTTCTGCATGTATGTGGGCGTTCATTATGCTTCACCCGGTAATGAGTCCGACATATTTAATTCAGCAAGGTTTGCTTCGAGTCGGAGTTTGCAACCCCTCTTTCTTGCAATCCGTTCAACGGTTTGGGTGGATTACCACACCGGTCTGCAGGTAACTGATTTTGATCCTGCCGCCGAGCCTGAGCGTATTTATGATGGCTTGGTCGTGCCTCGAGCCGGAATGGTGACAGAGGAATCAGTTCCTGATCCCGTTGTGTTTGGCCTTACGTCTCATCTGTTGGCGGCTGTCTGTCTTGGTCTCGTGGGTTCAAAGTTTGCTCTCTACATTCACAATGCTCGTGACGATGCTTCGAAATGAGCTTTGGTGCATGCTGTTAAATGTCAGATCAACCCGGGGGTTATCGGGTTGCTCCGTTTTTTGGACTCCGTGGGTTGGTGTTAAGTTTCCCGATCGTTGCTGGGGTTGGTCAATCGATCTGAGGGACTGATGACAGCGATGCCGGGGCGATTCATGACGTGGGTGTAGATCATTGTGGTTTGCACGTCCTTGTGTCCCAATAATTCCTGGACGGTCCGGATATCGGCACCGTCTTCAAGGAGGTGGGTTGCGAAGGAGTGTCGGAGGGTGTGTGGCACAGCGGGCTTGGTGATCTCGGTGTGTGATACGGCTTTTTTAAAGGCCCTTGCGAAGGTGGATTCGTGTACATGGTGGCGTCTGATGACGCCACTGCGGGGATCCTTGGAGAGTTGGCGAGATGGGAAGATGTATTGCCATCCAATGTCGCGGTCCGCATTGGGATATTTCCTCGCCAGAGCGAAAGGCAGATAGACGCGACCCAAACCGTGATGGAGGTCATCCTTGTGCAAGCAACGTACGGCTTCAAGTTGTTGCTTCAGTTCACCGGTAATGCAATCAGCAAGAACCGTGATGCGGTCTTTCATGCCTTTTCCATTTCGGACGACGATTTGTCCTGATTCAAAGCAGATGTCTTTGAATCGAAGTGTGCGGCATTCACGGTGACGCAGGCCACTGCCATACATCAGCAGAAACATCATTCGATTGCGGCCTGAAAGGAGCGTCAGAATCTCGTTGACTTCACGTTTGGTGAGCACAACGGGTCGGTATTGACTGGATTTGGCACGAATGGTGTGAATGAATCGGAGGTCTCGTCCAAAGACTTTTTGGTAGAGGAACAAACAGGCGGCCAGTGCCTGGTTTTGGGTTCCCGCCGTGACGTGCTGGGTCACGGCCAGGTCGGTAAGGAAGTCTGCGATCTCTGGTTCCCCGTAGCGTTGAAGATTCTCGTCATCGATGTGTCGTATGAAACGATGGATCCAACCCAGGTAGGCGACTTCGGTTGACTTGGGGTGGTGCAGCATCCGCAACGTGCGTGTCATTTGTTGAATGACTGGAGGTTGTTTTTGATTGATCAGTCCCGCGTGACCTTCACCGGGTACAAGGACAGTCTGCGCCAACGGTGTGTTTTGAGTATTTGGCGTGTCAGTGCGTGGGACGTGGTCATCGGGTTCGAATTCCCGATTGTCATCAAGGCGGCTAAGTTGTGTCAGCTTGTTGATAAAGGGTTGAAAGTTTACGTCTTGTTGTGACAGAACGTGTCGCTGATAGGCATTCAATGCCTGTGCCGCTTGTAAACGTCGCCAGGGCGGGATATTTGCATCTCGTAGCGAGCGCAGAAAGGAAAGGACAAGTGGCGTTTTGATGGGGATGTGGTTTTGGTTGAGTTGGTGGTGCTGGGCATATCCCGCAAGCCACCTGGGGAACCACTTCTGTTCGTTCTTTGAGAACCGCTTGTCATCGAGTTGTTGCAAGAACTCTGCTATCGACATGGTTGCCCCCCATGAAATTTGAAAGCGATGCAAGGGGGAGTTTAGCGGCGTACGATGGGGGGGCAAGTCAGCAAATCACCCCTCTAGATAGTGGTTTGTGTTATTCCGTGACTGAGTCACGTTGTTTTCTGAATCGCTTAAGGGTTTTCTTTGAAGCAGCGAGGATTGCATTGGGTGGTAGATTGACGGGGTGACGGTGAGTATTTAGGCAGGGCATATCGGACAGGGACGCCGAGGTTTGGGCGGGGAGGATGGTAGGATAGGTACGTTGCTGGCGACGGAATTCAACTCAGCCCTGCTTGCTGAGGCGGCAGTGTGCAAGCGGTGGGCCACGGTTGACGGTGGATGTCGTGACAAGGTCATTCGGTCGGCAACCAATGATGGCAAACGGCTCTGCTGGAAAGGTGTTATTCCGTGGGTGAGTCACGTTCTTTCCTGTATAATCCGTGGCTGAACCACGAATAATTAATTGTTATGCGAATCAACTCTCGAACCGTGAGACACGCTAAATGAGCGAAGCAATAAAGGTTTTAATTGTGCTTTGCGAAATACTGATCTTCGTGATCTCGTGGTTATTGTCCAAAGTCACGGCGGGCAAGTTTTCTATCTATACACCGTCCTTCGTTAAAGAGGGACATCGCAGGAAAAGGCAAAAAGAAGAACGGAAAGAAAGAGCAGCGAAGAATAGTGTCTCGCGTGAGGTCTGACGTTCGCCGCCTATGTTCGAAATGGGAAACAGTCGACCTCGCGCACTCGATACACGAACTACAAAGGCACGGTCCGTCCGCAGTAACTCCCGGAAATTGTCCGCTCTCTTCCGGCATCCACAACCAATCCAGCAGTCAGCGTGCTTAAGATCTCGCATAACAAAGCGATGCACCGGAGCGGGCTACGTGTTCGGTTTTTCAACGTCGTTTCCTTCGTTTAAGGTTTTTGGTTTTTCCACGATCACTCGCGTTGGTCCGCCCGCCCGGTGATCTTGATCGTTATCCGACTTGAGTTGCATGCAGTCCTACACTGAACTATTCGCGCAGCTGAAAACCGCCAACGACAACTGGGAGTGTGTCGGGCCTCAACCAGCGTCACGAGTCGAAGACATTGAACGCAAATACAACATTCAACTACCAACCAGCTTCCGAAACTATCTGATTGAACTTGGTGGTATTGAATTTCTCGACGCTCATTACACGTCGATCGACGATGACTATCTGGACGATAGTGATGGGTTCATGTGCAACACAAACATGATTCGATCCCAATGCGAACTACCGGATGGACTGATTGCTGTTGAATTCGACCACGACGCCGATTCGATCGCATTCCTAGACCTCAATCAAATGAATGATGGTGAATGTCCGGTCCTCTGGTACAATCCATTCACCGGTCAATTGCTTGGCAAATGCGCGGACAATTTCGACCAATTTTTTCGGCGACTCGTATCGGAATGGACAGCGTCAACGTAGATCGTCGGATAACAAAAAAATGCACCGGAGCGGCGAAGTCCGGGCGTATTGTGATGGAGAATCACTTGTCGCCGCCCGGTGATTTTGGACGTTATGCCGCAAAGCCGATCCGCATGAGCGCAGATGACTTCAAACGCGAATGGACTGCCGCAGGTGACACGCTGATTGCGTTCACACCGGAGTCGCTGCAATCGATCACCTTGCCAGATACATCCACCGACTTCTTGGTCAACGCCGGACTGCCCGATTCGGCTGCACCGTTTCTCGACTTTCACGGCCATGGGACACGGCGTTTGCAGCCCGCATCTGCGGCATACTCTATCGGCTCTGAATTTGAACGCTTTCGTTGCATAGGAACGAATGATTCAGGCGACCCAATCTGCATCGATTCAGAATCTAATGGTGCCGTCGTTCTGTTATTCCACGATGACAACTTCCGTGTCGTCCTAATGAATTCATCTGTCGAACAACTCGCTGAATCACTTCTCGCCTTTCGCAAACTCGTCGACGCTACATGTGAACTCAATGGCGAAGATGCATTTCTCGACGGTGATATACCAAGACACTTGATCGAAATACTCTCAGAAGAATTGGCTACAATTGATCCTGACTGCGTTCTTGAACGCTCATTCTGGTCCACGGAACTCAAGTCGTTGCAACAGATGACGGCATAACAAAAAAATGCACCCGAGTCGCGAAGCCGGGCGTTTTGACAATGGACAATCTCTCGTCGCGACCGGGTGATTTTAGACGTTATCTGCTTAATCAAATGGCCAAACGAGTTCGTAAAAAGACAAAAGCTGAACTTGCATCGCCGAAGTTTCGGGATCGCTCGAAACATCAGGCTGCAGTTTTGATGGATGCCTATCGTGCATGCGACAAGCTGTCAAAAAAACGCCACCAATTCATGCTTGACATCGCTGACAACCACTGGGTGAACCGCTTCGAGAACATGGACGACCACAATGCGTATGATCGCGAAACGCGGGCATGGAACAGATTGCGATCCGAATTCCTCCGCGACGCTACCAAGCCACTCGAACTCCATTGCTTCACTTGCAATTGGAACGCCGGACGTGGTCTGAAACCGCTGTTGAAAATCATTAAAAACAAACATTGCGACGCGGGAACTGCCCTCCGGCTTTACTGGATCAATGATCCGTACTACTACCAAGAATACGAAACGATTGGCGAATGCCCATACGAAGAGGAACGCGAAATGTTGCGCATCCTGCGGACAATCGAACGACGATTCAAGGCAGGTGATTTTGCAACGAAACGAATTCCATTTGATCCGATGCCATGGATCGAGGATAAATACACTGAATCTGCCGTTCACGTCATGCCAGATGTGATGCGGGAACCTGTCAAAACCCGAAAACGCAGATAACAATGGGATGCACGCGAAGTCCGGCTTGCGCGTGCTTTTGGAGTGGAAGATCTATCGTCCGGACTCGGTGATCCCTGCCGTTATGTGCAATAGACTCTCGCGATGACTCGAACGAAAGTCGACACAATACGCGAGTACTGCCGCCCGTTGGTAGGTCAGACGATCCAGCGGTTCGAGACCGCTCAACTCTTTCTCCAAGACGGTTCGTGGGATGACTGGCCGGACCTTCCACTTCGTATGTACTGCACAAATGGAACAATGGTCTCGGTCTCATGGTCGAAATTTGACGACCTGTGGCTATCAAACGACGAATCTCTGCCGTTCCCTGTCGAAGAAGATACAACTCGGTGGCAAACGAATCGGCAGGGCAAACTTGATGCGGCGATCGGAAAAACAATTCAAAGCGTAATGCTCGGCCGCGGAGAAATGACTATCGAATCACGAGACATTGAAATCTGGACACGGCTGTTGTTCGATTTGGGCAGTACGTGGCTCGAAGTGTTTAACGCTCTTGATGAAAACGGCTATGATCTACATCTCGTCAAACCGGATGGCGAGTTCAAAAAATGCACATAACAATGCGATGCACGCCGAGTCCTCGAGCATCTCTTGGGCCGTGGTTGCTCAACTCCTCGGACCGGGTGATCGCGGACGTTATGCCGCTTGGTGTTTACTCACGAGCCGACTGAATGCCACTGACTGATGAACAACTCGCACGTATTGAATTCTTACTCTACGAATGCGAAGACGACGCCACCTTTGCAGAGACTCTTCTACACATCGACTCGTCTGCTGAATTGCATGCTCTAGCTCAGCAGATTAACTGGGATTGTGGATTCGATGCACTTGAAGCTGTACTGGAACACCCGCTGTGTGATCGCGGCACTGCCTTGATGATCTATTGGCTGGGCGAACCGACCTACTTCGCGGATTTCGCATCCGATGAGGATGTTCCCGAAGTCAACCGTTCACTCAAGGAATTTCTCAATCGCGTTCAAAATCAATTGATGTCAGAGCAATTCAAATCCAATACAATATGCTTTGATCCGATGGTGGACATGAATGTTGTTCAACGCCGGAAGATTGAAAATGCTGGCACGATACCAGCCGTACTAAAGAAACCAAATTGCTAACGGATATTCCGGCATAACAAAACATTGCACCCGAGTCGCGAAGTCGGGCGTTTTGACAATCAACAATCTCTCGTCGCGACCGGGTGAATGTAGTCGTTATGCCTCGAAAATCAACTTCCGTCGGTAATTCATCATGCGTTCCCGCTATTCAATCGCTTCAAGATGTTTGACTGCCTGAGTGCCATGAATTTACTGGCATCGCACACGATGCCTAATTTGCTTCTGCTCTTTGTCGTTCGCGCTTTGATGTGGAGCATCGCACCAGTATCCATCTGCGCCGCTCTTGGAGCGAAAACCGGATGGATGCCGAGCCGACGGGCGCAACTAAGCGGAGCGACTTTCGGAGTATTAACTGGATCTGTGACGACAATGCTTGTCGCAATCTTGATGCAAGCCATAATCCCTCTACCACCACCTTGGTCCATTGCGCTGAGCGTCGGATGTCTTGCAGGCTGCTGCGTCGCGTACACAGTCGCTTGCACAGGTCGCCGTCGGCCCGCCAACCCGGTCGCATTGGACGTAAGCCCGCAGGATGTGCCATGAAATTGTCAATCGCTAACATTCTGTTTGCAATTTGCTCAGTTGCGATTGCAATAGCGTGGTTCTGTGAACACCGTCGGGCAGGTGCGCTTCAGGCAGAGATTGTTCAACTAAATTCTCACTGGGGTCCGGACTATTTCGCCTATGCGTATCACCCGAACCCTGATTTGAGCATGTTTCCAAATGACCCTTTGACTGCGGTCGATAGCAACACAAGTAACCTGTTCAAAGCCTTGGTTATGCAATCAGATGCGTGGAGTGGTGGCCTAAACCAGTACTTGGGAATTGATCGTATTCGGAGTAATCTAAAGCCCAAAATTACCATGACTGTTTGGTGGCATGGCGAAGTCATGGACGCCGACGGAAACAAGTGCTTGGTGTATCTTGCTGATCGTGAACGCTCTCAGGCCAAGAGCGCTGCTCGGCTGCATGGTGCTTTTTCAGCATACATTGTGACAGATGTAAACAATTCGCTATTGCACTGGAGTGGCAGCGACATCGACAAGTCGTTGGTGACCGAAATCGAGTTTTCGGGGGAGACATTCCCAGCTGAGCTTAAATATCGTGAAGAATCTCGACATAATAGCGATTCGAGTATTGAAGTTCGCAAATTGAGCAAGTCTGGAATCGTTAAGTAGAAGTAATCGAGTGGAGTCGCGGGATAACCAAGCAATTCACCCGAGCCGCGAAGTCGGGCGTTTTGACAATGGACAATCTCTCGTCGCGGCCGGGTGATTGCGGACGTTATCCGACTGAGGCGTAGGAACGGACTCTGCACCCAAATGATCCTTACGCCAATCGACGATCGTCTCGACCTTGCCGCACTCGCATCCGCAATCCGGAGTTCATCCAACTTTCGTTTTGCGTGGCAATTCTTCTCGCTTCATACGGATGACCTGCACTCGTCGTCGACTGTTGCCGCATCGCTGGATGAAATCGTTCGGAGGCCGGATCTGCATTCGTTTCTGTCCGATTCGATGGACGACATATACCCGCGGAAATTTGAAATCAACCAATTACACCGGCACGCCTCAATCGTGAATAATAACGGCTACTTTCTCGACATTATGGCCTGTGCCTCGCTTGATCGGTTGGGGGCCTACTCCCGCGACCTTTCATCTTCGACTTCCGATGAGCGCGACGTAATCCATCGTGTTTTTTCATCAATTGGTGAATACACCGCCTTTTATACAGAACCCGGCAAGCATCAAGATTGCGAATACTGCAAATCGCACAACAATGACCTAATCTCCAACTGGTTCTTTGACGTCGCTTGGGACTTCACATTTTTGTTGACTTGGCCAACCGTGTCGTTACTTTGGATGGGATGCTTGACTGACACGGATTAACTCAGTCCGAAACGTCGGATAACAATGTGATGCACCGAAGTCGCCGTCGGTGCCGGAATTGAAGCTATGATCACTCCGGCGACTCGGTGATCATGGACGTTATGCGACAGAAATGATTGCAAACGGCTCTGTCGGGGGGAACGTGTTATTCCGTGACTGAGTCACGTTCTTTCCTATATAATCCGTGGCTGACCCACGAATAATTAATTGTTATCTGCTTAATCAAATGGCCAAACGAGTTCGTAAAAAGACAAAAGCTGAACTTGCATCGCCGAAGTTTCGGGATCGCTCGAAACATCAGGCTGCAGTTTTGATGGATGCCTATCGTGCATGCGACAAGCTGTCAAAAAAACGCCACCAATTCATGCTTGACATCGCTGACAACCACTGGGTGAACCGCTTCGAGAACATGGACGACCACAATGCGTATGATCGCGAAACGCGGGCATGGAACAGATTGCGATCCGAATTCCTCCGCGACGCTACCAAGCCACTCGAACTCCATTGCTTCACTTGCAATTGGAACGCCGGACGTGGTCTGAAACCGCTGTTGAAAATCATTAAAAACAAACATTGCGACGCGGGAACTGCCCTCCGGCTTTACTGGATCAATGATCCGTACTACTACCAAGAATACGAAACGATTGGCGAATGCCCATACGAAGAGGAACGCGAAATGTTGCGCATCCTGCGGACAATCGAACGACGATTCAAGGCAGGTGATTTTGCAACGAAACGAATTCCATTTGATCCGATGCCATGGATCGAGGATAAATACACTGAATCTGCCGTTCACGTCATGCCAGATGTGATGCGGGAACCTGTCAAAACCCGAAAACGCAGATAACAATGGGATGCACGCGAAGTCCGGCTTGCGCGTGCTTTTGGAGTGGAAGATCTATCGTCCGGACTCGGTGATCCCTGCCGTTATGCCACAAAGGACGTCAGTGACGGACTCTAAGACACTGCTGTGGCTCGATGACGAACGTGATCCGTCTGATGAACGATGGCACAGCTATTTCCCAATTCAAAACCCTGCGGTCGAATGGGTCAAAACCTACGCTGCGTTCGTGGACTGGGTGACCGCTAATGGTTTACCTGCTGCGGTTTGCTTTGATCATGACCTTGGCGACCACGAGAGCGGGTTTGACGCTGCAAAATGGCTCACTGAATACTGCCTTGAAAGAAACAAGCCGCTCCCTGCTTGGGAAATTCAAAGCGCGAACCCGATCGGTAAAGAAAACATCATTTCAATTCTGCAATCATTTGAACGCGTGATTGGCAATCGCTGATTCCGTCGGAACATACAGCCCGGACAGTCCGGGTTCCCCATCTAGCACTCACAGTAAATCGAACAACATGCCAAACAGTGGCATAACAAAGCCGTGAACCGGAGCACTCATTCACGCGGCAACTGAAATCAAAGCCTTCCGTTCGTGCCCGGTTACGGCAGGCGTTATGCGTGCGAAGAGATTGATATTGCGGTTGGATGATTGACGGCGGCAACGCCACGAAACGTCATTCGTACGGACGTGCTCGATACCAGGTCAATGGATCGGTGAGCGTTCGATTTGATTATGAAGCTTCTAGTACGATAGAATCAGGGGAGTCGGTTGTTGTCTGTGCTCTGGTGCAGGGACGCCGCATAACCACTCAATGAACCGGAGCCGATATGCCTCGCGCGTTCGCTTCGCTCATTCAAACCTTTTACTCGGCCCGGTTATCGTGGTCGTTATCCGCCAAAGCTGGAGTTCCTCCTACAACGACAATGCCATTGATTCCCGACCCAAATGAACATCGCTGGTCCGTAGTGGAGCTTGATTGTGACGGTACGCCGCTCTTTGTACGGATTAACGAATCCGCACGCTCCGTCGTTGGTCACGCCGACCTCGGAATCAAACTCGGATTCGCAATACCGATGCAAGCGGCGGTTGGCACCAATTTGCCTGATCCAGCAGAAAATGAAGCGTTAGCAGAGCTCGAAGACAAGATTATTGAAACCGTTGCGAACGGTGCTGAAGGTATCCATGTCCTGACGCTAACGAATGCCGCAATGAAAGAACTGATATTTTACATCAAACCCGGAGCGGACATTGCGGCAATGCACGAATCGTTGCGTGGGCCGGACATGTCACACGACGTGCAATGCCAAGCTGTTTGGGATCGCGAATGGAATGCCTTCCTTGAGTTTCTGCCCGACAAAGATGGCGGATAACAAAGCGTTGCACACGGAGCCGCGGGCCGCGCGGATTCTGAAATTAGAGTCGTTCGCCGCGGCCCGGTGAACGGGGGCGTTATGCGTGCGAAGAGATTGACATTGCGCGAGGATGATTGACGGCATTCATGCCACGAAACGTCATTCGTACGGACGTGCTCGATACCAGGTCAATTATTTGGTGAGCGTTCGATTTGATTATGAAGCTTCTAGTACGATAGAATCAGGGGAGTTGGTTGTTCTCTGTGCTCTGCTTCAGGGACGCCGCATAACCACACAATGAACCGGAGCCGATTTGCCTCGCGCGTTCGCTTCGCTCATTCAAGCCTTTCACTCGGCCCGGTTATCGTGGTCGTTCTGCTATGAAAGTGATGGAATCCAGTGACTGCCGATCCTGAATTTGAGCGGTTGCGTTCAAGGATTATCGAACGCGGTCTAGCCGGAGAAAGATCACTACCTGTTTTCGCTCGGAACGCCGAAGACCCGGGTCAAGAATATTTTGCTGAACTCAAGCTTGACCTGAAGCAACTATTCGAGTGTTTAGGCGAATCTAGAACGATAGATCGCGAACTTGCCGCCGCTCTTTTTGGTATCGGTCACCATTCCTATGTGAACTTCGAGGCCGCGATACACCATGGACGCGAATTCAGGGAAACGCTGATCGATCCGGATTTGATTGACTTGGAAATGGCCGTTGACAGCATATTTACCGGCGAATGGACTACCCTTTGAAGCGTGGAAATTGATTCGCGGTAGAAGCAGAACCATCGCATGCACACGGAGGCCCGTTGGTTTGTTTTTGCAAATGGATTCCCTAATCACGGGCCCCGGTGATGCCGGTCGTTATCCCGTTTGGTAAAGCACAATTCATCGTATGAACCCAAAGAACTGGAGCGTATTGTGCTGGGGGCTTCTGGCACTTTGGTTAGTACCATTTTTTTTTGGGAGCATTCCGTTCAATGCAGCCCCGGTGCCTGACGGTGTTGTTAAGCAGCTTGCCGATGGAACCGACGTCGTTGTGTACAATGGGTGGCGGGTAGGATGGCCGCTTCCTTTTGTCGAAATTAGCAGAATAAATGCGAATGGTGCGAAGGTCCGAGAATATGATCCAGTGATCGGCTTGCTTAACCTAGTTCTGGTCCTTGCGACTCTCGCCGGAATCGTGGTCGTCGTTCAGACATGGTTTGGTCAATTCTCAATTCGAGCGCTGATGTTGTCGATAGCAGGGCTCGCTGTCTTGATCATCCTAACGCAGGCAATGTTCTCTGGTGCCAGCCACAACTTAAGAACAGCTATCCTGATGACAGTGTATTTCTCCCCTTTGGTCGCCGGTATCATCACGATGATCTTGAAAAGGCACGAGGACTCCACCCGAGAAATCGAGGGATAATTACAAGTTATGCAGCAAAGGCAATATGTGGGCGATAGATAACATTGAGATTCGCGAAGTCGAACTCGACTTCACGTCATCTGAAGGCGGTCGGCCACGCTCCACGGCCGTCTATGCCGACGACACGTGCCTCGTTAATGCACTTGGGTACGTTGAGCTGGCTTCCGACCCCACGCAACTGATCATCTGCGAGTCTTGCGGTCACGTTCATTGCGAACCCGGCGGTTGGGTCCACTTACGACGCATCGCCGAGTCAGTGGCGTTCACTCCCGCGTTCACGGAGATGCTCGACGGTGACTTTGAAGCAACCGAATACTCACCACCAAAGTATCTGTCGTCACCCGGAGTGCCGCTGTTCTCGCCAGTTTCATACACGACGCTGCGATCTGCCGTTCCTGCGTTCCCCGCAATTGAAGAGATTAAATCCATAACGGCCGCGGAAACTGTTCGGCTAATCCAATGGCTGGCGCCCTTCCGGGTTCTCGGGCGTTTTCCCGAAGCACCAAAACTCAAAAGGCAAGCAATGCTGGCCGTTTCGGACGGGCAACTTGACGAGCATTGCGATCGACTTCAACAATTCATAGACGATCATGTCGATTCAACGGTGGTCGTCACTGCTGTTGATCACTCTGACTTGATACCAGTTGAATTTCATCTCGACGGTCCGGGGTCGCCATCATGGCAACCTATTGCGAGCCGTGGCAATGACATCGCGTTCAACCTTGAACCAGTTGGACAACTGACTCTGAAAACAAGGGCTGCATAACAACAGGTTGAACCGGAGTGGCGGTTCCCGCGGAATCTGAAATCAAAGTTGGTTGGCCGCCACCCGGTTAACCTAAACGTTCTGCCAAGACAATGAAAGATGACTGACACTCAAAAGAGACAATACCTCGGCGATCTTCCCAGAGATATTCAGGACCTGATCTATGAAGGGCAGCATGAGCAAGCGACACAGTTGCTGATGAAACAGAAAGGCCTTCAGAAGATGCAGGCCGCAATGGAGGCCGGACGCATTGCCATGAGGATGAGTGAGGCGTTCCCGGAAACAGCGCCCGGGCTCTCGCCGGGGGCCAAGTCCAAATTGACATCCACACAAAAGTCCATCATTTCATGGGTTCTCGTTCTTCTATTTGCCGCCGCTGGCTGCGCGGCCGTCTACTATGGTGGCCGCGGAATCATCATGGGCACGGCCAGCTCGAAGTGGCCTTCTACCAAGGGCACAATAAAGAAGTGCGAACCGATAAGGTCCTCCAGCAATAAGAAGAATAGCAGCAGCGTAGTTTACCACGCCAGAGTCGTCTATGAGTTCACCGTTGATGGGAAGACCTTCACTGGCGATCGATATAGCTACGGTGAACCAACTCAGGGCAGTTATTCGAGTGCTGATAACGCCAAGAGGCAATTCCCTCAAGGCAATGACATCAAAGTATATTATGCCCCCGACGATCCCAGGGAATCAGTTCTTGAAGCAGGGATCATCTGGTCTAAGTCATTGGGCTGGTTGGTCGTCGGGTTGATCCTGGTCGGTCTCACATCCCTCGTTGCCTGTGCGATAGTTGCAGTGGCCAAAGACGAACGAGAAGCGGCAGAACAATCTCCTGCAGGCGACAGCCTGAAGGCCGCGCCTGAGGAGTAGCGTTAGCTGCCAAAGGCTGAGATCTGAAGTATCCGCTTGCCGACACCGCTCAAAAAGTGATTGTCCGCCGCCCGCCTGAGAATGTGGCCAAGGAACGCTTTTCGAGAAGACGAGAGCCGTGAAGATCACTGAGATCGAATCATGAATACGCCGACCGCTAAGAATACTTTTTTTCAATCGAACCGAACGTCCTTCACCGCAGCAGCGGGGGTAGCGAGTCTCGGTGCCATCACGTTGCTCACAAGAGATAATTTGACTGGTGCGCTTGACTTCGCGCTGTACTGCTTTGCGATAGCGACGCCGTTGAACGCAGCCTGTCTACTTGTGCAATTGACGACACCGCAGGTGGAAGACTTGTCAAGAACAAGACTTGCCCTTGGGGCGGGCATAGTGGGGCAGCTGTCGACATTTATTGGAGTCAGCGCTGTTTTCGTTCACTTCAGTTGGGGGGTTGGCACGACATTTATTCTGTCTTCCTTGTTTGCTCTTGTGATTTGGTGTTGGGAGCTGAATTTCCACGGACTAATTGAGGATGCGGAGGACGATACTGATAAACAGGGCTGAGCGATCGCTTCAGCAGACGGGTGTTCCGCCCATTCACTGAGAGAACCAGCTAACAATTGCGTGAACCGGAGCGGCGAATCCGGCTGAACCTGAAATTAACGCGTAACCTCGCCGCCCGGTTACGCTGGTCGTTCTGCTAAATCACATGTTTGATGACTTTGTTCTCGATGCAATCGCTGATGGCAAAACAGACTTCGCCTACGATTCAAAACTTTCCGCACAGCGATTGCTAACACAATTTAATCACGAGATCGATGCAACCGTTCACCGGCATGGCACCGAACGCACCGGTATCGCAGTCTGGTACTGCTACGGTTGTGTCTCCGGCATGATTCACGACGTTCTCGATGACTCGGTTTCGTCGGGCTGGTCTGCATTCTACGAATCGATGTGTTTACTCTACGACAACGGATTCGCGAAACATAGCGAAAATCAATTCAACCATCCATTACGAGAAACCCAGTTCGGAACCTCCTGTTACATGATTTGGGATATGGATGGAATTGAATACCTGACCTTTGACCGCACGGAAACCCAGCGAAACATGGTCGAACCACTGATCGATTTTGGATTGGGGCACGGTCATGCTGTGGTTCAAGAGTCAATCCTTCACTGTCTTGGTCACCAACTTGATTCACACACTGAATTTGTGCGGCCGAAACTTCAGCAGTTCCTCGGCCGCAGAGATTTACAGCCTGAAATTCGCGAATATGCGATACAATGCCAAACTGGAATAATCCAATAGATTATCAAAACGCGGAATAACAATGCCGTGAGCCGGAGCACTCATTCACGCGGCCACCGAAATCCAAGCCTTCCGTTCGTGCCCGGTTACGGCGGGCGTTATGCGTCGCAGGTCAAACGATGCCCACACCACAATCAGACCTTTGGAACGCTTATCTAGAAGCCGAAAATCCTGGGCTTCGTTCTGAACGTAACGACGCGTTGGAACGCTTTCTGGATTCTTTCACCGATCTGCCGCTGGAGGCCCAGCATAGTTGGTCGCTCTCTTTAGCATCCAAGATCGTTGATAATGGTGAATCCACACCGGTTCGAATGCCGCTGTTCCGCCGTGCGATCCTACCCGCGCTTGAGAACGCAATCGCCACTCGAACTCCTGGCGCGGCGCGTTGGCTCGCTGGATTCGCTCAACACATCTACAAATGTGGCGACCTTCGTCCACGCGTCGTTGACGGTTCCCTCACTGAACACGGTTTACTTCTAACGGCGATTGAACACGATCCCAACGACACGGGCGCACGGCGTAAACTGCTCGACCTACTGGTTCGGCGGCTGAACTATACCCTTCACGAACTACCCACCGGCGTACTGTATGGACACGACGGCGCCTCAATTGACCAATGCAGCGAAATGCTTGGCGAATTGGACGATTTTATTCATCACGCCGAAATTCTGTGCGTCACAGAAAACTACTCTGACTTGGTCGCGCAATGCCGCTTTCACTACAATACGTATGCTAAATATCTGGCTGACCGTCGTGGGATGTCCTGTTACGCAGGCTATCTCTCGCAGTTCAGTGACGCATAACAAAAAAATGCACCCGAGTCGCGAAGTCGGGCGTTTTTGACAATGGAGAATCTCTCGTCGCGACCGGGTGATTTTAGACGTTATGTCGCGAATCCATGAGATTGTCATCCCTTGCCATCGTCGCGTTGGCGGCGGTCACCTGTTCGACGAATCCTGCCCAGGCTGAGATCGCACCGCGAAGCCTGGATCAGTTGGAGGAATCGGAGCTGATCGTTGTTGGAACGATAAAGCAAATCAGAATCGAATCTGAGCGTTCACAGATAGAGCGTGGCTTCGGGAATTACGACTGGGGGATCTACGTTACTCTGGCGATAGAAAGTGTCGAGAAGGGTCAACTGGCGGATACCGAGATTGAGTTTAGATGCTTCCGCATCAAATCCCGTCGAAGCGCAATGGAGTACTTCACACCAAGTGGACATCGACCGATTCCCGGCACAGGCACGAAAGTTCGCGTTTATCTGTACGGAGAGAAGCCAAATTGGTCGCCGGTGTTACCTAACGGAATTACACCGCCGGACGCAAACGATGACGAAAGCGTCTGGCCAGATGGTCGCCTTACTGATGCCAGCGAAATAAGGGAGCTAGGAAGCCTGCTCTATACGTACGTTCTACCGCTTGAGTTATGGGGAATCCTGGTTTTTGTTGTTGCTCCTGTTGCCATTGTGGCAACCGTTTTCATTCGTAGGTTGAGGCGACGCAAAACGAGAGTGCTAAACGCGACAGAACAAACGGATGAACCGGAGCCGGAATGACGTCGTGCGCTCGCTTCGCTCATCAAAGTCAACTCCCGGCCCGGTTATCCTGACCGTTATGCGAAACAGCAGCAAACGCACCAATGAGTGTGCACGCCGACAATCACTCAAATTATCACAACGCATCGGACGGCAAACCGCCTTATTTTGTCGGCGCGGCAGTAGGATGGATTGGGCTCACGTTCGGGCCCGGTGAACCAACTGGTTCGTCGCATCAATGTCACAGAAGTTTTTCTGACAACAGACCTAAGACACCCTTGTCTCGTTCGTAGGATTGGTGGATCGCGATGCTTCGTAATTGGGTGAAGGAGAACAATAGGATTGGAAAAACTCTAACGTTGACTTTTGTCTGCACGGCCTTGTGTCTCGTTCCTGTTCCAGCCTTCGCGGTCATCATCGGCGACTTTCCGGGCCTCGGGGGTTGATCGAGAAAGCCGACGCGATCGTGATTGCGCGTGTCGATCATCACGTGGACGCCCGGATCAATCCAACCCTCTACACCACGCATGACTGCTACATCTACCGAACTTTGAAGGGAAGACTACCTTCCGGCAGAACGACGCGTCTGCGGTTGATGGACGCACGAACGTCCTTTGAGTACAATCAGAAACAGCACAGAAAACAGAGGGCGTTCCTAACACGAGCATTGAAATGGATCGACGAACAATTGCGTGAACCGGAGCGGCGAAGCAACGGTTCTTGAGAATGGATAGATATCCGTCGCCGCTCGGTTGTCTTTAACGTTCGCTCTGAAAGGATGACAACGATGATCTTGCGCAAACTGATCGTGATGGCAGCTTGGTGCATGGCCAGCACCACCTGCTTTGCCGAATGGGAAATCGTATCCGTGACGACAGAACCGTTCACAAGGGAGTCATACAACGGGCCGCCGGAAGTGCGCATGCAGCTTTCTCTTCGGAACACCGCCGACCGTGACATTCTAGTCTGGGGCCAGACCTTTGCATCCGATAAGCACTTCTACTTGATCGATTCGTTCATCCAAAACGCAGAGAACACCGTGTGGGAACGACAGAATGACGGCATCTGTGGATCCGTCGGGAAGACCGGATGGATCACGGTCAAGCCGGGACAGGTAATCCAGCAGGATAGCGTCCTGTTTCGGCGATACGTGGGGCGAAACATGATTCTGACTTTCCGCCGGGCGTACTCAGGGGGAGATAGCAAGGGATCAGAGATTCTCCTCGGTCCGTTCAAGATACCAGTCCCAGTAAAGAGCGAACAATCTCCTGCAGGCGACGTCCTAAAGGCCGCGTCTGGGGAGTGACGTCATCCGACGGAAAGCACGATGATCGATGCCCACGTCTTGCCTGGATTACCATCGACCGGCCCTATGGCTGATCACTTGCACATGGCTAGCGGGACGCCATGGTCCGAAGGACACGTCATACGTTTTTCGGACGATGCAACATCTGATTTGACCGTCAACTTTCAAAACGGAAATGGCTACGCCACCAAAAATATTTCGTGGAACGACACAGACAAGTTCGTGATTATCGCCAAAGGTGCCAGCTACTTTATTCACATATCCAACCGAGAGCGATCGTGTTTCGTGTGTGACTTTGGGATTGACTGCAGAATTACTCCCGACGCAAAAAATGCGTTCATCGCCACCTACCATGACGTACTGATGATTTCCTTGACGGGCGACACCTGCTGGCGAACCCATCTCGCCGTGGACGGAATAGAATTTGAAGACGTTGGAAACGATACAATTCGGTGTCAGATCCGGATGGACCCGCCGGATGACTGGCGAGCTGTTTCGCTTTCACGTGCAAACGGCGAGCACGGATAACCATCGGATTCACACGGAGGCCCGTTGGTTCGGTTTAACGAATGGATGTTCTACTCACGGGCACCGGTGATGTCGGTCGTTATCCGGGGAACCGCGTTTGATTCTGATGTCTGATGACGCGAAGCTGCTTTCCGAAATCACGAATGTGGCGCGTCTGTCGGTTGACGCCTGGCGATGGCAATTGTCTTCGGCCCGGCTGGTAACAGTGCGTCCGAACAAGTACCAACTTTGTTCATCCGATTCTACGGGTGGAATTGAAAGAGGAAACAGAATCCCCATGAATACGAGAACGCAATCCACGATCTTGCTGATGGCGTGCATGGTATCGGCGGCGACGGCGGCAACGCCTGGTGAACTCATTTCCAACATCGGAAGCGAACGGGCGACGTCGGGCAACGGCAATAAGCTGGTCACGTTCGCGGGCAAGACCCATATCGTGTGGCAGGAATCGAACGAGAGAGGCTATTTCGCTCGCGTCCGCACGCTGGATCACACGTCGGGAAAATGGTCGCCGGTCTATACCCTGGGGAAGGGGCGAGACAATCACGCGCGGCCGACCATCACCGTGGACAGCAAGGGTTACCTGCACGCCATCATCGGCGGCCATCACACGGGCTTGCAGTATCGCCGCAGCGTCCGGCCCAGTGATGCGTCGGAGTGGACTGAGGCCGAGGCATTTGGCCATACGACGTATCCGCTGCTGATCTGCGGACCGGATGACACGCTGTACCTTACCGGTCGCCATGACGCTGGCTGGAAGGGCATGGATTTCTATGCCAAGTCGCCCGGCGAAAAGTGGCAGCATCGGGGGTTGCTGGTCGCCAAGCAGAAGCGATACAAATTCTACGCCGGCTATCACAACGCAATGGCGTGGGGACCACGACATCGGACGCTGCATATGTCTACCGGCTTCTACATGGGCTTGCGGGGCGATGGCAGCCGGAAGTTTCGCGGCCTGCATCAGGCGGTCGGCTACATGCGCAGCGACGATTACGGCAAGACATGGACGAAGGCCGACGGGACGCCCATCCCACTGCCGGCGACGACAGACTCGATCGACCTGATCGACGAAGGCATCCGAGCCGCCGGCGCAACGGACAAGCCCAAGCCGGGTATTCAGCACTGCGGCATCGCGGTCGACTCAAAGAACCGGCCCTATGTCGTCTACGTGCGGCACACCCCGAGCCCCGGCCAAATCTTCCTGAAAATTCCGGACGGTCGAGGCGGTTGGGAAAACCGGCCTCTGCGCGAGGCCGTCGAAAAACGCTGGCCGGGAAAAGTCGCCATCGGCTGTAATGTCTCCATGACGCGCGACGATGTGATCTGCCTGATGCTGACGCTGGCCCCGCTCGAACATCCCAAGGCCAACTGGAGCCCTGGCATCTGGGGCCGGCCGGCTTTCTGGCTGCGCGATTATCCCAACATTCACCAGATCGTCTGGCTCGAATCTCGCGACGGGGGACGCACCTTTACTTCAAGAGACATCATCCCTCACGATCCCGACCGCGGCACGTTGCTCCCCACCCTCGAACGCCCGACCGGCTTCAACGGCCCGCCGGCCGGTGAGCTTCCGTCGCTGCTCTACTTCGAGGGGCTGTCTCGCTACCGTAAACCGGATGAGCTAATTCAGAACGATGTTTTCTTTGTTCAACCGCGCTGAAGTTAAACCAATGCCGCAATCGGCTCCGATGCCCTTCGACAAGGTATCTGATGCGGCCGTAGAGGTCGTGGTAACAACAACGCTTCTATTGATGACCGTCGCTGTCGGCTGCCATTCACCAGCCACTGCCCTTAACGCGAGTGAGCGAGACACGCCGCTGCCCGATGCCAAGGACGTGAAAACGGTCGCAATAAAATTCGATCATCCAGAACTTGATGACGTTGAGTTCACTGCAACGCCAGAAGACTGGATGGCAATTCGTACTGGCTTGCTGCCAGCGAAAGTTGATCCAAAACCGTCGCTATGGGAATGGTTCGCAACCGTATTAATCACCAAGAACGATGGTCAGCAGTTTGAAGCTGACTTCTATGCTCTTCCCTACGCTACGGGCGCGTTTTCCATCGACAAGACCTATTACCGTGGTGGTAATTCGCCGGATCTCGCCAGAGCGGTTATTGCCGCATACGACAAATCGAGAAAACAAGACAAGTGACGTCGAATGAATGCCATCTAACAAATCGTTGCACCGGAGCCGCCAATACGTCTTGTCAAATGGTACAATCAACCGGCGGCGGTTGAACTTGAACGTTCTGTCACCAGGTTTACTCGCTTTCGGCGAAAGGAAAATTGATGCGTTTCTTAATCCTCCCGGTTGTGTCGATCATTGCGCTCTTCAACTCGGCATTGGCGCAAGGTGAAAACCCTTTTGCTGACGTCCTAAAAAGGCCGACCGTGATAGAAGTTCTCGATGCTGACGATGTGCAGACGAAACTTCTCAAACAGTGCTTCAATGCGGCCCACAACGAAATGCGGCTCCGTTACAACTATTGGCAGCAGGACATTGGTGACATTGATTGCTTCCTTCAATCCATAGAGCGGCTCCACAAGATGCGCCTTGCAGTCAGTCCTGATTTAAGCGAAGTAGCCTGCGTCCAACAGAAACTCGCGTTTATCAAGGACATCGAATCGCAATGTGCAAAGGGAAACTCCAGAGCGGAGTCCGAGGCGGTTCGAGAGATTAACGAAGCGAGCGCAACCGCTTTTCGTGTACGTACGGAACTTGAAATAGCAAAGCTGAAGTACGTTGCCCCGTCTTCGCCCGAGAAGTGACAGAACAAGGCGGTCAACCCGAGCGGCGGATCGGGCGGGTTTTGAATTCAACGTCACTTGGCCGCCGCCAGGTTACCTTTGTCGTTCGGCCATGAAGTCGACTCAGTAACCCCTATGCGGAAGGGCTGACAATGAAAACGTTACTTACGATGACGTTGGCTGTTGTATTTGCATTGGCAACTGGTCCTGCGAAAGCAGCCGATTTACAGGAACCGGTGGTACTCAAAGGACACACATCGGGGGTATTAACTGTGGTTTGGGCCGACGATGGCAAGTCGTTAGCAACTGCAAGTGACGATCGGTCGATTCGGATCTGGGATTCGGCCACTGGGAAACAACTAGCGGACGTGCCAAAGATCACCCGCGCAGGATACGGCAGTCCGGTCGTCGCCTTCACCACGGATCTCAAGCTTGTGGCAGTCAACTATTGGGGTGAGATCACGATCCGCACTTCACCCGACAACAAGCTGGTGACCAAGATCGACCCGATCCTCGATCGCGGACACAGGTCCGCATTCCGGCCGGATGTCTTCGCAATGGCATTTAGCCCGGATGGGAAGCGGCTCGCCACGGGCGGATCGACCGCCGCAGTGGGCGGACGGCATGGGTTGCCCGGCGGCATCGTAATCGTCTGGGACACCGAGAGCGGAAAAATCGTCCACCAGTCGGACAAGCTATCGACGGCTGCCAGTTCTGTGACTTGGAGCAGGGATGGAAAGCTGCTGGTTGCGGGCACCAGCGGAGCGGGCGGGGATGGGGCGTTTGTGGCAGGGTACGACTTCTGATGTTCTCGGTCGCTACTACCGGACAAATGCAACCAACCACGGATCGCGCCATAACAACGACATGAACGCGGAGCCGCCGACATCGCGTTTTCAAATGGATCATCAACCGCGGCGGCCCGGTTACGCCAGCCGTTCGGCGACTCCCGCTTTCCCATACACAACCGCGAAACTCGAAAGGATGCACGTGATCGTTATGAAAATCACTCTCGCACTCGTTGCAGCGCACCTTGCCACCGTTTTGAGTGCCGCTAATGCAGAGGTACCCATCGCTGCGCTTGAAAAGAAGATGGATCAGGCATGGGAGGTCGCATGGAGCCGATTCTTCCAAAAGGATTCCCAGACGTTCATGGATTACCTGAGCAGTTATGAACCAGGAAAGGAATTGGCGCATCTGCCTAGCGCTGAAGAGGTAGGCCGACAGTATCCCAATCCTTGCGGCTACAGCACAGGGATGGAGGATGGGATGATATTGGGCGGAGCGATGCTGAGCCTCATTTGTGATCGATTTGCTGTAACCGGCGAACAAACACTCCGCGACAGCGCCGATCAGGTGTTTCGTGGTATGCGTCGTTGTGCCACCGTGCATGGAGTGCCTGGATTCATCGCCAGGAACGTCTGTCCGGAAGACCGCAAGAGCGTCTACATCAATTCATCCCGTGATCAATACACCCACTTCGTCCACGGGCTGTGGAGATACTACCATAGCCCCCTTGCGGACCAAGCGACGAAGGCCGAGATTCGCAGCATTCTGGCTGCCGTAGCCGAACGCATGATCACATTTGTCAATCCCGAAAACAACCATGACTTTTGCCGAGCTGACGGCAAGAGATGTCCGTTGGGCATCTGTCGCATGTGGAACGTCAAGGCTCACGAGGCCGCGCGTCTTCCGATGATCTATGCCGCTGCCTGGGACACGACAGGCAATGAGCGTTACCGGCAGCTGTGGCGCAAGTATGCAGCCGATGCCGTGGCTCAGTCGACGGGGCCGGTTGAGAATAATCCGGCCTACGCTCTTTTGCAGATGCAATGCTCTTTGGAACTGCTCTATCAGCTTGAGCCGAGCAAAGACGTAAGGAACACAATCTCAAAAACGATGAAACATGTGAGCTCTCTCGCGGAACGGCGGCTGGCCTACGCCTTGAAAGGCATCTCGAAAAGGAGCGCCCAAGAAATGCAAATGCTCGGTCCGGACTGGCGCCATGTAACGGAGTGGATAGACCAAGGGGGCTACAAGAACCCACAATGGGGAACGTATCGCGAAATTTGGCATCTCATCCGGGAAGTCGGAGAGTCTGGTCTTATCCCGTTGATGGTGGATGATCCCTCGATGGGCGCCACACAAAAGCATCAGTTGGCGGATATGATCCTAAAAACCGACTATTCGCACACCTCCAGTTGCGGAATCATCTATCACCTCGCTGCATTCTGGAAGGCACGCCGCTATCGCTTGCTCTATCAAGAGCTATCACCTAACGATACAAAACCATGAATTCGCCGAACATTTCTCTGGACCAGCGTCGCCGATCCGGTCAGAATCAAGTGGTGAAGCTGAGGCGACCTGGTCAACTTGGTCGTTCGCCTCATTCACACGCTGCGAAGCATGAACCATCATGGTTTTGCTTTAATCCAGAAATTGAGTGCGGTCCCATCGAGAAGTCAATCGCCAATGCTACGAATCTTTGTTGCTGCACTCGCTCTCACAATGTTGGTATTTATTGGGTGCACTTCCAACCCGACAACCACTGACAACGAATCCGCCGAGAGAGAAACCACAACTGAGGCCGGAAAGAACGCTGCCGCACGGGATATTGCGGCGGGCAAGCTGGTTCTTCGGAGCCAAAATCTGCCGTATCCGCCGGGGCACAATGAGTACACAAAATTGCTTGAAGATCGCTGCGGAATTACATTCAAGATGATTGCCGGTAAGCTGACGGAAGCGGATCATGCCTACAACGAAGCAATGAAATCCGAAGCCAAACGCAAATACGGTAGCGACATTTTTGTTCTGCTCGAAGCAGAAGCGAAGACAAATTTCGAGCAAGGTCTGTAAAGCACGCAAGAGCACATGCAATGACACGGCGAGGCGTTGGGGATTGCTCGAATAAAATAGCGAATAACAAACCGAGGCACTCGAAGCCGCCGTCGGCGCGTGACTCGAAACAATGATCGTTCCGGCGGCCCGGTTATCGTAGACGTCATCCCAAATACTGATTCGTCATGAGGTCCAGAATGAGCTATCTTAGCTTCGCCCTGCTGCTGGTTCTCCACCCGCTCACGTCCTTTGCTGCCGAGCCACCGGCTCAGAATCCGACGCCGGAGTCGATCGCGCGGCGACAGTTCAATCAGGTGTTCGTCAAGGTCATCATGCCCGTCACCGCGCACACTCCCAGACAGGATGGCCCCGGAGTTGAAGCGTGGGTAGCAGAGGAACTCAAACAACTGGGCACATCCGGGTATTTCGCTGTCACCAACTGGGTGCCTGTTTGTGACGGCCTGCTGGCAGACGATATCGTGGATAATGACGTATGGGATGGTAGTCTTGCCAACGCTTCGTTTTGCCCCGTCGGTGGAGATCTTCCTGAACGCCACAACGGACGCGTAGTGCTGAGCGTTATCGGTTGGTCACCAGGCGGAGTTGAGGCACGAGTTACGCTCGCGGATGAACCAGGCACTCGAGCCGTTGAGCCTGCCCTAAGTCGTTCTCCGAGCGGAGAGAAAAGGCTGGTTCAGGGCGAGAAGCCGATGGCCTATGTGGCCGTCCTGATCGGACCGCCTCCTCATGACGGCGTCCCGTCACACAGCGATGTCAAATAGCGAATAACAATCCGTTGCACACAGCGCCGCGGGCCGCGCGGTTCGCTGAGATCAATGTCGTTTGCCGCGGCCCGGTGAACGGGGTCGTTAGCCCGCACCGTCAAACATCAATCGATCCCTAGTCAAATCGAGTTGCCATCGGATTCAAGAACGTCTGCCTAGCCTGCAAGCGAGTCGAGAGCCTCGGAACTGACCACTCAACCTTCAGGACCGGCGATTGTCCCGAGTGCTCAGCGCCAATGTATTTTGTCAATCAGAAGTTTCGGCCACCCAAAACATCGGATGTCAAATCATGGGCTGTTGCCGCATACCTGATTTCAAACGGATTCACTTATTACACCATCTGTGACAAGTCAGGTATGCCAGTCGAATACCCAACCACAATTGGCGATGCTGAGAGCTTTGTGGAAGAACATCGTTCGCAGGCTGTGGCGCGCGGCGTTCGGCACAAGCACGAAATTGAAAAACGAATTGTCGATTTAAGTCAGCGGCCACAAAACGATTCGAGAGATCGACTGATTCGCGATCTTACTTCACAGCTCTCCAGATATGGTTAGCCTGTGGGCTTACCTCGAAGGCGGGCTAACAAAAGCATCCATCGGAGTTGCCATCCGTGCCAAATTTGAAATCAACGTTGCTGGCGGCACCCCAGTGATGCCAGCCGTTATGCCACTTGCCCACTGTGACTAGAACGTGGAACTCGACAATGAATGCACCCATGCCAAGCGTCATCGCGGCTCAACCGGCACGATTGCTCGTTGGCGATCGTGAAGTCGCTGTACCGTCGCAACCGCTGGCTCGGGCATCCAACAGCCAGCGTGCTGTCGAGTTACTTACCGACACCCCAGATCTCCGGCGATTCCGTCACGCTGGTGGAAAAAAGCTTCGAAGGGAATGTAAATGCAGGGGGTGACCAACAACGGGATATGAAAGGCACGCTTACTGGCAGTGTTTTGAAACTAAACGCTCTCGAATTCCAGCGTGAGGATTAGACGGATAACACAATGTTGCATCTGAGCGGCGGTCGGGTGCGTCTTCTGGAATCCACGTTGTTCGCCGCGGCCCGCTGAACGGGGTCGTTATCGCAGCGACCATCATGACAGTTCACCTCAGTTCGACTTAGATGACGGTTCTCTACCTCTTTGTTAGCCAATCTTGGACTTCCAACTTTCTCACTTCGAAGCCAACTCCTGCGGGAACACTTCTAAAGACCCCGATCGTCCCGGAACAAGATGACCAGAGACGCGATGTCTGACCAGCCATATCGAGGCAGCGAGAACTTGATAACCATCGGTTGCAACGAAGGCTGCGAGTTGACGTTTTTGAAGTGGTGATTCGCCTCTGCGGCCCAGTGAACTCTGACGTTATGCGTGCGAAGAGATTGGCATTGCGAGTGGGGATTGCCGTCATTCATGCGACGAGACGTCGTTCTTACGGGCGTGCTCGATACCACGCCAATGAATTGGTGAGCATTCGATTTGATTGTGACGCATTTAGTGCTGTAGAATCAGGGAAGTCGGTCGTTGTCTGTACTCTGGTGCCGGCACGCCGCATAACCACTCAATGAACCGGAGCCGATTTGCCTCGCGCGTTCGTTTCGCTGATCCAAACATTTCACTCGCCCGGTTATTGCGGACATTAGCTGATGGAGATGATGCCAACGTGGTGAACTTCAATCCGTATGCTCGATTTAGCATGATCGCTGCCGCGCTTCTATCCGCGATGTCCGTAACTGGCTGCAATCCCGATCCGCCACAACCTCAGCGTACGTCATTGCTGCCGCGCGATTATGATCCAACCGCAGATGTCCCGGAACGCTATCATTTCCTGTATTCGGGCGGGATCGGAAACGACGAGATCGACAATGCATGGAGGGCTCTACCGTTCACGAAGATTGAACTTGAACGCACAGAGTGCTATGGTGCTTGCCCCTCATACGTCGTTTCGTTGTCGGCCGACGGAACCGCGAGATACAAAGGCAGAAAATATGCAGCACGAACCGGTGCATTCGACGGCGAGGTTGAGATTTGGGACTTTGGCCAAATCTGCTGGATGATCGACAAATTCAAGATTCTCGGCGGACATCATGAGTACGCTGCGAACTGGACCGACTCAGCAACAGCCATCATTCGTGTTACGTTGCGTGAGACGAACGAAACGATTGAGATTTCCGACTACGGCGGTCAGGGGCCAGTTGAACTTTGGTCCTTGTTCAACGCCATAGATGCGGTGTCGAATCTTATAGAATGGAAAGCTACATCCAAATAGTCAGGTAACCAAAAAATGCCCGCGTTGCCGATCGGGCGTTTTGTTGAAGCAAAATCTGTTGGCGGCAACCGGGTGATTTTAGGCGTTAGCTGAAGGCGTGAAGAATTCTCGAAACCTCGCTCTCAACCTGTTCCCCGATCACTGACCCAATGAACCGCATCATCCAATGGGGTCGGGCCGTGATGGCGGCTCGGTTATCCTCCACGTTCGGCTCAAAATGCAGTCAGCCTTAGGTGAGAACGAATGACCAAACCTGCATTTAAAACGCCATACGGCATTGTTGTGAACACGGTGACACTAACGCAATGGCCACGCGTCGCTACAATCGCCTTCGAGCATGGCGAGAATCTCTACGAACTTAGATTTACCGACCCTCGACCATTTTCGGATGCAACACTGGCGCTCGATGAATGCTACCAAATCCTTATCGTGGACCAAAACTCACAAACCCAAAAAGAGTTTGGGCGGTACATAATCGAGATACACGGTGAGGATGGCCTCGCAGGCAACTTCACCGCAGACTTGTATGAACACATCGTGATCGCTTGAACATGTCCAATGTCTTCAGTTCAAAACAGTAATCAATGGCAAACCACAAAGCCACCCGTTGCAAACGAGCGGTCGGCCACGTCGGTTTTGAAGTCCATGTCACACGCGCCCGCCGCGTGAATTTGTCGTTATCCGGCTAAGTTGAACCATTCGGCAATTTTTCCGTAGAACAACCTAATGATCCAATTTCGCCGCATTTCGATTGTTCTCGCCTGCTTTGTGATCGCATTGCCATCGCTGGCTTTTCGGACTTGCTGCTGCAGTGCAACGGGTGCTCCCCAATGCTGTTCGTCCATCGAAAAGAAGTCCGGTTGTTGCGTTGGGAAATCGCAGCTAGCTGGAGAATCGTGTTGCACATCGACATCCAATCGATGCGACACTGAGTGCAACTGCTCAACGGGCGAGTCTCACGATGCGATTTTTGTGCCCGAACGCGAAAACGAAGATTTCGATTCGTCAATTTCGAATCCGCTTTGTGAATTTCCTCCTTCCGTTTCAGCGTCACGAAAGGAAATTCATCTCTTAACCTGTCTGCCTCCAAGCCATAACCGAAGGCAGGCGATCCTGTGCGTTTGGCTGAAATAGATCTTTGAATTTGAATTTGTTGTTCATTTGCAAAACTTGAATTCGGAGATCAATCATGATCAAAAAAACTTTCTTTTTACTCGTTTTGACGAGCGGTCTAGCCGCCACATCACTGGCATTCGCAGCATTCTCTCCCCCTCAGGGACCCTGTTCATGTTGTGGCAGGACGTGCATTTGCGAGGTTTGCGTATGTGATGCGAACGGATGTGAATGTGATGCCGGTGGCGATTGCGGTTGCGATGCTGCCTGCTGTCTAACTTGCTGTGCAGACTGAATGCACGCATAATTCAGTGCTAACTGACTCAGGTCGTCCGAGCAATTCGCTCGGGCGACCGTTTCACAGACGTGGCATAACAACACGATGCATGCGGGCCAGCAACGCGTGTTTTGAATGGAACGATCACCCCGGCGGCCCTCATGCGGACCCGGTGAACGGACCAGTGATGACCTATTGGGCGCTACCAAGACCGGCGAGGCGTGTATTACGTCACTGGTACGTTCGTCACGACACAAGCCTTTGGACAACTCATGAATAAGACCTTTACTCTGAACTTAGCCTGCCTCGCAAGCGTGTTGCTGATCGGAGCGTCGACCGCGAATGCGGACGATGCGATCAAGAAGCAGATCCTCCAACGGTTCCCGCAAGCCGACGCCAACCAGGATGGAGTCCTCTCCGATGCGGAAGAGGCAGCCTTGAGCCGGCAGGCACTGAATAGATATCCCAAATCCGACACGGATGGAGACGGCGTTCTTTCCGATGCGGAAAAGAAGGCTCTACTTCGGATGGCTGCTAACCGGGCAGAGCGGAATCAACCCAACCCCAGAGCTGGTAATACGACGAATCGGAAGAGACCGAGTTTCGCAAATGTCAAATACGGCGAGCACGAGCGCCAAGTCTTCGACATCTGGCTTGCCGATACAACCGAGCCCGCGCCATTGGCCATCTACATTCATGGCGGGGGATTCAAAGCGGGCAGCAAAGAGAAACTCAATCCCGAGAAGTTGTCTCAACTGCTGAAGTCCGGGATATCCGTCGCCGCAATCAACTATCGCTATTTGACCATTGCTCCGTTGCCTGCGGCTCACCACGACGCCAGGCGTGCATTGCAATTCATGCGTTCAAAAGCGAAGGCGTGGAACCTCGATAGCGACCGGGTCGCCGCATTTGGTGGTTCGGCCGGCGCACAAATCTGCATGTGGCTGGCGTTCACCGACGATATGGCAAACCCCAAAAGCCCGGATCCGGTCGAAAGGGAATCGACTCGACTGACCTGCGTCGCAACCGCTGGTGGCCAAACAACCAACGACATTGACTTCTATCGGAACAAGATCGGCGCCCTCATGGGAGACAATCAAAAGGTAGAATCGCTCGCTCGACCTCTGGGAAAGGAAAAGGATCCGCAAAAAGTCCGAATTGCGATGTGGGGTGCCAGGACTCTGGAGGAAGCGAACGAAAAGGCAAGAAGCTGTTCTGCTCAATCGATCATCTCGGCTGACGATCCCCCGATTTTCATGAGCTACGGGATGTCACCCACCGCCAAATTGCCGAGCGACCCAGGACGTGTGCGAGGATGGCTCATTCATCACGTGATCTTCGGAATCACCCTCAAAGAAAAAGCGGACGCGATCAACGTTGAAGCTCACTTAAAGTACCCGGGTGCAAACCCCGAATACGAATCTGAGATTGCGTTTTTCACCGCAAAGCTATTGAACAAGTGACGATCGCGGTTGGCGTGACAAATCGCATTGTCGGCTGGATCGGCGAAGCCGGGCGTATTCAACATGACTGGTCGCGGGGTGCCTCGCCTCAGTTTCGCGTTTTGGACGCAGAGGCAATCCCTGATGTTTTGGTCTTACGACGAAAGATACGATCCCCCGCGGCAACATAAAGATACGAATGCCCGGGACCGGCAAACGCAACGCTGACAATGGGCTGATCCGTCGGTGCAGCAATGACGCCCCCCATCCGCCCCGTCGGATCAAACATCTGGATTCCAACCGCAGACGTCACATAATACCGGCCAACGGCATCGGTCGTCATTCCATCTCCCTTGCTGGGCAAATCCGCTGTCGGCGTTCGCAGGGTGATGTACGGCTGACGGAAGGACAGCCCTGCATCCTTTTCCAGACGCCAGACCCACGTGTATCGCCCACCATAGTCCGAGACTGCCAAAGTCCCCTGATCTGGCGTCAGCGCGATGCCATTGGGACGCTGCGGTCCCTCGGTTTTGGTGGCAACATCGGCCGCCTGCACCTTGCCTCCCGGGGCGATATGCGAAACCTGCATCTTGGCAGTTTCGGTGAAGAAAATGTGCCCATCCCGGGTCACGACCAGATCATTGGGCTTCACGTTTTCAGCGATCACTTCCCTCGCCCCCGCCTGAAGGTCAAACGCCACGATCCTGCCGTAGGCTCCCCCTTGGCAGGCATAGATCCTGCCATCAGGTCCAAAATGCATCCCACTGATCCGCGGAGCATCTTCAGCAACAACCGACAGTTTTCCATCATGGTCGATGCGGTTGATGGTCGTCCCGCCAGCAACGTCACTGAAATACAGATTCCCGTCACGGTCAGTCGTCAGACCATCGGTAAACCGATGGCCCTCGGATACCATTTTCCAACCCTCACCCTCCATCAGCACCTGGGTGAGTGGCATGTCCTGCGCCGCAACACGACTGAGCATCGCGAACCACACACCACTTGCCATCCCGATCATCAAAATTCGGTGGATTCTCACTTGCTGGCTCCCTGCTTTAACCCGGAATAGTCTCTCCACATCCATCGCAGCATCTCCGGCAGCAATGCGCCACCATGCTGGCCACTGTGTTTGCCATCTCCCATCTCAAAACGATAGTCATAGTTGGCAAATTCCAGAGCGGCAGCCATTTGTCGATTTGCCAAGGGCCAGCTGCCATGAAGGTTGTCGAGATCATTTTCCCCTTCCTGCAAGAAAACACGAATGGGCTTGGGCTCTGTTTTGCGAATCAAGGCCGGATAAACATGGCCCCCACGAATATTGGTGAAGCTTCCGATGTAGCTGATCACCTTACTGAAATAGTCAGGCCGTTCCCAGGCTGCAGTGAAGGCACAAATCCCTCCGGAACTGATCCCAACCACCCCGCGAGCTTCGGGGTGATCGACCAGGTTGTAATCCCCGGTCACCGCAGGCAGGAACTCATCGATCAGAAACGTCGCGTACCGGGGTCCCAGTGAATCGTATTCAAAGCTGCGATTGCTGCGGGATTTGCCGCCCGGTCTCGTGGCCGGAATCACGCCCGGATTGACAAAAACGCCGATGGTCACAGGCATCTCACCTTGATGAATCAGGTTGTCAAAAACCGTTGGAACGCGACTATGTCCGTTCTGATTGACATAGCCCCTGCCGTCCTGAAACACCATCAAGCAAGCTGCTTTGGATGGCTCATACTGTGCCGGCACATAGACCCAGTAATCACGAGTGGTTCCCGGATAAACCTCACTGGATTCCCAACGGTGTTGGGTGACGGTTCCCTTGGGAACGTCAGGCTGAGGCTTGGAATCAGCCGTCAGCGGATAATCTGCTGCCACGGGCACTGTGAGGCACAGGAGTGCCACAAGTGCCAGTACGGGGTTCATGGGGTTCATGGTCGTCGCCTCGGAAAAAAGAGAGGACAAGACTATAGCCCAAAACGCCCGACCTCGGACCCACACGGACCCTGAGCGATCCTGAGGCTGATCCCTCGGGATCAACACCCACCGTCAAAACACGGGTGGTCTCAGTGCGCTCATGGAGCCTGATTGGCTTTCCCGGGACTCGGTTTCAACACCTGCATTTTTCCGTCCACCCATCCGTAGGACACATCATCTGCCTGCGTTGGAAACCGGAAGGTTCCAAGCACACCCAACTCGGATACAAGTGCCAGTAACTCACCCTCTTTGGAGAGTTTGAAGTTGGCGTGCAAACCATCGTGACTCTTGTCGTCGTTGTCGGCCCAAATCAGCAGATAACCGTTGGGTGCGATGCTCGTCCCCGCAGGAAACTTCCATTTTCTGGCATGATCCGCGTCGTCGGTAAGATACATGCCACTGAGATCAACAGGTTCCTTACCGCGATTATGCAGTTCGACCCAATCATCAAACTCTCCCTGCAAATCTTTGACGGTGCTTGCATTGGATGCCATGGCCTCGTTGATGACCACCGTCGAATCCTGATGCGGCAACTTGGCTACAGCAATTTTGGCGCGGTAGGGTGAGACACTCGATGCCACCAATACTGGTTCGGTGGGCAAGTTTTTGATGGCATCATGACCCAACAGATACTTTGCACGCTCATCAGCGAATTCCCGAAGACTCGGCACGCCCTGCTGCCCCACGTCTGAAGTCATCGCATTCAAAAAGGCTTCTGTCGTCATCAGTTTCCGCGTATCACGCTTGACCGAATCCTGAAGCAATTCCTTTGACTCAGCCACTTGCACGCCAAGACGGCTCCACTGCAATGACTCGGCAGCGATTTTACGGACGTACTGGAGATAACGCTGACGCAACTTGTCGTTGGCCAACAACTTACTCCTTAAAGGCTTGCCAGCATCATCCAACCCTGTGAGCGGATCAAGCGAGTAACTGCCAGCACCCCCACCTTGTCCGGGTCGACCTTGTCCAGGTCCACCTTGTCCGGGTCCACCTTGTCCGGGTCCACCTTGTCCAGGTCCACCTTGTCCAGGTCCACCTTGTCCAGGTCCACCTTGTCCACGCCCACCTTGTCCACGCCCACGTTGATCTGGTCCACGTTGATCTGGTCCACCGAAACCTGGTCCACCTTGACCGCGCGTCCCTGCATCGCCTTCTGGCCTCTGGCCCTCTGGACGCGATCGTGGAATCGAGCGATTGTCGCGCTGACCACCGTCACGTCCTGGTTCCTGATTCAACCGCTCCCCTCTCGTTCCACCCTCTTGCCGTTGCCGACGCTCAGGCTGCCCCTCACGTTCGGCGGGTCCTCCACGCCCCGGACCACTACCTGCACCAGGCACACGCGGTTCACCGGGTCCGGAATTTTCAAACTCAGGACGACCGGGACCAAACTCAGGACCCCCGGGACCAAACCCGGGACCGCCGGGACGCCCAAGACCGGGACCCCCGGGACCACCGGGACCTCTTCCACCACGGGACGGCCTGAAGGCCTCGTTCATATCATGCGGCAGAATATGAAAAACACCTGCCGGGTCCTGGTAGATGTTGTAATCGCTGGCACGAGTCCAGTATCCGTCACTGTTCATCAATGCCATATCAACGGCGAGGAACCACAAGGCGCCATCAATATCCAATACATCACCAAGCTTCTGTTCCAATTGGTCGGGCGGCGTTTCATCGAGCAGTTTGCACAGCGCGATCAGATCCCGCCATGACTGATCATCATCCTTTGACTTGATCTCGAATCGATCCCGATAGGGTTGGATTTCTTCACCGAGGTATCGAAGCCCACCGTCGCCCCTGGGACTGCCGTGTACTTTCCAGCGAGCTCCCTTTTTTGTGCCGTAATGCCTCTCTACAAAATCGCTGTTGAACTGCTCGACATTGCAATAGACTCCCCAACTTTCACCATTGATGACAACATTGACGAAATTTGCTTCTGGCGTCGGGATTTTCAATCCGGAAATCGACGAATACAACGCGGTACTCATCATGGATGCATCGCCGTTACAGTTCAGCAAGTTCAGCGTTTTGAAACCACCCAGAGTTTGATCAGGATCGAGGTAGTCAATCGAAACATTCAGTGAACGCTTGAGGCCCGCCGGAATTGAAAAAAAAGAAGACGCACCTCGAAAACTGACACCTACTTCTTTGTAATCCACGCCATCGACCGTCAACTTGGCGGGGACTTCAACGTCAGTCGGCTTGAAATCGGCAAGTTCCTGTTCCCACGCATCATTTTCAAACGTCAGAAACAACGTCCTCAAGATTGAGGGGTCATAAAGTGGCTGATCAGAAAAGTGTTTCACGTCGTCGGGATCAACTCTTGGACCGGGCTTCCCTTCTGCCATTATCCGTCCTCGTCCGGGGCGGCCCGGACGGGGTCCGCCAGGACCACGACCAGCCTGATTACCAGCCAATGATTTTCTCGCTTCGGCTCGCTCAGCCGTATTCAACCGACCATCGCCATCGAGATCGAACTTTT
>JACLAC010023941.1_pt1 | contig 33806 bp, 34 predicted proteins | sample 8027881 | NCBI WGS metagenome assembly JACLAC01 (sample SAMN15725517, study PRJNA655200) | protist metagenome | isolation source: fluorescence activated cell sorting (FACS) single amplified genomes of... | place: Spain: Blaines Bay Microbial Observatory, Mediterranean Sea | collected 2016-01-19 | reverse complement strand
ATTCTGCTGGGTGGTATGAGCGTGAAATTTGGGATTTGTATGGAGTATTCTTTTCAAATCATCCAGATTTACGCCGTATTTTAACTGATTACGGTTTTGATGGTCACCCATTGCGCCGAGATTTTCCATTAACTGGTCATACAGAAATACGTTATGATGAGGCGGAAAAACGTATCGTTACAGAACCTGTCGAATTAGCACAAGAGTTCCGTGTTTTTGATTTTGCGAGTCCTTGGGACCAAAAAGTCGAAACAAACCTTCTGCAAACTAATGTAGATTCAGAAGAGTCAACGGAAAAGTAAATTTTGTTTAAATTTTTTAATTTTTCTAAAAATGAGATCAAGATGGTCTAAAGCCCCTATTGCTGATGTTTTAAGTTCACATTTAGTCGATTATCCTTCTCCAACTAACCTTGGTTATTTATGGGGAGTAGGATCTAGTGCAGGTCTATGCCTAGGTATTCAAATTGTAACTGGTATTTTTCTAGCTATGCATTATACTTGTCATGTAGACCTAGCATTCGCTAGTGTAGAACACATTATGCGTGATGTTAATAACGGATGGCTTGTTCGTTATATTCATGCAAATGGAGCATCAATGTTTTTTATTACAATTTATGTTCACATGTTTAAGAACCTTTATTATGGTTCTTATGCCCACCCACGCGCAGCACTTTGGTGCTCAGGGGTAATTATTTTCTTAATTACAGTGCTTACAGCATTTTTAGGATATGTTTTACCATGGGGTCAGATGAGTCTGTGGGGAGCAACAGTGATTACAAATCTTGTTTCTGCAATTCCTTTAATTGGTACTTCAATCGTGGAGTGGTTATGGGGAGGATTCTCAGTGGATAATGCAACATTAAACCGTTTCTTTTCATTCCACTATTTATTCCCGTTTTTAATTGCAGGATTAACAATTTCTCACCTAACACTTTTACACCAAACAGGTAACAATAACCCATTAGGTGTAGATACAACAACGGACAAGATGCCATTCTACCCATACTGTTATGTTAAAGATTTATTTATCTTCCTTTCATTCGCAGTATTTTTCTCAGTAATGGTATTCTTTTATCCAAATACTTTAGGACATCCGGATAATTATATTCCAGCTAATCCTCTAGTAACACCAGCACATATTGTGCCAGAGTGGTACTTACTTCCATTTTATGCAATTTTACGTTCAATTCCTGATAAGTTAGGAGGGGTTCTTGCAATGGGAGGAGCTATTTTAATTATGATGACAATTCCTTTTACAAATAGTTCTGAGATTAGAAGTTCATACTTCCGTCCATTATATACAAAGTTATTCTGGATTTTCGCAGCTGATTGCCTAATTCTTATGTGGATTGGACAAAATGTTGTTGAGTCTCCTTATGTAGAGATTGGTCAAATTGCTACAGTGATTTATTTCGCATATTTCCTAGTAGTTATTCCATTTTTTGGTAAATTTGAGTCATATTTACTACGTATGGATGTAAAATAATATATTTTCGTAATAAAAGTATATTATAAAATTTTAAATAAAATTATTCGGAATGTGGCGCAGTGGTAGCGTGTCTGCTTTGGGAGTAGAGGGTCGCAGGTTCAAATCCTGCCATTCCGAAGATCTTATCCATCTGGATAAATATGTATATAGAATGTTTTTTGAATCGTTATTATTTTATTTATTTGGTGCAATCACACTGCTTTCAGCAGTAATGGTTATTAGTTCACGTAATCCAGTACATTCTGTGTTATTTCTTATTTTAGCTTTTTGTAGTTCAGCAGGATTACTTATTCTATTAGAAGCAGAGTTTATGGCGATGATTTTTATCGTGGTTTACGTAGGAGCTATTGCTGTTTTATTCCTTTTCGTTGTTATGATGTTAAATATTAAAATTTCTGAAGTTGTTGATGAAATCTACCAGTATGTCCCTGTTGGGGGATTAATTGGTATCATTTTCTTACTTGAAGTTTTCTTAATTGTAGATAACGATTTTGTACCATTATTGGTATCTGGAAGTGAAGCAGGTGATTACGTTGAGTGGTCAGGATATGTGGATTCAGTATCAAACTTAAGTTCTTTAGGTCAAGTTCTGTATTCTCATTATGCAGTAGCATTTCTTATGGCTGGAATTATTCTTTTAGTTGCCATGATTGGTGCTATTGTATTGACAATGCAAATTAGAACAACCGTTCGTCGTCAACATATATTCCAACAGGTTTCACGTGATGCGGATAATGCTATCTTCTTAGTAAACTAATTTGATTAAAATTATAATTATATTTCTTTTTTTGCCCCTTTCGTCTAGTGGTTAGGACACTGCCTTTTCGAGGCGACGACACGGGTTCGAATCCCGTAAGGGGTACCAAAAAGGTTATAATTTATATAGAAAAGTAGAATTAAAAAATGAATGCTCGCTTGGTGAAATTGGTAAACACGTCAGACTTAAAATCTGATCCCGTTAAGGGTTATCGGTTCAAGTCCGATAGCGAGTACCATTTTTTAAACTTTATTTTTATAAAAATAAAAATATATTGAAAAGTTATTTTCAATTAAAAGTAAATTTATAAATATGGCATCTAATAAAATTACAGTAACAGTTGACGGAATGGACGTTCTTGTTGAAAACGGGTCATCAGTATTACAAGCTTGTGAGGTTGTAGGTATTGAAATTCCCCGTTTTTGCTTTCATGAGCGTTTATTAATTGCGGGTAACTGTCGTATGTGTCTTGTTGAAATTGAAAAGTCACCGAAGCCTCAAGCTTCTTGTGCCGTTCCAGTAATGCCTGGAATGAAAATTTTTACTAATACACCACTTGTGAAAAAAGCTCGTGAAGGTGTATTAGAGTTTTTATTATTAAACCACCCCTTAGATTGTCCTATTTGTGACCAAGGAGGTGAGTGTGATCTTCAAGATCAAGCAATGATTTTTGGGAGTGACCGTAGTCGTTTCTTTGAAAGAAAGCGTGGAGTTGAAGATAAAAACTTAGGGCCTCTTGTTAAAACAATTATGACAAGATGTATTCACTGTACACGTTGTGTACGTTTTGCAACAGAAGTTGCCGGTGTAGAAGTTTTAGGAACAACTGCACGTGGTATTGATACTGAAATTGGGACATACGTAGAAAAAATGTTTGAATCAGAATTATCTGGTAATATTATTGATTTATGTCCTGTAGGAGCTTTAACTTCAAAACCTTATGCATTTACATCACGTCCATGGGAATTAAGAAACACAGAAAGTGTTGACGTTTTAGATTCTGTTGGAAGTAATATTCGTGTAGATACAAGAGGTACAGAGATTATGCGTATCATTCCTCGATTAAACGAAGAAATTAATGAGGAGTGGATTTCAGATAAAACTCGTTTTTCATATGATGCTTTAAAAAGACAACGTCTAACACAACCTATGGTTCGAAATGAAAATGGCGATCTTGTTGCTGTGGAGTGGTTAGAAGCATTTAATTACATAAAAAAGAATTTAAGAGGTGTTTCACCAACTGATATTGTAGGTATGGTGGGAAACTTAGTAGATGTGGAAACAATGTTCACTTTAAAAAATTTTTTAAGAGCAAACGGTTCATCTACACTAGTTTCTGAATTTGGAGATGGTGAAGTAAACCAAGATTTTTTACAAAACCATACTTTCAATTCAACAATTCAAGGAATTGAAGAGTCAGATCTATGCCTATTAGTAGGAACAAATCCACGAAAAGAAGCAGCCTTAATTAACGCACGTATACGTAAACGTTATTTACAAGGTGAATTCGCAGTCGCAAGTATTGGACCAAATGTTGATTTAACTTATCCTGTAGAACATTTAGGTGTATCTACTAAAGTTCTTGCCGAAGTAGCAGAAGGGACACATCCATTCTGTGCCACATTAGCACAAGCGAAAAACCCAATAATTATTTTCGGGTCAAGTTTATTTAAACGTGAAGATGTTACATCATTATTGTCTATGTTAAATACAATTGATGATAATTTGTCACAAATTAATGGAAAAGATGATTCATGTTTAAATGTAATCCAACCGACGGCATCTCAATATGGTGCGTCACAGTTAGGACTAGACTCGGCGAACACAGGAAATAATTTAGATGAGGCCGCAGTTGTTTATTGTGTAGGTGTAGACGAAGAAGGATTAGAAAAAGTTTTTAATTCAGAAGATAAGTTTGTTATCTTTCAAGGTCATCATGGAAATGAATTAGTTGTTCAAGCAGATGTAATTCTACCTGGTGCAGCGTATACTGAAAAAGATTCGTTATTCTTCAATACTGAAGGACGACCACAATGTACTCGTAGAGCATTGACTCCACCCGGGCATGCTAGAGAAGATTGGCGTATAATCGAAACATTAGGTGAGTTCCTAGGTAAAATGCCTAGTCACGCATCTAGAAGTGACTTATTAGCATCAATTGCTAAGAGTGTTCCTTCAATTAAATCAATTGGTAAGGTTCCAGTTAAAGGTTCATTACAAAATAATTTTTCAAAATCTAATACGTTTAGTATTAGTCCTATGTCTTCATCAGTAGAAAATTTCTACATGACAGATCCTATTAGTAGAGCATCTAGTACGATGGCAAAGTGTACAGAGTTATTAGTCGGTGACGACAAACTCTTTGTTTAATAAAAACTCAATGTTTATTCTTATAACAATTATCAAATCTTTATTGATCGCGTTACCGTTAATTATTGCCGTAGCTTATTTTACCCTCGTTGAGCGTAAAATTATGGCAGGAATTCAACGTCGTCGTGGTCCTGATGTTGTTGGAGCATGGGGTCTTATTCAACCCTTTGCCGACGCAGCAAAACTAATCTTGAAAGAAACAATTTTACCAAGTACGGCTAATACAGTTCTTTTTGTAATTGCTCCTATTCTATCGTTTATGTTAAGTTTAGTAGGATGGGCTGTAATTCCTTTTGGTGAAACATTTGTTTTATCAGATATTAATGTTGGTGTACTTTATTTATTCGCAGTATCTTCACTAGGAGTTTACGGGATTATTATGTCTGGATGGGCAAGTAATTCTAAGTATGCATTCCTTGGAGGTTTACGTTCAGCGGCCCAAATGGTTTCATATGAAGTATCTATTGGATTTATTATTATTGCAGTAGTTCTTTGTGCAGGATCTTTGAATTTAAGTACAATCACATTAGCACAAAAACAGGTATGGTACTGTGTACCATTATTTCCTATGTTTTTTATGTTTTTCATCTCTGCTTTAGCAGAAACAAATCGACATCCTTTTGATTTACCAGAAGCAGAAGCAGAGCTTGTTGCCGGGTATAATGTAGAGTATTCTGCAGCAGGATTCGCATTATTTTTCTTAGGAGAGTATGCAAACATGATTATGATGTCAAGCGTAACGACAATCTTATTTTTAGGTGGATGGCTACCTTTCTTAGATTTCTTTCCGTTTACATTTGTGCCAGGACCTATTTGGTTCGGGCTAAAGGTATGTATCTTTGTAGCACTTTTTGTATGGGCTCGAGCAGCATACCCACGTTACCGTTATGACCAATTAATGAGATTAGGATGGAAAGTCTTTTTACCACTATCGTTAGGATGGGTATTATTCATTTCAGGAATTCTTCTTGCATTTAATTGGCTTCCTTTTATTATTTAAAATGGCAATTGGATTATTAAAATATCTTAATGTAGCAATTACTTTATTCCTTTTAGGAATTTGGGGAATTGTTTTGAATAGAAAGAATATTATTATTCTTTTGATGTCAATTGAGCTTATGTTATTATCAATTAATTTAAACTTTGTCACATTTTCTGTCTTTTTAGATGATTTAGTAGGTCAAATTTTTGCATTATTTGTTTTAACTGTAGCTGCCGCAGAATCTGCCATTGGTCTTGCTATTTTAGTAGCTTATTACCGTGTTAGAAATACAATTGCGGTTGAAGACGTAAGCATGTTACGTTCTTAAAAAAAAACTATACTGGCGGCTATTGCCGCCTCAAAAAATAACTATGATTCAATCAAGTACTATTCTTAATGTAGCTGACAACTCCGGAGCTAAAAAGGTAAATTGTATTACTGTCCTTGGTGGTTATAAACGTAAAACTGCTACGGTGGGGGACGTTATTGTTGCTTCTGTTCAAGAAGTTCGACGCCAAGGAAAAGGACAAGTATCTAAAGTTCAAAAGGGTGAAGTCGTAAGATGTGTTGTAGTTCGTACCAAAAAAGGTAAACAGACATTGTCTGGATTACAACATGCTTTTTCTGATAACGCTGTTGTCCTTATTGATGCAAATAAAAACCCGATCGGTACACGTGTTTTAGGACCAGTAACCGAAAAATTAAAAAAAGCAGGGTTTGGAAAAGTTATTAATTTAGCTTCTTTTTCCGCTTTTTAATTATTATTATGAGTCGTTTAGAACAACACTACCAAAATGTTATTATTCACGATTTAATAGAAACTTTCGAATATGAAAACGTTTCACAATTACCTTCAATAGATAAAATTATTATTAATTGTGGTTTTAAGTCAATTAAGTTTAATGATAAATTAATTTATCCTATACTTATTGCTTTTGAAAGTCTAACAGGCCAACGACCTGTTGTAACTCGTGCTAAAAAAGATAATTCTAACTTAAAGATTAGGTCTGGTACGATGTCAGGCGTAAAAGTGACTCTTAGAAAAGAAAAAATGTATGACTTTTTAGAACAGCTTGTATTGACAATACTCCCACGTATTAAATACTTTGAAGGTTTTTCTACTAAAAGTGTTACACATGATGGTCATTTTAGTCTGCGTATTCATAATCCGTTAGATTGTCTATTATTCGAGACTGAATTTGAAAAATTTCAGACTCTTGGACCAATAGATGTTACAATTGTTACTAAAAACTCAACCCATGAAGAAAGTTTAACACTTTTAACAGGTTTTCAATTACCTTTATTTGTTAACGAAGAAGAGGACGATGAGTAACTTTTAATATTGGCGAAATAGCTCAGTCGGTAGAGCATCGGAATCATAATCCGCTGGTCGGGGGTTCAAGTCCCTCTTTCGCTAATTTTGCTGCGCTTATAGCTCAGTTGGATAGAGCATCGGCCTTCTAAGCCGCAGGTCAGTGGTTCGAATCCACTTAAGCGTATCGTACTAGTCTTTTTAATTAAAGGTTAATACAAAAACTGATTAAATCAATTTATTTTTATATTTTTATGAATGTAACCACATTTTTCGGAAATAATTTAAAAGTAGTATTACCAGAGTTGTTTCTCTTATTATCTGTCTCTACATTATTATTGGTTGGAGTACAGTACACAACGTCGGAAAAAGACGGGTATCCTGTAGTTGTTAAACCTATTGCATGGATGGCTGCATTTTCGTCGTTATTAGGGGTTCTTCTCGTGGTGAATAATCCTTTTGATGCTTCGTTATTATTCAATAACCTTTTAGTCCATGATTCTTTTACTAATTTAGTAAAAACTGTTTTATTACTTTCGACAGCTTCATGTATTTTAGTATCATTTGATTATATTAAAACAAAAAAAGTACACGCGTTCGAGTTCACATTATTGATGCTTTTCTCTATTGTGGGTTCAATGGTGGTTGTTTCATCATATGATTTATTGACAATGTACTTAGGAATTGAAATGTCAAGTCTTTGTTTATATGCTTTAGCGGCATTTACAAGACGTTCAGCGTTCTCAACAGAAGCTGGTTTAAAATATTTTATTTTAGGTGCTTTTGCATCAGGTATTCTATTATTTGGTATTTCATTAGTATATGGTCTAACAGGAACAACTAACTATGAAGATTTAGCTAAAATCTTAGTAGGGGCCTATGAATCTGATGTAATGGTACCTAACGGTTTAACTATTGGTGTCATTTTTATTGCGTGTGCTTTATTATTTAAAGCAACAGCTGCTCCATTCCATATGTGGGCACCTGATGTTTATGAAGGAGCACCGACAATTGTATCAACATTTTTTGCTGTTGTACCTAAAATTGCAGTATTAGGATTATTTGTACGTTTATTTATGTATAGTTTTCATGACCTAATGGATTCATGGCAACAAGTTATTCTAATTTCAGCAGCTTTATCTATGGTTGTAGCAGCTTTCACAGCTTTAACTCAACGTAAGATTAAGCGTTTCTTAGCTTATAGTTCAGTAGGACATGTAGGTTATTTATTAATCGGATTAGGTACTGGTACAATCGAAGGTATCCAAGGTTTATTAATTTATACTTTAATTTATGTTTTAATGACATTAAATGCTTGGACATTCCTTTTATCAGCAGAATTTGGTCATAAAGAAGGTCGTGCAATTTATTTTACAGACTTGATTGGACTAGCAAAGATTAATCCTATCTTGGCAATAACATTTGCATGTACATTACTTTCAATGGCAGGAGTTCCACCATTAGCTGGGTTTACAGCTAAGATGTATGTATTCTTTTCAGCAATGGAAGGATCAATGTATTTTATTGCTGTTCTTGGTGTTATGACTAGTGTTGTTGGAGCATTTTACTATTTACGTTTTATTAAAATTATGTATTTTGAAAAAATGTTAGTATGGACATCATTTAAATCACCGTCACGTGAGCAATCTATCGTATTAGGAGCAACCTTTTTATTTATTATTGGTCTTTTCTTAGATCCAACTCCTTTGTTAATTATGACACATAAAATGGCATTAACACTGGTTCTTTAAATAGAATAAATCGAGCCTTGTCTGGGTAGCTCAGTTGGTAGAGCAAAGGACTGAAAATCCTTGGGTCGGCGGTTCAAGTCCGCCCTCAGACATTTTAACTATTTCTTCAGTACTGGTATTCATTAACCTTCTGAAAGATATCTTATTAGATAAAAACACAGTGAAAAAAACAACTAAAATTATATTACAAGGTTTCGAGCATAAAGAATTGAAACATGTTTTTCAACAACTTTCTATGCTTGACACAAATTTAAAAATAATTAGATTACCTAAAGATATTAAAAGGTTTACAGTATTGCGATCACCTCATGTAAATAAGACCGCACGTGAACAATTTGAAATGGTTACGTATAAGTGGTCATTATATTCAAGTATCCCAAAGGTTATTATGGAAAAATATATTGAAACACAAAGAATTTTACGAAAGAATCCTTCAGTAAGTATTGTTTTGAAGTAAATTATAAATTGTGCCCGTAGCTCAATTGGATAGAGCGTCCGACTACGGATCGGAAGGTTGAGAGTTCGAGTCTTTCCGGGCATACTTTAAATTGGAGTGTGGCCAAGCGGTAAGGCATCTGTTTTTGGTACAGAAAACCGAAGGTTCGAATCCTTCCACTCCAATAACCAGGTCTTGTAACTCAGTTGGTTAGAGTATACGCCTGATAAGCGTAAAGTCGGTGGTTCAAGTCCACCCAAGACCATTTTAAACAAGGGGGAGTAGCTTAGTAGGTCTATAGCACCAGCTTGTCACGCTGGGGGTCGCGGGTTCAAATCCCGTCTCTCTCGTTTTTTATATTTATGACTTTATTTCATTTAGAGTATACACCTATTTTTATTATTATTGTATTTGCATTGGCACTAGCTCTTATCATTTTTGGACTTTCTTACGCATTAGCTATTAATGCAGGAGATCCAGAAAAGCTCTCACCTTATGAGTGTGGGTTTGAGCCGTTTGATGATGCTCGAAATACATTCGATATTCGTTTCTACTTAGTTGCTATTCTATTCATTTTATTTGATTTAGAAGCAACGTTCCTATTTCCATGGGCTGTTACATTAAGTAACCTAACTAATTTAGGTTTTTGGAGTATGTTTGACTTCATTTTTGAATTAGTGATTGGGTTTATTTATGCCTGGAAAATCGGTTCTCTTGAGTGGGAATAATTTATTTATATAATCTCTAGTAGCTTAGCGGTAGAGCACATGGCTGTTAACCATGGGGTCGTTGGTTCAATCCCAACCTAGAGAGTTTTTGATGTTTTTTCAAACATCATTTAAACAGAAAATGTTAACAAACGTATTTGAAAACTTTTTTGCAAACGTATCACCAAAAGTAATGTGTGAAGCAGCGGAGCCTTGGCAACTAGGTTTCCAAGATCCTGCAACACCTATTATGGAAGGTATTGTTAACCTACACCATGATGTAATGTTTATCATTGTATTAATTGGAGTTTTTGTGGGTTACCTAATGGTACGTGCAGTGCAACTTTTCAGTAGTGATGTACATCCAACAGCTGATCGTGTAGTACACGGAACAGTTCTTGAGATTGTATGGACTGTTACACCAGCATTAATTTTATTAGTGATTGCTGTTCCTTCATTTGCTCTGCTATATTCGGTAGATGAAATTATTGAGCCAGCGATTACATTAAAAGCTGTAGGGCACCAGTGGTACTGGAGTTATGAGTATACTGATTATGCTACAGAAGAAGGAGAAGTGATTAACTTTGATAGTTATATGGTACCATCAGATGATCTTGTACCAGGATCTCTTCGTCTACTTGAAGTAGATAATCGTGTAGTACTTCCTGTAAAAACACACGTACGTTTAATCGTTACAGCTGCTGATGTTCTCCATTGCTGGGGAATGCCTTCATTAGGTGTAAAGTTAGACGCATGCCCAGGACGTTTAAACCAAACATCAATGTTTATTAAGCGTACAGGAACATTCTACGGTCAATGTAGTGAAATTTGTGGTGTTAACCACGGGTTTATGCCAATCGCTGTAGAAGCTGTTTCTCTTGATAATTATGTGTCATGGATTTCTTCAAAGCTTGAAGAATTAGCTGACGAATAATATAAATTCAGGAGAGAAGGGACTCGAACCCTTAACCTACGGCTTTGGAGACCGTTGCTCTGCCAATTGAGCTACTCTCCTATTTTCTCTATTAGCCTAGAGCATAAGTATTTCAGGACATTCTGAAACAAACAATTAAGATTCTTGTGTGTAGGAATTAGATAGCGGATGAAAACAAACATCTACGAAGCACCTAAAAAATAGAGGCTATTTAATTTTAGAACTAGAAATGTACACATTAATGCTTTAGTGAAATGCCACTTAGTTTATATAATTGGTCTTCACGCTGGTTGTTCTCGACAAACCATAAAGATATTGGGTCACTTTACTTCATCTTCGGAGGAGTATCTGCAGTGATGGGAACAACACTTTCAATGTTAATTCGTATTGAATTAGCACAACCAGGAGCACAAATCCTGATGGGAAATAACCAACTCTATAACGTAATTGTTACAGGTCATGCATTTGTTATGATTTTCTTTTTCGTTATGCCAACAATGATTGGAGGGTTTGGTAACTGGTTTGTTCCTCTAATGTTAGGAGCACCAGATATGGCATTCCCACGCCTAAACAATATTAGCTTCTGGTTATTACCACCAGCTTTATTACTTCTACTTTCTTCTTCTCTTGTAGAAGCAGGAGCAGGAACAGGATGGACAGTTTATCCACCTTTATCAAGTGTGCAAGCTCACTCAGGACCATCAGTGGACCTAGCGATTTTTAGCTTACACCTTGCTGGAGCTTCTTCTATTTTAGGAGCTGTTAACTTTATTACAACAATTGTTAACATGAGACCTCCAGGAATGACAATGCACAAGATGCCATTGTTCGTATGGTCTGTATTAATTACAGCTGTACTACTTTTATTATCTTTACCCGTATTAGCCGGAGCGATTACAATGTTATTAACAGATAGAAACTTTAATACAACATTTTTCGACCCAGCAGGAGGTGGAGATCCAATTCTTTACCAGCACTTATTCTGGTTCTTCGGACACCCTGAAGTTTATATTTTAATTCTACCAGGATTCGGAATTGTTAGTCACACAGTATCTACATTCTCAAAGAAGCCTATTTTCGGTTACCTTGGAATGGTTTATGCTATGCTTTCAATTGGAGTTTTAGGATTCGTTGTGTGGGCTCACCACATGTATACAGTAGGTCTAGATATTGACACACGAGCATACTTTACAGCGGCGACAATGATTATTGCTGTGCCTACAGGAATTAAGATTTTCAGCTGGCTTGCCACAATTTGGGGAGGGTCTGTTGAGATGCATACACCTATGTTATGGACACTTGGTTTTATTTTCCTTTTCACAATTGGAGGGTTAACAGGAATTATTTGTTCTAACTGTGGAATTGATATTGCTCTACACGATACATATTATGTAGTGGCACATTTCCACTATGTTCTTTCAATGGGAGCGGTATTTGCTATTTTTGCAGGATACTACTACTGGTTAGGAAAGATTACAGGACTTCAATATCCTGAGGTTCTTGGAAAGATTCACTTCTGGTTAACATTTATTGGTGTTAATATTACATTCTTCCCAATGCACTTCTTAGGATTAGCAGGAATGCCTCGTCGTATCCCTGATTTCCCAGACGCATATGCTGGGTGGAATTCTGTAGCATCATTTGGATCATACCTTTCAGCTATTAGTGGAGCATTCTTTTTCTACGTGCTATATGTAACATTTACACAAGGAGAAAGAGTAGGAGCTAACTACTGGAATGATACATTTAAAGCAGAAGCAGCAAATAGAAAGTAATTTTTATTAGCTTTTATTCTAACAACTATACGAAAATAAGTTCTTCGTGTAGTTTATTCTATAAGAGAAGTCTACGCGGATATAAGTTAATGGTAAACCGTTTGGCTTCCAACCAAGAGACGGGAGTTCGATTCTCCCTATCCGCATATGTTAGTAAAATTCTAACATTTATTATTATAATGCCTCAATTAGATACAGTCACTTATTTATCTCAACTTGTTTGGACATTCCTTATTTTTGCTGTGTTTTATGCAATGATGGTAAAGCATATTTTACCTGCAATCAGCACATCAATTAAGGTACGAAAAAAGAAGTTGCAACATAATAGTAATTTAATTGCCGGACTTGAAGAAGAAGAAGTTTCGACATCATCTTCATTTGAGCAAATTCTTAATAAATCATTATCTGAATCTCGTGATCTTTTAGCAAAAACAGTAGAGTTAAGCTCAGTATGGCTTAACGGTACATCTGCGGAAACAAATGCAAAAGATTTAAAGGCAGCTAATGGTAATTATGTTAACGCTCTTGGACAGATCTCAGCAAAGAAATCACTTGTGAAAACATTATACTAATCAGCAGCCTTTATAGGTGCGTAGCTCAGTGGTAGAGCGTCTGGCTTTTAACCAGTGGGTCCTGGGTTCGAATCCCAGTGCACCTATATTAGTGATGACTCCTAATATAAAAGGAGTTATATACATATACAACTATATTATCGTTATTACAGTACGTAATTTTTATTATTTAATTATATTATGATTATTCAAGCAGGTAAACTTATCGGAGCTGGAGCAGCAACAATTGCTGTAGGAGGAGCTGGAGCTGGAATTGGAACAGTATTCGGAGCCCTTGTTGTAGGTGTTTCACGTAACCCTTCACTAGAGCAAAGATTATTCCGTCTTACAATTTTAGGATTCGCTTTAACAGAAGCGATGGCTCTATTCGCCCTTATGATGGCGTTCCTTATCCTTTTCACATTCTAATTTAAGAAGTGATTGAGATATCAAACCAGGGTAAAGGTCTATTAATTTAGGTTTTTATCTCTTTTTAAAGATACAGTAGTTCACGCTGAGTATTTATCTATTCAGAGGAAAGTCTGGACTTCAAAATATTGTTGGTTAATTGCCAATAAGAGTAATCTTAGGGAAAGTATAAAGTAATACACAAAGCATGCATGAAATGCCAGAAATGGCCTATATTCCCGTGAAAGGAATGTACTAAAAAACCCCAATAGAAGCAAGATGGTCTATCGCTTTAGGTTCTAAATTATTTTTTAACCTAGATTAATGTGAACTCTCATTGTAGAGAACAGAATCCAGCTTACACGTATCTTTAATTTATTTACATACATATATATGCCAACATATAACCAAATAGAACGTTCACCAAGAAAACCTAAAATACGTTCTTCTAAAGTTCCAGGATTAAATAATGGGCCCCAACGAAAAGGGATTTGCCGAAAAGTTTTCACGAAAACACCTAAAAAACCAAACTCAGCTTTACGTAAAGTAGCAACAGTAGGGTTTCGTGGTGGATTACGTGTGACGGCTTATATTCCAGGTGAAGGTCATACATTACAACAACATTCAGTAGTTCTTGTTAGAGGAGGACGTGTTAAAGACTTGCCGGGAGTACGTTATAAAATTGTTCGTGGAAAGTATGACTCGCATGGTCTTATTAAAAGGCGTCAAGGCCGATCAAAATATGGTACAAAAATATCATATACTACAAAAAAAATTTAATTAGATGTTTGAAGAAGATTATTCTTACGATACAATGAAAAAACAGTTTGTTAATGTTATGATGAAGGGAGGTAAAAAAAGTACTGCTGAGCGGATTTTAAACCAAGCTTTCGTACATATACAAAAACAAGACTTAAACCCTAGAGAAATATTTCTAATGGCTCTAAATAAAGCAGGACCCTTAGTAACAACACAACCTAAAAAAAGAGGTAGGAATGTGACACATGTTCCAGTGCCTCTTATGGGTAAAAAACGTCTAGGAATTACAATTAAATGGGTAATTGAGGGAGCTCGTGCACGAAATGATTCAAGCATGGCTTTACGGTTAGCACATGAATTGATAGGTCTGTCGAAAGGCCAAGGAAAAGCAATTAAATTACAAGCAGCATTACATAAAACTGTATACAGTAATCGTATGCATATGAATTTCCGTTAAAGAATAACCAGTTTAATTTATAGGTTATTCTATTAAATTTTTTTTTTATTTATGACTTTTATTAATAAAAAACGTCTTATCATTATGAGAGAAGTTTTTACTTTTCTCTTTTTGGTAACCACTTGTATGAGTGTGTTACCTATTTCGAATAGAGTCTTGTGTATAGAATCGTCTACGGAGCAACTAGTTGACAGCGTTTCAACAGGTACGCTAGCGGGCGAGTATATTCCTGGATTTTTGGTTTTAGGAAGTGTGGTTTTCGTCGTAATGAATTTAGCGAAAAATTCTGCGGAGACACTAATTGCTCAGAAAAACAGCACTACTTTAGTGAATACATCATTAGATAAACTGGAAGTACCCATCCCTCAAGCAGAATCATTGGTCCATAGTTCGGAGTGGGGCTGGTCCATGACTCCAGATAATTACGAGTATTTAAAGCACGTCGTTGGTTTTAGGGATACTGAAACGTTTGAGGCAGATGTGACCCACTTACTTGAATTAAGAACACAAATTTTGAGGTTTGTGGGCAACATGGAAAATGTTGATTATAGGGATCAGAGTATTTCTGATGGATTCATCACGCATCTCGAACGTTGGGTGCAGATTTTTCGAAGCTTGCCTGCGAATCTTGATTCGCAGAGTGAGTTGTACGCTACGGCCACGAAGAACGCATTAGACCAAGGTCTTATTGATGTTCTTGTGTTTATGAATAATCGATACCTAACTCCAGTACGGGGTAAGCCCATTAACGTCATTGACCTTCTCGCAGAGAAACAAAAGTATCTTCATGAATGGAGGTCTCTTTTTGAAACATTTCCTGCTGACACAGTTGATGCCCCTATGGTAATAGATAACCTAAGTGATAATTTAACTGACAAGGTTGTAGTAGAAAATTTACCTCTATCATGGGGTGAGTTCTTATCTATGGCTCCAACAAATGGGTTAGACTCACCTGCCTTGTTAATGATTCTTGCAGGTATTATCGGAGGTGTTGGTGGAACTTTACTTATCGAAAAAGTTTTATCAAAAGACTAATTCTGATGGAGTAAACAAAGCTAGACACGTATGATTTTTTGTAGCAGTATACAAAAAATATTAAAGATGAGTATGTTTTAATTAACATATTCATTTAGTATAAAGATTTAAATCTTAGATAAAAACAATACAAAACCAAGGCGTAAAATCGGTTTTAATAAAAGCAGAAGGGTCTACCCCTTTGCGCCTATTTTTAATAAGAAGTCTGAGAAACAATGCTTCACAAAAGACTAAATGTAAAGAAAGTAAGTATCATCTTATGATTACTTACCTTGTAATTGATTTTAATTTCGCAAAAAATTTAAAACAAAAGTATTTAATTTTTAAATAATTTTTGTCAATAAAAAAACCAAGAAGACAACCTACAAGTGCGCCTGTTCCAATTTCTACTAATGCAGGTATTGTGACAGAATTTAACGTGTTAGTTAAGAAATCATACCATGTAACTTCTACAGTACTTGAATCCAGAGCTCCATAGTATGACTCTTTAGATGCTCCATCTTGTGGCCAAAATTTCACTTCACCCGCTTCTTGCAGATCCATGTCCCTTCCAATTTGTTTCAATGAATTGAAAAAGACTGTGGAATTGTATCCTTCTTCCCCGAATTCTGTTCCAGTAGTTCCACGTAACACTATACGATCAACTTCAGGTATAGCCGTATCTGGGATTAACCCATGGTTAAAGATAATTTTCTCAATTGTTGTGTGAGACTCCACCAAGACTTGCCTTGTCGGTGATGGTATTAAACCACCATTAAGGCTTTGCGGGAGTGATCTGTCATTAAGGAAAAACCTTAACCAGATATCTAAACGACACAACATCTCGTGCGACATCGATTCAAATTGATAATGATCTTCTTGTAAGTGCTCGTAGCAGATTAAAGCAAGATCTTCTCTAACCTTCATTAGGTCTGATACGAGTTCAATCTCAGCAGTCCTTGCTATAAGTTGAACTTCATCAGTATTTACCACAATGGCGTCATCGTCACAAATCTTATGTGCGAATTTAGGGTTAGGGTTGAACTTCTCGGCACTTGCTGCTATCTCATGAGCCAAGGCGTCGAGCTTAATCCACGTGTATTTTTCCTTTACTAGAAGGAACTCTTGAAATCGGTTTACAACATCTGCCGAATAAAAATGTTTTGCGACAGACATAATCCCAATTGCAAATCCTCCAAATAGAAGAACGCGTGGATCTAATTCCCCTAACAATTCCCGAAACATGGGGACAGAAGAATTGCTTAAAGTAGACGACTCTTCGAGTCCTACACATTTTGTCATAGATAAACTATTTCTATAGAAATATGCTAGGATTGATGTATATGCTACCATTAAAACAATTTGCAGAAGTGGTGACGCGAGCAAACTGAATAACCATTTTGTATAAAACAATTTACATAATTCACGATATTTAAATAAAAATGTTATGAATATAAATATAAAAAAACAAAATGGATCAAATAGCATTGTGATTGAATTTGATAAGATACTTTCGTTCATCATCAAAGAATCACTTATGTTTTGATATAGCGAATGACAAAAAATATTTCCAGTCATTACACTATAAATAAATCGACCAAAAAATATGATCGTTAGTGCGCTAATAAGCGGAAGTAGTATAAAAAAGATATACATTTTTCTCTATAAGGTTCAACATGAGTATATTTTGAACCTGCATTATACTCGAACCTACGCCATTAATGTAGTGTATGAGTATTAAATTTTAAACAAAGGGGTAGACCCTTCAACTTTTACCAGAGCCTATTTTACGCCTTGGTTTTGTGTTATTTTATATTAGAATAATCTATTAATTAAACTAATGTTAATTAAAAAGAACCCGTATTAATGGATTCTTTTTGTATAGGCATTTATTTCGACTCATTATATTCTCTAACGAGTTGGGTATACCCATGAGCTATAGAATCTTGAGATAGATCGAGACTACCTTGTGGGTGCATCAGTAATGATACATAACGACAATATTTACGTGTACTTGTAAGAGACCATACAAATAAAAAACTTGGCAAAAAACCAGTAAAAATATAGTGTAGTAAAAAACCGAGCCCAACTAAGTAATAGAGCCATGGAACAATACGCCATTTCTTACCAAAATAACATAAAATAAATGTTGAGTATAAAAAAAACCGCATCAAGGGTCCAAGATATACACAAAAATTTTTAAAAAGGGTTGGTGCAAATACCCCAAAATTTCCTGCAGCGCATAATAATGAAGTGTGGAAAGCTCCCACTTTTCCTACAATGCCATTATGTGAACAAAGAATAGCTGCAAAAATAAACGATAATAAGATGGTTATTAAAAGTCCAGTAAGACGCATTAATATTGCATTCTCGATAATATCTAATTTCATGAATACAATAATAAATTGATCACGAAAGTAAATTCTATTAAAAGCAAAAATAAGCGTAGTGAAGAGACTAAAATACCCATTCTTCATATTGTATAAAAAACTTACTAGGTAATACATATTTAAATTAATGTCCGGCTTTAGATTCACCAGAAGTCAATAATGCTTTTTTATCTGAGCCTTTAATAGCACTTAATAAAAAGATGCTTATGAGAATTACATAAGCTAATCGTATTCTCCATTATAACAAAATAAGGATTTATACAGTTCTGTAATAGTTAATCCTTATTTTATTTTTATGCAGAATAATCCGAACAAATTAATGAATGTTAATTAAAAAAGAATCGATATTAAATAATTCTTTTTTATACAAATTTATTGAAATTTAGTACTTGTAAGCTAAATATGTTACCACACTTATACACCAAGCCTATCAAAGTAATAGTCTTTTACCTTTCTTTAAATGAAAACCGTCTTGAGGCCAGCTTCCCGCTTATATGCTTTCAGCGGTTATCCTTGGTTGACGTAGCTACTCGACACTGCTGCTGGCGCAACAATCGACACACCATGGGTCAATACTTTCCGGTCCTCTCGTACTAAGAAAGCCTCCTCTCAATTTTCAAACGTATACAGTAGATAGAAACCAAACTGTCTCACGCATGTTATTCTTCTGTTTCCAAAAGACATGGACTATATCTTCACCCAAAAATGAATTTTGGGGTTAACGTATTATAACTGATAGGTTTTTTCAGCTATCGGAAGATTTCTCTTCTCAGTCTCTACAGGGGAATTTAAATAAACTTTTACGGAAGAATATGTATGTTTTCTTTTTTTTGAATCAGTGTACTCGGCTGTTTTATCTATTTTTTTGCATACCTCTAAAAAATCAGCCTCAGTTTGTACATGAGTATATTCTTCTATTATTTGTAAAACTAATTTAGCTAAACGCGACTTTAGACGTAAATGGTGTTGAAATGTTGAGAGAAAATTCTGGACAGGAGTAAAACCTGTAATAGAGAGTTCTGACATACCATCATTTCGCTTTCTTATTTTCCATTCTTTGCCTAATATTTTCCTAAGTTTCAAAAGAAACCAGTGTCGTGTCGTTTTTTGATAAAAACAAATAGTAACACGGACAGTATGCCCATATTTATAACTACTATTTTTAACAATTTGGGCCATAATAGACCCATCACCATCTAGGAATCCTGCTAAATACGAGATTTCTTCTAAGGTTAATTTATTTCTAATTTTTAGTTTCATTAATATATTTATTTAAAGACCTTCCCTCGATATTGCCATCTTAGGTCGTTTATGTAGTTGGTTTAGGACTACCCTAAGGAAGGTTTCATCGATATAAGTTAATTCTAGATTACCATTACTGATAATCAACGCAATGTTTTACGTTCTAAACCCAATTCACGTACCACTTTAATCGACGAACAGTCGAACCCTTGGAACCTTCTCCAGCTCCAGGATGTGATGAATCGACATCGAGGTGCCAAACAACCCCATCGATATGAGCTCTTAAGGGTTATTAGCCTGTTATCCCCGGCGTACCTTTTATCCGTTGAGCGATGGTCCTTCCATGAGGCACCACCGGATCACTATAACCGACTTTCGTCTCTGCTCGACATGTCTGTCTTGCAGTCAGGCAAACATATGCTATTGCGCTCTACAGTTGATAAAAACCAACTTGAGTTTACCTTTGTGCGCCTCCGTTACTCTTTGGGAGGCGACCGCCCCAGTCAAACTACCATCCATACGATGTCCTCACCATTGGTTGACAATGGTCGAGTGAGCCGCAAAATCTAACAAGAGTGGTATTTCAAGGACGCTTCCATAAAACCTGGCGATTTTACTTCATAAGCTCCCACCTATCCTGTACAAGTTAGTTAAGCGTACAACGTAAAGTTGTAGTAAAGGTGCACGGGGTCTTCTCGTCTAGCTGTATAAAGTCCGCATCTTCACGGACAATTCAATTTCACTGGGATTACGTTGGAGACAGCAGGGGAATCGTTACGCCATTCATGCGGGTCACCAATTAAATGACAAGGAATTTCGCTACCTTAGGACCGTCAGAGTTACGGCCGCCGTTTACTGGGGCTTAGATTCGGTGCAAATACACCTCCTGTTCACCTTCCAGCACCGGGCAGGCGTCAGACCCTATACTTCGTCTTACGACTTTGCAGAGTCCTGTAGTTTTATTAACTAGTCGTTCCCCCCGATTTTGTGACACTGGTAAAAGCTTGCGCCAATACCAGTACTCCTTCTCCCGAAGTTACGGAGTCAATTTGCCGAGTTCCTTCAACGTAATTTTCCCAAGCGCCTGAGTCTACTCGACTCACCCACCTGTGTCGGTTTAGGGTACGGTCTACACTTTTTCGATTTTTTCTTGGAAATGCCTCGAAGCGATTAAAATCCATTTATTAATCACAACATACACACTTCGTCATACTGAAAAAGGTTATTGAATAATCTACAATAATTCCCATCGGCTACAGTTTACACTTTGACCTTAGGGACCGTCTTAATCTGCGCAGATGAACCTTACGCAAAAACCCTTGGGCTTACGGCGATAATGATTTACACATTATTTATCGTTACTCATGTCAGCATTCTCACTTCTGATACCTCCATCTTTTCTTACGAAAAAATTTCAAACAGTTTACAGAACGTTCCGCTACCCCACAAAAATCATTTTGTAGTCGTCGCTTCGGTAAGTTTCTTGAGTCTCTATACATCGTCGGCGCTATGTGACTAGACCAGTGAGCTGTTACGCTTTCTTTAAAGGATGGCTGCTTCCAAGCCTACCTCCTGGTTGTCTTAATCACTTAACCTCCTTCCTCACTGAGAAAACTATTTAAAGACCTTAGCGTTCGATCAGGGCTGTTTCCCTTTCGACCTTGGACCTTAGCGCCCAAAGTCTGACTGCTGAAGTCATTACGTCTGTATTCGGAGTTTCTTTGTAGTTGGTAGAGTCAGTGACCCCCCGAGTACAACGAGTGCTCTACCCCAGACTTTTATTGTCAAATCAATTGACGACTTCAACGCTATACCTAAATATATTTCGCGGAAAACCAGCTATGTCCAAGTTTGATTAGCCTTTCACTCCTAGCCACAAGTCATCCCAGTATTTTGCAACACACACGGGTTCGATCCTCCATTACCTTGTACAGTAATTTCAATCTGCTCATGGCTAGATCACTTGGTTTCGGGTTTTATTTATATAACTAACGCTTTTTCAAACTCGCTTTCGCTTCGCTTACACTTTACTAAATTAAGCTTGCTACATAAATAATGTTGCTGACCCATTATACAAAAGGTACCATATCACTATTAAAAGCTCTATGTGGATGTATGCGTTTGGGTTCAGGCTCTTTTAAATACTCTCGGATTCTTTTCACCTTTCCCTCACGGTACTAGTTCGCTATCGGTCATTTAAGTATTTTTAGGCTTGGAAGATGGTCCTCCCATTTTCAGACAAAATATCACGTGTTTCGCCCTACTCGATATAACTATAAGAAAATAACTTTACGGGACTATCACCCTCTCCGGTTAAATATTCCAAAATAATTGGGTTATTCTCATTACTGTTACGATTACCTTATGGTAATACGGCCTTTTCCGCGTTCGCTCGCCACTATTAACGGAATCTCGGTTGATTTTTCTTATATTGGTTACTTAGATGTTTCAGTTCACCAACTTTAATCATGGTTAAATGATTTTCATAAAAAAACGGTTTCCCGATCGGAAATCTACATGTCACAGCGTTTCTTAGCTCTATGTAGCTTATCGCAATTAAATACGTCCTTCATTTTACTTAAATGCCTAGGCTTCCACCAAACGCATTGAGTTTTTGTATTATAAAGAAAATATATTCTTAATTAAATTTTCTTTTATGTTGTTCTAATAGGCTATATTCTTATTTTTATAAACTTAAACATAATATTCACGCAAATGTTTGAAATTAAAATGACCTTTATAACTAACATCTGTTTGTTTTGGTTCATAAATAACAATTGCTGTTAATGTACTATAATCAAATTCTACATAATTGGGCAGTAAAATCGGACGTAAAACATCGATTTTTTTACTTTTATTATATTTATTTTTTCGTTTAACTTTATTAAGAAATGCTTTATTTTCTAGTCTTTTTATTGAACGTTTATAAAAGATTGAGTATATTTGTTCCCAAATTTTTTCAGATGGAGTAACACAATCATTCACACGTACAATATAACTAGGCGATTTAATAATTTTACCATTTACTTTAAAGCATCCATGTAAAATTGACTGTCTTCCTTTTAACACTGTACTGGTAAAACCAATTCGTGTTATAAAGTTATCCAAACGTCTTTCTAATAAGCCTTTCAGGTTAATATTAGATCTAGTATTTCCAAATTCTGAGTTATCATAGAATTTTTTGAATTGACGCTCTGTCATTTTACCATAAAGACTCTTCAGGGCTTGCTTTGATCTCAAACGTTGACCATAAAGATTTCTTACAGGGACTACAGCGGCAAATTTAGGTTTAAAAGTTTCTCTTTTTTTAATTTGACGCCATTTCTTTCTATTAAGATTATCAAAATTTTTCTTTCCTAAAACATTATAACCTGATTGGTATGCTATCTTATAGCGGGGTTTATTTCGAATACTCATTAATTATAAACTATTTATTTTTTTTATTCTTTTTAAAGTGGTTTCTAGAATTCTTCTTATTTCCACTGTGTTTCAATCTTTTTTGTTGTGAATTTACTTTTTTATTCTGCTCCATAGCTAATTCATGTCGAATGGAACCTTTTTTAATAGCCATCTTTGCCAACATTAGGAATAGTCCTATAGTTTTCACTGAATTATCATTCGCAGGTACAACATAGTTTAATGAATTATAATCACCACCTGTATTTAATAACCCCATTGTGAGTACATTGACAGAAGAAGCTTCTTCAATAGGCCCTTCTAATTCTTCAGCATTAAGAAAAATAATAAGATCAGGCAAAGTTTTCAATTCTGCGATTCCTTGATAGCGGTCTAAAAATTCACGAACTCTTTTATTACGCTCCCAATCGGCTAAACCTAAGTTATCGATTTTTGCTCCATAGTTAATTACTCTATCTGAGACAGTAGTAAAATTAGTTAACAAACCATTAACCCATTTTCCATTAAAAAAAGAATGGCTTGTTTTACGGCCAAAATCAAAAACTAGCGGTTGGTATTCCTGCTTCGTGCCGACAACAAGAATTTTACCTCCCTTCGCAACAATCTCTTCAATAACATATAATGAAGATTTTAAACTTCCTAATGTTTCTTGAACATCAAATAAAAGACGTAAATCATTTTTATCAATTAAGACATTTTTTTTAACTTTTCTTAAGTTTTTATTATTATTTTTTATTGTATCTATTGTCATTTATTTATTAGAAATTTAAAAAGATTGGGAAAAAGTATTTAAAGATTTACTTTGATAAGAAAGATTCTTAGTACTTTTTTTATTTACTCTTACATTGATATTAGACTTAAATTTATTTGATTTTTTTCCTTTTTCAATACGTTCTTTTGTGTGAATCTGTCCGATAACAAATGAATCCATTGATGGATGTAATTGATTTGGATTATTCCCAAAATGAAATTGTGCATCTAACAAACTATTTAATGTTGCTGTAAATTTTATATTATTTTTTTCTCCTAAGTTTTTCATTTAATTATTTCTTTTTACCTTCTTTTCGTCGAATGATTTCATTTCGAAATTTAATACCTTTACCTTTATAAGGTTCTGGCAAACGATAACTTCGTATTTTAGCAGCAAATTTTGCTAAAATATCTTTTTCATTTCCTGTAAGTACTAAAGTTGAGTAATTAGGACAACTTACTTGAATACTTTCAGGAATATCTAAAATTATCTCATGTGAAAAACCTAATTTAAGGATTAATTGTTTTGATTCAGGAGTTTTGTCAATAAATGACTCCGCTATTTTATCAGCTAAATCTTTTTTGTTAAGTTTTTCACTTTTATATTTTTCTACCAACTCTTCTTCAATAATATCACGTGAAATTCCATCATATGTTTCATCAACGCGGGCTTTATACCCAACTCCGACAAGTTCTAATTTCATTTGGAATTCCCGTGAGATACCAGTAATATTATTAGCTAATAATGTTCGTGTAAGACCCCAAAATTTTTTATATTTTGGATGACTTATTGATAAGAGAAGGGCTGTTTGTGTTTCATCTAAGTTGTAGAAAATTCCTGGTGTTACTGGCATTTCAAACTCACCATGAGGTCCAGATACTTTAATAGTATTTTGATTTTCCCCAATATCTACATTTACACCTAGAGGAATTTTAATTGGTAATCTTCCTATGTAAGACATAATTTATTTATTTTATAAAACAAACAGCCTCACCTCCAACTCTTGAATGAAGAGCTTTAGTGTGGGTCATTAATCCTTTATTTGTAGACAAAATAATCACTTTGTCGTATCCTTCTTTTACAAGAAACGATTCAAGTTCAGGTAGTTTCATTTGAACACGTCTACTTTCAGTAGATATTGCTTCAATATGAGTTAATGCAGGTTGGCCGTTGATATATTTTAATAAAACTTGTCCTTCCTGAAGGTCTTGTATCTTTAATTGAGACAAGTTCATTTTAGGGTCTTCAGGAATAGTTTCAGTCCAACCGGAAATAAAACCTTCATCTTTTAAGATTTTCAAAAGATCAATATTTCGCGTAGTGTATACAAACGAAACCGTGTCACGGCCTGTTGCATATCCATTACGGATTCTTGTCATAAGATCTGTATATCCTCTTCTAGGAGCCATATTTTATTATATATTACCAGCTTGCTTTTGAAACGCCCGGTAGCTTTCCAGCTAACGCCATTTCTCGCATTTTAATACGAGATAAACCGAAAAAACGGTAAACAGCTCTAGGACGACCAGTTACAATACAACGGTTATGTAAACGTACTGGTGAGCTATCACGGGGCAACTTTTCTAAGGCTTCCTGTGTTTGTTTACGAAATTCAGCAGAAATAGCTTTATCTTTAAGTATTTTTTTAAGAGCTATACGCTTTTTTTCATATTTCGCCGTTAAACGGCGTCTTTTTAAATCTCTTTCTGTTCGAGCTTTCATTTATTTTTTTAATGATGGAGCTGACCGGACTCGAACCGACAACTTCCTGCATGCAAAGCAGGCTGTCTACCAATTGACATACAGCCCCAGTTAGATCTTTCTTTATTATGTATTAGACCTAAAAAATCATAACAATGTAACCCCAATACTTAAAATTTAACAAATATTATTCATAGAAATCTTAAATATTGGGGCTACTGAATAAAACTACTTATGATTTAACCTAAATAGTTTTGTGTATTAATTAAATATTAATAGTGATTTGCGTTAGTAAATTACTTACAGAAACATGCATCGGATCTAAGAAGATCTCTGGATAAATACCCATTACGAGCGTTAGAACAGCTAATGGAGCTAATGTTGCAAACTCTCGTCGATCCATATCAACAAATTGACGCATATACTGAACTTTAATGTTACCGAATGCTACACGGTTAAATAACCATAGTGAATAACAACCTCCTAAAATCATACCTGTCGCTGCAATAAAACATACTGTTGTATTAGCTGTAAACGACCCGGCTAAAATCAAGAATTCTCCCACAAAGCTACTTGTTCCTGGTAAAGCAATATTTGCCATTGTAAAGAACATAAAGAATGTAATATATACAGGCATTGTATGAGCTAAACCTCCATAATATTTCACTAAGCGCGTATGGTGACGGTCATAAACAACTCCAATACATAAGAAAAGAGCTCCTGACACAAGACCATGACTTAATTGCTGTAAAATAGCACCTTCAAGACCTTGAGTGTTTAATGTAAATAAACCAACCATCACAAGATTCATATGGGCTACCGATGAATACGCAATAATACGCTTTAGATCTGTTTGTCTAATAGCTGTTAGTGAAGTATACACAACAGCAATACACGCGAATGTATAAACTAATGGGGTAAAATAGTTTGTGGCATACGGGAATAATGGCATCGAGAATCGTAAGAAACCGTAAGTACCAAGTTTTAAAAGAATTCCTGCTAGAATAACTGACCCTGCTGTAGGAGCTTCCACGTGTGCTTCGGGTAACCAAATATGCACTGGAACCATAGGAACTTTAGAAGCGAATGAAGCGAAAAATGCTAACCATAGTAGCTTTTGCACATCTTCATCAAATTCAGTTGTTAATAAAATTTGGTAATCTGTTGTTCCTGCATGGAAATAAATCCATAGAATTGCAAGTAACATTAAAACTGAACCAAGTAATGTATATAAAAAGAACATATAAGCTGCTCGAATTTTACGCTCACGAGAACCATACACTCCAATAATAATAAACATTGGAATAAGTACTGCCTCGAAAAAAACATAAAATAAAATTAAGTCTAATACACAGAAAACTGCGATAACAAAAGCTTCTAATACAAGAAAAGCAATCATATACTCTTTTACATTTGTTTTAATGGCCTCCCAACTTGCTAAAATACAAATAGGGATAAGTAATGTTGTAAGAATAACAAAGAAAAGTGAAATCCCATCAATTCCTAAATAGAAATTAATATTAGATGACCCAATCCAGTTATAAACCTCTACATACTGAAATTTAGCTGTAGAGTTATCAAATGCCGCCCATAAGTAAAGCGACATGATAAAAACAAGTAACGATGTATATAACGCACTTGTTTTAATAATACTAATGTTTTGCCTGCTGTTTGCAGGAACAAATAGTAAAATAAATGATGCAATAAGTGGCATCAAAATAAGACTTGATAGAATAGAATGGTACATATTTTTTAAGCTCTCACGAGCCAAAGGGCGAGTAACGGGACTTGAACCCGCGACATCCAGAATCACAATCTGATACTCTAACCAACTGAGCTATACTCGCCATAAAGAATTAAGCTTGGGCAGCTTTTTGATTCAATAAACTTGATAAACTATTAGGAACATTTTCCACTGTTTGCACAGGTAAAGCTAATGTGTTATCAAGTATCTGTGCAATATTTTGTCCAGATACCATCTGTAAAAAACTAAGACTTTCAGCTAACAATTCTTCTTGAGAAGGATACTCAGTAAATTTATTTATCGTAGAGGGAAATAAAATACGCTCTTCATAAATAGCACTAATGATTTCTATTTTATCTAGTCCTTTAATAAATTTAAGACATTCTTGAATATTTTCTACAGAACTATCAGAATTACTATAAATAATTGAAATAGGGCCATTAAAAGTTGAACTTAGGGCAGAATATTGCGTAAGTTCTAATAACTTTTGTAATTGGCTTGACTTAACTACTTTAAAAACAAGATTATGTTTTTTGATATTTGTTTTTAACTGAGCTAATTCTGAAGTTGTGTAATCATAATATTGTACAAAAAGAACAAATTCATTATTTATATTGTTTTGTAGTTCTTTTTTTTGTGCTAAATTTTTAGACATTTAAAATAAAATAATTAACGGTCCACTTCTCCGAAAACAATATCTTGCGTTCCAATGATTGTAACAACATCCGCTACAAGGTGACCTCTTGACATAAAATCAAGACCTTGGAGATGAGCAAATCCTGGTGCACGGATATGACAACGGTATGGACGACTTGTTCCATTTGAAACAAGATATACTCCGAATTCACCTTTTGGTGCTTCAATTGATGAGTACGTCTCTCCTGCTGGTACAACAACTCCTTCTGTAAAGAGTTTGAAGTGGTGAATTAATGATTCCATTGATTGTTTCATCGCTGCACGTGAAGGTGGTGTAATCTTCGCGTCATCTACTTTAACTGGCCCTGTAGGCATTTCGTTTAAGCATTGGATAACAATACGTAGACTTTGTCTCATTTCCTCTACACGTACTAAATAACGATCAAAACAGTCTCCATTTGTTCCTACTGGAACATCGAAATCCATTCTATCATAAACTTCATATGGTTGTGTTTTACGAAGATCCCAGAGAATACCTGAACCTCTTAATAGAACTCCAGTAAATCCCCAATCCATTGCATCTTTAGCAGAAACTACACCGATATCAATTAAACGCTGCTTCCAGATACGGTTATCTGTAAGTAACTCTTCAACTTCATCTAAACGTGTAGCAAATTGCTCAGCAAAAGTATAAATATCTTCTAACATTCCTAATGGAATATCTTGACTAACACCTCCTGGACGGAAATATGCTGCATGCATACGAGCTCCAGAAACACGTTCATAGAACTCCATTAGTTTTTCACGCTCTTCAAAACTCCAGAGCATAGGAGTAATAGCACCAACATCCATTGCGTGACAACCAACCGCTAATAAGTGGTTTAAAATACGTGTAAGCTCACTAAAAAGCACACGAATATATTGTGCACGAATAGGTACGTCACACTTTAATAGATCTTCGACAGCTAAACAGAAACCATGTTCTTGGGCCATCATTGACACATAGTCTAATCTATCAAAATATGGGAGTGCTTGAACATATGTTTTATGCTCAATTAACTTTTCAGTACCTCTATGTAAAAGGCCGATATGAGGATCAGCACGTTCTACCACCTCTCCATTTAATTCAAGAACTAAACGAAGCACTCCATGAGCCGCTGGGTGTTGAGGACCAAAATTCATTGTGAAGTTTTTTAACTCCTTCTGCAATTGACTTTTTTGTAATGCCATTTTTTTTAATATTTTTATACAGGTTAAACCTGTACTGAAACTAGTTCTTAATGAATAAGACAATTCAACTTTTTAGGGTTTTATTCCATTGTCTTTTAATATTTTTTCACGACTCTCTCTGACACGTCTTTGATCTTCCTCTCCACGTCTCAACTCTTCCTCGTAAATTTCATCAAGTTCAGCGCGATTAAAATCCTTTAGAAACTTCTCTAATTCATCAGGATTTTTTCCGGCTACTTGGGCTTTTAACCAGTTAATAAATTCATCATGGACAATCTCCCTCACAATCATATGGAGCTCAACTAATTGGTGTCCATAGTCTCTTTTGTGGTTAGAACGTCCCTGATCGCAAATGTTTGGATTATCTTTACCAAACTTAGCATCTATATACGCCTCGAAATCAAATCGATCCATAGTCTATTTTTTTAAATATTTTTGAGGTTATTAAAACCTCTGGTGGGAAAAGAAGGATTTGAACCCCCGACCTCTTGGGCATGAACCAAGCGAGCTGACCAAGCTGCTCCATTTTCCCATTAAATTATATGTTTTATTGCATGGTTCCCAGTAATCCTAGTATGTAGCGTAATAAGTATGAATATCATAAGATCGGAACGGTTTTATGTTTTACCTACTTAAATTAGGTGATAAGGGATTCGAACCCCTGACATTCTCGGTGTAAACGAGACGCTCTACCAACTGAGCTAATCACCCGGTTAAAGATCCATTATGTGTTTTTGATTTATTTCTATATGTGAGAATGAATATAATTAAATAAACATTCTCTAAATTATTTGAAGAATTTCTTTCATAATTTCTTTCAGCCGCAGGTTCCCCTACGGCTACCTTGTTACGACTTAACCCCAGTCAAAGACTTTACCTTAACAGTGTCTCTCCTTTACAGGTTAAGAACAACAGCTTCGGGCACTTTCGATTCCCAGGGTTTGACGGGCGGTGTGTGCAAGATTCAGGAACAATTTCACCGCGTCATGCTGATACGCGATTACTAGCGATTCCAACTTCATGTAGGCGAGTTGCAGCCTACAATCCGGACTGAGATAATGTTTAAAGATTTGCTCTAGTTCGCACTTTCGCTTCTTTCTGTCATTACCATTGTAACACGTGTGTAGCCCGATCCATAAGGGCCATGATTACTTGACGTCATCTCCACCTTTCTCTAACTCTTTGTTAGCAGTTTCCTTAGAGTGCACTGTAAAACAGTTTGCAACTAAGGATAGAGGTTGCGCTCGTTAAAGGACTTAACCCAACATCTCACGACACGAGCTGACGACAGCCATGCAACACCTGTCTATTTTTCCATAAAATATCTACATATTAAACAACAATAGATGTCAAGGATCGGTAAGGTTTTTCGCGTATCGTCGAATTAAACCACATGTTCCACCGCTTGTATGAATCCCCGCCAATTTCTTTGAGTTTCAACCTTGCGATCGTACTCCCCAGGCGGAGTGCTTAATGCGTTAGCTGTAACACACAATAATCTTAGATTATCACACGTTTAGCACTCATCGTTTACTGCATAGACTACTGGGGTCTCTAATCCCATTTGCTACCTATGCCTTCGTCTTCCAGCGTCAGTAATATTCCAGATAGTTGCCTTCGCATTTGGTGTTCCTCACAAAATTACTGGATTTTACCCCTCCTCTGTGAATTCTACTATCCTCTAATATACTCTAGTCTGACAGTATTAAAAGCATGAAAGAGTTAGGCTCTAACCATCGACTTTTAACTTATCGGACCGCTTAAATGACCCTTTACGCCTAATCATTCCGAGTAACACTCGTCCCTCCTGTATTACCGCGGCTGCTGGCACAGAATTTGCCGGGACTTCTTCTCCAGGTAACATCATTATTCTCCCTGGTGAAAGGGTTTTACAACCTATTGGCAGTCATCACCCACGTGGCGTCGCTGGATCACACTTTCGTGCATTGTCCAAGATTCTTGACTGCAGCTTCCCGAAGGAACTCGGACCGTGTCTCAGTTCCGATGTGGCCGGTCATCCGTTAAGATCGGCTACGGATCATTGGCTTGGTAAACCGTTACTCTACCAACTACCTAATCCGACTAAAAATCATCTTCTGGCAATAAATCTTTATGAATATCCGGTATTCCCATAACAGTCAAAGACTATTAGACGGTTATCCCAGACCAAAAGGCAGATACTTTTAGCATTACTCACCCGTATGCCATGTTATAGAATAAATTCTATACATTCGACTTGCATGTCTTAAACACGCCACTAGCGTTCACTCTGAACCAGAATCAAATTCGCAGAATTTCTTTTTGATAAAACTATCATAAATATTTCTTACAAAACAAAATACTAAGTATTTTAATTGCAAAGATTCTTCAGTTATAATTCTCTAAAAGGCTACATTAGGTTAGTAACCTTTCCAAAGAGATGGGAGGAGTAGGATTCGAACCTACGTAGATATAAATCGCCTGAGTTACAGTCAGGTGCCTTTAACCACTCAGCCATCCGCCCAATATATTATTTATAAAAATACAAATAGAGTTATTTTGTTAACTCTTAAAAGCTAGAGCCGGAATTGAACCGACATCCAAGGATTTGCAGTCCCATGCATTACCATTATGCTATCCAGCCTTCTTATCGTTTAACAAACGAGCATTTCATTGACAATTTTTTTGCCGCTGATTTTAAAGCTACTTTAGCTAGATGCTCTCTTGTTTCGCCAATTTCATATATAATAGTTCCTGGTTTAACAACAGCAACCCAGTGGTCCACTGCTCCTTTACCTTTACCCATTCTCACTGAAACTGGTTTTTTTGTTACTGGTGTGTTTGGAAAAATGCGAATCCATAACTTACCTGTTCTTTTTAACTTTCGTGTAATTACTCGACGTACAGCTTCAATCTGTCGTGATGAAATTTGACCTCCTCCCAAAGTTTTTAAACCGTAAGAGCCAAAAGCTAAATTTGTTTGACGTTGTTCTGTACGTTTGATTCGTATTTTTCTAAACTTATTAAATTTAGTTCGTTTTGGTCGTAACATTTTTTATCTGTACGCAATCCATACTTTAACACCCATTGACCCGTACGTTGTATAAGCCTCATCTGTACTATATTGTACAGCATAATTAATTGTTTGGGCAGGAATTCGACCATACTGTGTCACAAAACGCTGTGTACGCTTTGATTTATTCATACGCCCACGTACTTGAATACGTATACCTTCTAAATCTGATAACTCAGTAAAGAAGAATGAACATGCACGGTCTACATTTCCAAAAACCCAACGTTGGTTACGAGTTCTACTTAATTCACGTGCTACAAAAGTTGCTAATAGCTGGGGTTGCTTTATTTTAAATACAAGGTACATCAAATTTAATAAAGTGCTAAAATAAGAAGTTCTTGCTAAAAAAGTTAAACTTTTTGAAGATTTCTTTAATACTAAAGGTATCTTTAACGCACTCTTATTAGATTTGTTATTCCTTAATTGATTCCCTAATGGAAATTCTTCTACTAAAATACTACGTAAAACAAAAACGTTTGACGAATATTTTTTATTTAAAACATCAATCAATTTACTAAGTTTATACTCAAAATCTTTTTTGGCCAGAATCTTTTTTGATTTAATATTCAAAGGCCTTTTAAAAGCTGGAATATAACCAAATAGATTAATATCTATTGTCTTTAACTTAGCGTTTTTAGAAATTGCAATATTACCCACATAACCCTCGTTAGCAGTAAATAGTTGGGTAATTAAATTACGGATTTCAATATCGATATGTAATAAATCACGGTATTGTTGTGAGTCTTCTTGGAGATCTGGTGACCAACTAGAATCCCACCCTTGTCCAATACCTAATCTTAAACCTGTTGGGTGTACTTTTTGTCCCATAAATTGTTATTTATTATAATTTTCCTTTCTTAAAGCTATACTTTTGTCTTGTAAACGCAAATTCTCCAAATTTATGGCCCACCATTTGACTTGTAACAATAACAGGCAAATACTTTTGCCCATTATGTACTAAAAATGTTAAACCAATAAATTCTTCAAGAATTTGTGAACTACGTGCCATTGTCTTAATACGAACACGTCCTTTTTTATTAGGGTCCGCAATAACTAATTTCGCACGCTCAACTTTTTTACGTAAACTTCTTTGTACGAAAGGACCTTTCCATATTGATCTACTCATTTTGTTTATTTCTTTGCCCTTCTAGGCTGCAATATCAAAGCATTTTGTTTTCTTGGACTTCTTGTCTTTGGACCTTTTGTTAACTTACCCCAAGGAGATACTGATGGACGACCACCGCTGGTCTTACCTTCTCCTCCTCCATGTGGATGATCCACTGGGTTCATAGCTACTCCACGTACAGTAGGCCTACGACCTAACCAACGTGAACGTCCCGCTTTTGATAATGAAATATTTTCATGATCTACGTTTGAAACAACACCGATTGTGGCACAACAATCCAATGGAACAAGCCTTTGTTCGTTCGACTTTAAACGAATTTGAGCATATTTACCATCTTGGACTTTTTGAATTAAAACACCAAAACTTCCAGCGGCACGGGCATATTGTCCTCCTTTACCGCGCTTAATTTCAATGTTATGAATTTTTGTACCAATTGGAATATTACGTAAAGGTAATGTATTCCCGATACGGATAGATGCTTCAGGTCCAGACTCAATAATATCCCCTACTTTTAGTCCCTCAGGACTTAAGATATAGAATGACATATTTGTTTCAGTTGTAACTAAAGCAATAAATCCTGATCTATTAGGATCATATTCAATAGCTTTAACAAAACCTTTTTTAAATGAAGTTCTTTTAAAATCAACAAAACGGTATTTACGCTTATGTCCTCCACCTTTACGGAATGCAGTAAGTCGTCCGTGGTTATTTCGTCCCCCGGATTTAGACAAACCTTTAGTCAAATTACGATAAGGTTTCTTGTTAGACAATTCAGAATAATCTACCTGAATCAATTGACGTTGTGATGAAGTA
>JACLAC010019348.1_pt1 | contig 33867 bp, 21 predicted proteins | sample 8027881 | NCBI WGS metagenome assembly JACLAC01 (sample SAMN15725517, study PRJNA655200) | protist metagenome | isolation source: fluorescence activated cell sorting (FACS) single amplified genomes of... | place: Spain: Blaines Bay Microbial Observatory, Mediterranean Sea | collected 2016-01-19 | reverse complement strand
TATTACACAGAACAAAGAGCAAAATAAAAATAGTAACAGGATTCTAGCAGAGGCAAGAATAAAACCAAAACAAAGAATCGAACGATTGGAACACTTCTCCTAAAGAAGAAAGGAACGGAGAACGTTTCAGATGTTATTATATTATTTAGTATATAAATACAGTAGTAAATAATAAATGAATTTTTTATAATACAAAGTAATAAAAGTTTTGTTTAAGTTTTGTTCTTTCTTTGTGGATTCTTCTTCTTCTTTTTTAAAAAAATGTGATAAATATACACTACCGTATTAGTATGTAACGCAATGGCGTACAATCGTTTCAGACCATACGTCACCCTCGTATCTTACTAATTAAGGTTTATAAATATATATGATATTAAGAATTTCTCTTTATTAATAGGAACATTTATAATATTAATATTATTAATTACCTTAACGATTGTCTTCAATATTTCTAACAGAAGAAGAAGAAGAACAAATGATGGTTCGAGATGAAGAACTATTACGACAACAAAATTCAGAATAATAATTATTCACAATTAACATGCACACATCATCAAAAAGTAACAACTCAGAACATGTTTATTATTTTAAAAAAAGAACAACAATAACTCGGAACACCCATAACCCATCATAACCCATACACCATCCTCGCATTCGCATCCGGTCACCCCAGGCGTACTACTAACTTACCTCTATATCGTAAAAAGTTCGAATGAAAGGTAATGAAGATAGCGCCAAACGTACACAACAATTTGAAGCACTGCCCCCTCAATTCATTCATTGCGTAGAAAAATTTTCCACCGTCGCTTCGGCGCAACACTCAAGAAATGGCGTCGCTTGCAAAAGGTCTAGCCCCCGCAGCGAGTGCAGTGGTCGCTGGGACGGGCCTCGTTGGTTTAGTTGCGAGCTATATATCGGACAACGCTGCAGTGTCAAAATTTTCCTTAGACACAGAGCGATTTGATCAATCCACATTTTTCGGAAGAGTTAAAAGGTTTATGGTGGCTTCGAATCCTTCAACCCTGTTTGTAAGCGACGAAGAAGCGTTGGCAGCGCGAGGCTTGCTTCAAAAATATGCTAGAGGAGAGGCCGAAGGCATAGATGATAAGACGCTTTGGAAGGCCCGTGAACTTCGCGATACGTGCTTTGGAAGTGAACCAGACTCGGAGGATGCTGAAATAGTGCCAAGACCTTTTCGAATGACTGGGTACGTTCCTTTCAATGGACCTATTATAGTTGCGATGACACTCGCCCAGTCGTCCCCGGCAATAATTGGCTGGCACATCGTGAACCAAACCCAGAACGCCCTGGTCAACTATCACAACCGGAACCGTAGCGCTCCGTTTTCCATGCGTGATCTCATCAGCAGTTACGCGATTGCGGTATCCGCATCAGTCGGCGTTGCATTTGGTCTCAGTTTTATTATTAAGAGAAAATGTCCGCCGGAAAAGGTGGCGCAATTGCTGCGTTTCGTTGCCTTCCCCTCGTGCGTGGTGGCCTCCTCTGCAAATTGTTACATAATGCGGAGTCCGGAGATCAAGGGTGGTTGGCAATTGAGGGACAAAAGTGGGAATGTTGCTGCAGGCGGCGAACACTCAAGGGTAGCTGCAGAACAGGGCGTTTATCAAACCGCTGCCACTCGTGCCCTCTTGCAAATCCCTTCCATTTTACTCCCCGTTTTGTTTACAGCAATACCAGCCGTGTCCACGCTGATTGCGGTAAACCCGGTCCTGAACCTACCGATCACAACGTTTGTGTGCCTCAGCTGCTTTGGCATAGGGCTGCCGCTCAGTCTGTCCGCTTTTCCTCAAATAGTCGCAATTAGCCCAGCGAAACTAGAAACCAATTTTCGATCGTATTATGGCGACGATGAACTTTTGTTTTACAACCGAGGACTTTAATCTCGAGTCAATATATAATCTTAAAATTTTAAGAGTACGTTCGAGTAGATCTGAGCTATTTACATTTTTTGATCCACTTTCTTCGTATCATACTTTTTTTTAGTGTTTATATAGCGCTATAATAGACGACTAATACGCTCCTCGTAATGTACAATGAAATGCATTTTAATACCTGGTAATAAAATGTGGTAATCTCCCTTATTAGTTAAGGAATTACAAACAGTTTTAGAGGAAAAAAGTGACTCTCAAAATGCAAATTGTCTTGTTGTTGGTACCGGTACATATTTTCAGTGTATTAAAACCGGCACAGCAGTATTTATTGGATATTTGGTATTAGTACGCGAGATGATGATGACGAAGAAAAGAGGTAATAATAAAGTAATAATAATTAACAGTTTTAATAATATATATACACAACACTACTACGAAGGCCATCTCTTCGCTTCTTCTTCACGTAGTTCAACTGATACGTTTGTCAAACACTTTGTGTTCACATAATAAAAATTATAGTTCAAGTTAAACACCCCAAATTCATACAAATCATAAAAACGCATGTCAAATGAAGCAGATACTTTGAAAGGCCATCGGCATTTGTGGAATGATATTATGAAAGGCAAAGAAGCATATGAGACAGCTAAACAGGACGTAGAGTGGGGACGAAACTATTTAGCGGGTACCCCGCCACCGTCTCCGCACAGAAACGCCAACGAGTCTAAAATTAATATAGGCAAACCGCCCGAAAATGAGAAAGGGAGCATGGGGGAGAATCCGTTGATTCTTGGTGTTTCTATCGGCGTGCTTTTTGTTGCCGTTTTACTTGTTTACAATCAGCGGGCATGACGGCGTAACTTATATTGATAAATTATCATATGTTTACTAAGAAGTATTTATAAATATGCATAAGATACAAACTTAAACTGCCCACCATTTTATAATTCGGAAAAACAAAGTGGGAGAAGCTGGAAGACCGCGTCATCACACTCACCGGGGCACTCAATTAATTCGTAAAATTATTTGAATTTACCCCCGGCGTCCAGGAGAAAATCATAGACATACAAGAACACCCTTTAATTTAAATTGAAAATTTTAAACGCCTGCATCATTTTGTTTTAATCACATGTGTTATTAAAAGGTTGGAACTGAAATAGTAATTGATTTAAAATGAGAGTCTTAAAACATACGAAGTACTATATAATTTGTTTTTTAAAAACGGTACAATATTGATATGCTCGTTGTCTGTCTTGTAAATCGGCCAAGGGGTTGTTATCTGGAGATTCATTTTGTTTTTTTTAAGTGTAAAACTTAAAAAATAAAATTATTTGTTAACTTAGCTTCGCCGCGCAAAACTTTCTTCCTCACTTCTTCAAACTAGCGCGTAAAAAGTTGAACCTGGCCACACAGTTCTCGGGAGACTTTCCTTCGACACCTTCCGAGATTTTTTTCCAGCGCTCCTCCTGTGGCATTGTCCCGGAAGGGATTGCTCGCAAACCTGCCTCCAACTGTTTCTGCTGAGCCTCGCTCCAGGCAGAACTAGCCGATGACGCCGTTGACTGCGAAGCTGCTGCATTCTGCTGTTGCGAGGACCACTGCCTGTCCAGCTTTGTCAATTCAGTCGCTTTCTTGATGCATTCGTTGGCTTCTCGCACGATTGCTTTGTTGTCTGTCAGCTTATTCACCACAGCGGCTATTTGATCCCAACGCTTCAAAGAACCCGCAGGGAATTTCTTGGTGGCTTTGATTAAAAGTACCAGGTCTCCCTTCGACCACGGAGGCCCGGCATTGCTCTTTTTGTTCGATAGGCGTTGCTCCGCGTCTTTTTTTCTGGCAGCTTCCCGCTTCGCGATTTTCTCTACCTCCGTCATATTCTTCTCCTCTGTTGTAGGAGATTGTTGGCAAATCAAGTTAGGGTATTTTGCATTTAAGCACACGTGTCTTATGAATTCCATTACTTACCGGCAATTTGGGCAGCAAGGTTGGAACATTCAGCCATCGCGTCGCCCAACGTCGTTTCGTCCTCGGCTGCTGCAGTCAGCAATTGCCCGACGCGAAGCATGTCTTCTAGGCTTGCTTCCTCGGTGATGGCTTGGAGGTCATCCATGGTGATGGACGCTAATTCGTGTTCCGCAAACTTCAAATAGGCAGCAGTGAGCTTCTTTCGGGCCTTCTTCAACTGTTTTTTCTGCTTCTGCCGTTTCTCACGCGCCAACTTCACAGCGAGCTTCGAGTCCTCTTTGGCCTTCTGCGCTGCAGCTTCTTCCTCCGCTTTCCTCTTCTCTTCCGCTTCTTTCGCGGCTTTCTCTGCCGCTATCTTGTTGCGGGCACTTTCTAGCTTTTTTTCCTTTATGGCTTTGTCGTGCGCAATCAAACGAGGGTCTTGCTTTTGCGTCAACTCAAAAAGACGTCTCAGCCGCCTGTACTCTTCCTTTTTTTTGCTTGCGCGAATGTTCTTGTTCTGTTGCTCCATCCAGCGCTTCTCATCGCGGCCATCTGCATCATCGATTTTATGCTCGTCGGCATTTTTGAAGTTGCGCCAGGATTCAAATGACCCCCAGAACTGATAAAAATCAATGACTTCCTGGATCGGGGTGTTTTCATCACCAAGCATGGGCACAGGAGTGTTCTCACTAAAGCGCGCATTGCGCTCGAATACGGGTCCATACGTTTTGTAGAACGTAGATTTTTTCTTTATGGCTTTGGGTATGCTGTCGTCGAACTCGTAGAGGGAGTCGTACGAGCGCCGTTTCTCTGTGTTGATAAGGCACTGGTACGCTTCCTGAATCTTCAAAAACATTGGATCTTCAACGGTGTCGCCATCAATCTTATTCCCATCATTCCGTTTGTCTGGGTGAAATTTCAAAATGCCCTGCTGATAGGCTTTCTTGATTTGGTAGTCGGTACTGTTCCACTCAGCTTTCAAACCTAAAGCTTTGTAGTAGTTGAAGACCGTTCTTCGAATAACTTTTCCCTTGTTTTTCCCGGTAGTTGGTCGATCCTCAACAAACCATTCGTCTAATTCGAACTCAAAGACTTCTTCCTCCACGGCGTTGTCACCGTTGCCGTCCGACGACGCGCCAGCGTCTGAACGCCCGAAGGCGGAGCGTACAAACGCCAAACCGACAGGTTCGACGTTTAGCTCAACGGGACTTGCTAGTTTTACCATGTTTCCGTGTCGTGCGCAAGGGGTAGGGCCTCTCTCTTTCTTGTGATATTTTTATTCAATTCAAATGAATGTTACTTTTGAATTGTTTCTTTTCCAAACTCCGTTGACCGCTTCGTTTACTCGTATATATTTTACTGTCTCTTCCACTACATTGAGATGTGACCTTGCCTGTATTGCATATTATGAATTATAAAATACGATGATGGTTGGTTGTGTATCTGAGGAGGCGGTAAGGCACGGTAGTATACGCGGTAGAAGAGGAGTATTATTATTATTATTTTTTTACATTTTTTTTTCTTCTTTTTTTTCTTCTTATTCTTCTTCTCTTCCTCTAAAAAAAATATAATTTCTTGTTGTGTCGCTATATAAATAAATACGCAAAGGTGATGACTGACGGTCGGTACAAAATATAATTAGCTGCTGCTCTGAGCTCTGAATTGGATTTTGTGTTGTTGAATACAATGGTGTGACACAGTGTAGATTTTAATTTAATATTGGACAAGCGCCGAGGATTGAAATTCAGATGAGTATTTATTTGTACTTATAATACTAATTAGAATACAGTTTGAAAAATAGTTAAAAGCGAATCTCCTCAGGCCACAATTTTTCTAGTTATTTACTTGACGCTCTGTTCCTATTCGATAAAATTATTGGTGAGAGAAAGGCTTCCATACTGAATACGTTGTCTAATTAAATAGAGCCGCCATCTATATTATAGTACTATACGTACGTATACTAAGTATTAAAAAATTGATTATTTAAGGATGATAATAATAATAAGGAATAATATACATTTGGAATGATGGTTCCTTCCTATTTTTATATATTATGATTTATATTAGTCCTATTATGGCAATATGGCAATATGGCTATATAAAATATATCAAATTGTTTTTTTGGGCATACACCTTGTATCGACATTTCAGTGCTGTGATGAACTGTGACCTGTTTCTGTTTGGCTGTGTGCTGTGTTAAGATGTGAGTGGTTTGGTAGGTAGTGCTGAAATTCTATATACTAACTCTATTAATAATAAAATAACAACTGTATGTTGTTGTAGTATTATAATATAGTGGTAGTATATATTGAAGTAATTGTGCGAAGGAACGGAAGAAGAATTGAAGAAAAGGGAAAAGAGATCGTCGTGACAGTTCCAATGAAGTGTGGTGCGTGATGTATTTTTATTCCCATCAATGTATACGTATACACCAAAGAGTATCGTCTTTTCACATTTCAGGAAAGTCCTTCCAGGAAAGTCCTGCGTTTGAAACCCTCAATACCGATTGTACAACCAGGGACTCTTTGCACAACGATGTTTTTAGCAACTCGCCATGCCATCGCCGCGCACCGGGCGTTGCCGTCCGTCCACCACGCCATGTCCTACTTCAGTTCCAAGGTATCCGGGGCCCCTCCGTCTTTGCTTGTTCCGGAGCACGAGCGTGAGGCGTTAAAGTTGCACGCGACAAATTTGCCCGATATTGTTCTTCAGCCAAGGCATTCCTGCGACATTGAGCTTCTTCTGAACGGTGGCTTTAGCCCGCTGAACGGTTTTCTGAAAAAAGAAGACACCGAAGCTGTCTACGACAACTGCCGCCTTTCCGACGGAAGCTTATGGCCCATGCCGATCAACCTAGACATAAATGCCGAAAAGCGAATGGAAATCGAAGCGAGCGATTCAAGCGAGGTCGCGCTCAGGGATTTCGAAGGAAATCTGATCGCGGTAATGAATGTGGAAGAGATGTGGGAGGCTGACAAAACGCGGGAAGCGGAACAAGTTTTCGGTGGGGACCCCGAACACCCCGCTGTGGAGTTTTTGCAGAACAGTGTGCAGGACCACTACGTTGGCGGCGGGTTGAAGGGCTACCAGTTGCCCATTCATTACGACTACACTAAGCTGAGGCACACACCCCTTGAGGTACGAGAAATTTTTGATGATAAAGGGTGGGATAGAATAGTTGCTTTTCAAACCAGAAACCCAATGCACAATGCCCATATTGAACTGGTTAAGCGCGCGTGCGAGCTTCACGATACGAATGCTTTGATACACCCGGTCGTAGGAATGACGAAGCCTGGAGACATCGATTACCACACCCGCTTAAAATGCATTCGAGCTGTAGTAAAAGAGGGCGCGTTCGGAGAGACCCCCACCAATTTATCATTGCTGCCGTTGGCCATGCGCATGGCGGGACCAAGAGAAGCTCTTTGGCACATGCTTATTCGTAAGAACTACGGCGCCACGCACTTTATCCTTGGCCGCGACCACGCGGGGCCAGGGTCCAACAGCAAAGGGGATGACTTTTACGGCCCGTACGAGGCCAGGGATTTCGGAGTCAAACATGCAAAAGAGGTAGGGATAGAAACAGTTGAATTCGAAATGATGGTCTACCTGGGCGAGCAGAAAAAGTATGTTACCGAGGCAAATGTTCCGGCAGGAAAAGAACCTTTGAAGATTAGTGGGACGGAAGTTCGAAGGCGATTGCAGACGGGAGAAGAGATACCGGCTTGGTTTTCTCACCCCGAAGTCGTGAAAATATTGAGGGAATCGCACCCCATGGCTGCGACGCAAGGGTTGACACTTTTTTTCACAGGACTGTCGGGCTCAGGAAAATCTACAATAGCAAACGCGCTCTTGGAAAGGCTGCTGGAAGCAAAGACGGGAAGGAACGTGAGCGTGCTGGACGGAGACCACATCCGTCAACATTTGAGTAGTGAGCTTGGGTTTTCAAGGGAACATCGCGATTTGAACATTCAAAGAATAGGGTACGTTGCGAGCGAAGTCACCAAACACGGTGGCCTTGCCATTTGCGCTGCTATTGCGCCGTACGCAGCCGCGAGAAAGTCAGCGCGCGACCTCGTCGAAGCCGAAGGCAGTTTTATTGAAATTTTTGTGGATACTACCTTGGAAGAGTGCGAAAGGCGTGACCGGAAGGGTTTGTACGCAAAAGCGAGATCGGGGAAATTAAAGGGCATGACTGGCATTGACGATCCTTACGAAGCACCCGAAGCAGCAGAGATAACTGTAGAAACAAGTAACACCGTCAGTGACTCGGTTCAGAAAATCACCGACTACCTAGTGTTGCATGGCTTTATTCCTGAAATTGAGGAGCTGGATTGAAGTTGATTGTTATAAGTACTCGTAACTTGCAAAGTAATTCTTAATTTAAAAACAAAAAATTGGCTGTTATTTAGAGTAGTTAAAAAAACAAATTATATATGAAAAGAAAAAAATAGGTGTCAGTTCAAGAACACCATCTCCTCCTATTGCAGATCCTCCCCAACTTCTGGTCAAGATTCTTATAAATTTATCATACCGAAGTAATTTATTGCTTGTTGTTAAAAACTTGGAATTTTTGTACTGGTGAGAAGATTGATTTATGCAAGACGAACGGTTAATTGTTAATTCTTACGTATGATATAATAATTCTTATTCAAAACGGGAATTTCTAATCCAATTAACAACGACGAACATGGGCCTCTTTGGCACCAACTTCTTGGGCAGAAACACTTTTTGCCAGCACATCAGCAATACCGTTGGATGCTGACAAACATGGGCCATTTGATGCCCGCAGCGCTTTCCCAGGAAAACTATTGGTTTTTCCAGCAGGAGACGCCGGGTTCGTTTTCAATTGTATCCGGCACGACAAGCATGTTCCTAGACTTACTTGCGAAGATTCAATACCATGTTGGAAATGTTCCTTCGATTTCCACTGTTTGCACCTACTGCATTTTGCTTTGCCTCCGTACTGTTTAATTCCTGGAGAAAAGATTGGAGATTCAGAATTGCACTGTACAATCCCATCGGGGGCAGAGGGAGTACCAAAATTTTCATTTGACTCTTGGCTTTTGCGCTTTTTTAGTAGCTTTCCTACTCGGTTGTTCTCTTCAACGATGGTATTGGTTTGTGACACCTCTGGACTTGCTTTGCGGTCAGAAACAGATTTTGTCTTCCTCTTGTACCTAAGCGGCCCTCGTTTTCGTTTACTACCACCTCTTCCTGCAAGGTCTACGCTCCGGTCCGCTTCTTTGCGGGAAATCCACGCCCCTGTCGTCGCCGGCTTTCTGTTCACATCTATGGTCTCGGCGGTCGCGGAACTCTTTCCAAATTTTGAGTTTGCTGCCAGAAAGACAGATGCCAGTTGCTTCTTCGGCTGCTGCTTTGCCGGCACAGGAACAACCCCCCCTGGCGGATTCAACTTGAGCGTTTTGAAGAACTGCTCAACGGACCGAACCGCATTCCCCACGGAATGGTAGGTGTCCACGGCCGGGCGTACCCACTTTGAGAGCTGGTTGACCACGCTGGGATTATCGCAGTACCTAGGATCAATCAGAAATATTGCCCCGTAATCGTGCCTGTGCCGTATGCACCGACCAAGGGCTTGGTTCAAGGCTCGGTATGCCTGTTGGTTGTACCATTGAGAACCACTCAACGAATACTCTTTCTCTCCACTCTTCTTCTGCTTATCTTGGTAAGCTCTTTTCAAAACGACTTTCAAGTCTTTGTAAGCTGGGAACGGAATCCCAACGATAAAAACTGCTCGCGCGTTGTGGTCTGAGAAGTCAACGCCTTCGCTAATCTTTCCGCGAAAAACCGCAAATAGCAAGGCGCCACTTGACGATGCTGCCTCAAGGTAGCCTTCCATGCATTCTTCCATTTCCAATTTACCCTTTCGTGGTTCTGTGAAGCACCTCTTGACCGATTCAATACGCTCCCACAGGCCAGTATCTTTCCACCGGCTGACTACCTTGTCCATCAGGCTGTATGACGGAAAGAATACCAATACCCCTTCTGGAATTTTTTCAATATTTCTGTAAAGTACATTTCCAAGTGCATCTTGGTACTGGGGGCGGCTAGTATTGTTATACACGGCCTTTAGAGAGTTTCGTCTTGAATCGGCCCCGATTGCCCCTACCCAAAGCTGTTTCTGCAAATTAATCACGTGCTTGGCCTCCAATCGCATTTTAAATTCCACGCCGAGCTCGGAAGCAAACGATTCCAAGGGTGACAACGTTCCGGATGCAAGTATCACCGAATGGGCGGCGTCGGCGACTTCTTGAAACGCCACTGCCGGGTTCATGCACCACAAGCAGAATTTGAAAACGGTCGTCTTTCGCCCCGGGGTCCTCCCCACCCGCTTCTGCCACCCTTGCGTCGCATCAACCACCAAGCGATACGACTCCACATACTTCATATTATTTGCAAACATGTACTCACAAGTTGTAACCAACTTATCGCAGGCAGACAGGGCTTGACCAGATAAATTCTGAACTCCGTCCCCGCCATCCGATTCGGCAATGGCTTTGGAGATAGATGCAATGCACTCTCTTAAATTTTCTATGTTCCCTGCGTGCATCCCACACGCCCTTTTAAGCGTCGCCGCCGACCTGATTCCTTCGTACGTATTTTTCTTTCCACCCTGAATCTCTTGGATGCTCAGATGGGATGCTATACCGTTGACAAAATCGAGTACCCCTTGCATCACCCCTCGGAGCTGTGTGTATTTCAGTTTCTCAGCAGTCTCCTCCTTAATCATGCGTTCCAGTTGTTCCAGTGCATGGATCAGATCGTCCTGGGTCAACTCGCAACTTGCTGCTTCCCTAGACACGTCCTCCACGTTGTGGGCTTCGTCGATAACAACCACCGCGTCTTTCAGGTTAATGTCCATTGCGTGCCGAATCACAGGGTCCAACAGGTAATTGTATGGGGCGAAGACAATGTGTGCCCCGGACACCATGTCTCGTGCGCCATAATAGGGACATGCGTGAAGGTCTTGCCCTGTTGTCACCAAGTCTTCAATGTCCCATACCGGCGGTGCGGCCGTCAGCAAGCGCTTCGAATTATTTCGGTGTTCGCAGGCGTGCTTCTTTACCAGCGATTTGCATTTTTCGTTCAGTTCCCCACCATTTAATTTTCTTGCTTGCGGGTTCACACAGTAATGCTTACGCGAGCCCAGCGTTGATGTTTTTAACGACTGTTGCAGCCTGCCGTACTTCGTTATGGTAATGTACTCGGGGCACTTCTTTAGCTCGTTTACCACTTGTGCGATTTGCGAGTGAGTCCGGGACGTAAAAAATATTTTCTTAAACTTTGGCGGATCGGTTCCTTTGGCCGATACTTTCTTTTCAACGGGGGGGTTTAGCATATGGTGCTGTTGCCACGTCAACGTGCTGCACAACAAGGCAAGGGTTTTTCCTGTTCCAGTCGGGGACTCTACGAGAGCGTTCTTGGATTGGTGTAGTGCGCGCAGTACCTGCGCCATAACGCTAAACTGAGATGGAAATGGCTTCTTCCCTACCGGAAACCTTACTTTGTACCCACTGATATTGAACACGTTTTCAGCCGGTCTGGGGGGTGGCAAAATGGGCGTGTTCGTGCGTTCCTGGGCAAAATTTTTGTCGGGGTTTCGTTCAAAGGAAGCGAAGGGTCGATCCAAGGTTTGAGGCTGCGGGTCGTAGTTCAGACTGACGCTTGGCCGACCGCGCACATTCGGATCAGAGAGTTTTGCAGACTCCATTGCCGCAGCATGAGTCTTCTTTTTCTTCTTCGCACTCATAAATACATCGTCCGAATCGTTCGTACTGGGGATGGCATCCAGAAGAGCAAAAAATGAATCGTCGCCTTCACCCGTACCCGGACTATCGACCGCGACCGGATTTTCCCGACTCATTCCTCTCGACTCAGTGCTTCAACAACAACAGGACCGCGCCGAGCTCCTCCGTATACAATTGATCTTCTGATCCTCTTCGTCGTCGTGGCTGTTGAGAAATCTATAATAACAATATTTAAAAACTCCTACGAATACGCTTAAAACGCGACCAGTTGATAATTATTTTTTACTACTAAATGGATAAATTAACATTTACGTACACAGACACATAAACACATACATACAAGAACTTATGACAACTATGAAAACACAAACCTTTGTTTTTTTAAATGTCATCGCAACAAGTTTGTTCCTTTGTCGGTACGGTTCCGGCGGTAGTACGGTACGGTAGTAGTTACCAGGTAGTAGTAGTATTATTATTATTATATAAAATAATAAAAATAATAATATAAAAAAATAATACATAGTAAAATAATAATAATAATAAATTATTCCTCCTTCTTTCTTTCTCTTCTTCTTCTTCTTTTTTGCTGGTTGGTGTGTGGGTGGTGGGGTTGTTTTTCAAAATTCAGATGATGGAGGAGGAAGGAAGAGAGAGAAGAAGAGACGATCCGGTATTATATACTGGTATTAATACCAAGGTACCAAGTATAATAAGAAGAATTATTATTAAAAAAAAGTCAAATTGAATTGTTGTGAATAATATGATGAAAAAAAACCAAATTATTATATAGAATATGATGATATTAAATATATTTTACTTCTTTTTTGGAGGATATAATGGCTACTACTTTGATTAAGTTAGACGACTAAAAAGAAAATAATGGTGGCTGTTCTTAACGTTTTACAGAATTTGCCAGGTAGTATCTACGTACTAAAACCTGTGTAAAAAGTACTCGTTATGATTTTTATTTTTCACCTTTTCTTTTTTACGTACAATTTTCAACAGGTTCTCATTCCTTCTTTCCCGCCAGCCATGGTGGCTCTACGTTGCATTCGGTCCGACATACCAGAAGATTGGCTTGCTTTCAACCCTTGGAAATGTAGCTTATGGTTCAGAATGTAAACGGTCTTGGTTCGTTTATATTTTCCTTTGAAAAGTGCCGCGTCGAAAGAACACTGCCACGCCCCATTTTTCGTTTCTTCTATAGTTTTAAATACACAAATGTTTACCTTTTCTAAAGCTGATATGTAAAACACTTCGGCTTCTTGCGCCCACAGTGCAGGACGATTCTCGGCATTATCCGCCATGCGCTCCATCATCTCGGTCCAATCCAACTGTAGTTGCATTTTTGCACCTTCTTGTAGCAAGGCAAAATGAGGAACGTTCCCTGGTTCACGGTATTGCTTGAGAGACGCACCAACGTAGTTCTTGAACGCTTTGCCATCCATGCCGCTGCTCTTGACAGATACAAAAGCGTGGTAAAAGCAGTTGCCATCCGAGGGTGTTGGCAAAACAGTAAAGACGATTGGTTTTCCCATCGGAGAAACGCGAGGAATATACCACGGGTGGTTTTCTTTCACGGGTTCTACATCTAATTTTTTTTGAGAAATTTTAGCCGTTGTTCGAACTGGTATGGTTTGACGCACACCAATCGTTTCAAAAACGTACGCACATTGGTTTTGGGAAAGCAAACTATAGCCTACCACTACCGCAAAGACAGCAGGCACGACACTCCAGAACCCCCTACCACTGACCATAAACAAACGCCAATATGCCCACGCGAGCCCTCGTGCTACTATGTTTAATTCAAATAATGAAACCTCTTCCTAATCCTCCATTTATAACTAGCATAAGAGACAGATTGATTTGTTTGGCCAATAAACTTTAAACTATAGAAGCATGCACGTCGTGGTCGTTGGATTCTGAATTCTGACCGAGAAAAAAAGTTATTATTATTATTGTTTATTTTTTTTTAATTATTATTATTTTTTCCACCAAATAATAATAATAAAAATAATATAATATGGTATTAATATTATTATATAACAATAAAATATAATAAAACAAATTATTTTATTATATTAATATTATTATTACTATACAGATAGTAGTACAATAAGAGTCAGTCCGTCCTCCTGCTCCTCCTATTTTATTTTTAGAAGAAGAAGAAAGAAGAAGAGAATAGAAGTAGTATTTAAATAATAATATAGTAGTAGGAGAGATCCCCCATCCCCTCCTCCTCTCCCCCCCCCCCGCCCGAAAATTATACCAGGTATTTTACTACCACCAGTTCTATTGTTGTATTTTATATTATATGGCAACTGTTCACGTCACATTCTTCTTTGTTCGATAAATTTGCTAATTTAGGCATCATCGGCTCGGAAGTAATTTCGCCAGACAAAAGAGAATCGGGTTTTAATCTGCGACTCTTTCCATTACACGCGGGGGTTGTAGTGGGCGTCAGTAGTCTTCATGGGAGCAACTTGCAGTTCTGCAAACGCCGTTGATATGGGAGGTAAGAACTCAAAAGACTCTGGGGCGTTCGACTCTATCGAAGAAGATGCGAGGAGGGGCAGCAAAGAATCTGTATCCAATGGTGGCCGCAATGTGAAGGGCGAAAATCCGTACTCAAATGTTTCTACAGGCACTGCATCACATACGAACGACGTCGCGAGTGACGACTCCTCCACGAAGAAACTCGTTCCCACGCACAAAGATGCCGTGAACGATATTGTTCTGCACGTGGGTCAGTCGAAGACCACCCCGACCTTGTTGACGTGCAGCGACGACAAATCAATAGCCCTTCAAGCTCTTGGTTCGACCGAGGACGCCGCGAAACGTTGGTCGGGGCATTCCAAGCCTGTAAATAAAGTGGTCTGTAATGAAAATTTTATTTTTTCATGCAGCCGAGATTTGAAAATAAAGCAATGGGTAGTGGATTCTCCTGATGCATGCGCAACGTACGAAGGGCATACGTTGACGGTAACTGCGTTGGGCATCCGGTCCGATGGGACACGGATCGCTTCTGGGTCGAGGGACACTACCATAAGGGTATGGGATGTTGCGACAGGGAAACAACGCGCTCGAAACAGCACGCCCCGAAATTTAGTCACATGTTTGCAGTGGTTCCCGGATAACTCTTCGTTGCTGGCACAGGGCAGCGAAGACCTGTCCTTGCGCATATGGGACGTTCGAACTAGCGTTGTAAAGGCATCCCAGACGTTCAAAGGTTACGTCTACTTCCCTCTTTGCTTAGATATATCCCCGGATGGTAACGAAATTTTAACAGGAAGCAAGGGGTTTAACGGTGTTGGCTGCGAAGTGAGAGTATGGGACGTTCGTGCGGGTAAGGTAAGACTGGAACTGAACGGGCACGAGCAGGACGTGAAGGCCTGTAAATTCTTGACCGAATCTCCAGGGCGTGTGATTACCGGGTCAAAAGATAAGACGGTTCGGGTGTGGAACATTGCGAGCGGGGCGAACGGGTCGTCTAGAATGGTGCATAATTATAAAATGTACGGCGACGGGGCGTTTGCGGCAATGTGCGTAGTGGGGCAGCAGGCACAGGAGAACGCGACTGTTGTGTACACTGGTGCGGCTCTGGACGGAACCCCAGAAATGTTCTCGGCCTGTATCCCGTGTTTTTGAACATTTTCTGCTGGGGTTCAAATTAGAAAAAGCGCGAAGGATGTCGATCAAATTTGCACAAACACTTGAAATTCGTGCGGAAGCAAATAAAAGACAAAGGTGTACCGTGTAGGATTATCTATCTCTTATAAACTGAACAAATATTAACTTTATGAATTATCCAGGTAAGAATTCCTTCTACTTAATACTTCGTGCTTTCGTAATTGAGTTAATTTTTAAAAGTTTTATTGACGTGTATTTTTCTTTTCTCTAGAAATACTGTACCAACTTGAAACATAAACTTATGATTTAGAGCATAAGATAAGTTCGCAGTACATTAAGGAATGTAAACCTCGAATGTCTAAACCTAGAGTTCGGTTCGCAGTACATTAATTTTAATTACGTAAATAACAGCCAATTTTCTTTCGTTTGATTTTTAGATACTGAATTAGGTGTTTTGTTTTTTATAATATCATGATTCCATATCTTACGAAAATTAACAAGAGGTAACATTAAATATCCGCGCAAATTCTTTCTCGTTTCTCCGTCGTCAGTCTTCTTTGATTTCCTTCTTCTTTTTTGATTTTTTCTTTTTCTGCTTCTTCTCTTCTTCCTTCTTCTTTGCCACTGGATTCTTCTGCACTACGGTAGTAGCAGACGCAGATTTTCTTGTCTTCATGATGTCCTGCATTGCATTCACTTGGTTCTGCATGTTGACTTTTTCATAGTGCAGCCTTTCCCGACGCTTCATTTCTCTCCCCCAAGCACCGTCTTTCCAAATGAAATAGAATATAAGTCCATAAGCGGACAGGCAAATGAAAGCAACCGCATGCCCAATGTACAAACGGAAATCAATGTTTTTCGTAAAATACAATAATGACATGCCAACCGACAACAATTGTTACGTTGGAGGAGCGTATATAAAGTATATATATCTATATACGTCTTCAGAGTACGTAATATTATATGAACCTTCAAAGGACCCGAACAGGTGATCTTCTGTGGAAAATAGGACTGACGTGATTCAGTCTTCCTCCGGGCACGTTCTTGCCAATGAACTCTTTCCTTGTTTTCTTTCGGTTATAACAGTAAACCACCAAAATACCATCACTTTTTAACATAGAAATATATAAAAAAAAGAAGAGAAGTGTGTTTATTCACTCACATATATATAATAATAATACACAATAAATAATAATAATAATAAAAAAATAATTATTATTATAAATAGAAGAAGAAGAAGAAGAGAAAAAATAAAAAATAATATTATAATGTAATAATTATAGTATAATATAGTAGTAGTAGTACTACTAAACTAGTCAAATAAATTAATAATGAATAAAAAAACCACCACCCACCTTCCTTCTTTTTCTTGCTTGTGATTTGGATGTTTGGATGGTCCATCACTTTTAGAAAAAAACATTTAGTGTTATACATTAGGGTAATTATACTTATCTGGATTCTTGTACAGGTAGTGCCTGGTACGGTAGGTACCCGTACCTGTACAGGTACGTACCACCAAGATAGAAGAAGGCACCAGAGGTACGGAACGAAGGCAGACACAGACAAAAATAAATTCTTTTATAAAATATATTTTGAAATTTCAAACTTTTAAGTGTTTTCCAAAGAATGAAAACATGTAAAATACTGATACATTCATTTCCTTAGCAAATCTTCTAAGCTATCGCCGAACCCATCCGCCGATTCGCGAACATGGGAAATCGGGGCCTTCCACTCGTTCAATACACTATAAATCTCTTCAAATGGTTTACGGTCACGAGGGTCTTGTGCCCAGCTGGATTGTACAAGCTCCCTGACCGTTTCCGGGACGTCGAATCGGGGAATTTCTGGCCGCTCCCCCCGGACAACCCGGTCTCTAATCTCGTGCGGGTCCATCGCGTTCCAGGGCACTTCCCGGGCAAACATTTCCCACAAGACAATTCCAAAAGCATACACGTCCACCTCCTTCGAGAATGGCTTGTTCTTCAGCAACTCCGGCGCCATGTACGAGGGGGTGCCCGCGGTCGTGATCCTCGTGGTGACAAGGCCAAAGTCGCACAATTTAATGCGAAGGTCAATAGTCAACAAAAGGTTTGGCGATTTAATGTCCCTATGGATTATCGCAGGTTTTTGACGATGAAGGTACGCCATCCCTGCGGCAAAATCCTTGGCCATTTGCACCAGGGTCTCCACTTCTAGTTTCTCAGCCGTCAAGTGCAAAAGCTGGTACAGGGATCGGTCGCAGAGTTCCATGATAAAGAGCATTTTTGGCGGCTTCACATTTGCAGCAAACAACTCGACCACGTTAGGGTGGTTGAGAGAGCTCATGACATGCAATTCGTCCATGAACTCTTTCTTCAATTTTTCGTCGACCCTTGGGTCGAAAAGCGTTTTTAGTGCGACGTGCCGCCCTTTCCAGTACCCTTCGTAAACTATTGCAAACCCACCGCCGCCTATCCGCTCTCCTATGTCCACATCGTCCATGTCCGCGACTTCCCACGGCGTTCCCCCTTCTCTGCCACCATCATTTTCAGCCTTTTCTTCAACAAGTTCCCTAGAGCTATTATCCACGTTTTCCACATGGCTGGAAGCCTGAATGTCGGCCTTGTCCGATGAAGGTTTTACATCGTCGTTTTCCTCTTCCTCCTCAAAGTCGTCGTCCCCATACGACTCTTCGTCGTCTTCAAAATCGTCGTCCTCGTAAGACTCGTCTACCTTTGACGAAGCCATCAATAAATATGTTAAAACACCGACAGACCGTTTCCCTATTCGTTTCCTATATTTTTCAATACAGAGTATCTCTGTAGCTATGATCTCTTTTCCAATTCCAACTAACAAATATATAATTATACTTATGAAACAATGACAGTTCAAATTCAAGAAAAAAATAATAATTATTATATATTTAAATTATACTTGGTATAATCAATCACAGTATATTATTATTAAAGCTTTTATAATGATGATGTATTTATTGTGAATAATATTTTTTAGTGGAAGCGAAGAGGGGGGGGTTCTGCGCTGTCAGTCATCGTGGTGTTTCCTTTTTTTCAAAAAAAATCAAGTTTATAGCTTAAGGAATATATATAATATTAATACTAAACAATATAGAAATAATATTCTCAATATATTATAGTACTCTTAATAAATAATTATATGTTCGAAAGAAAAATAATTGTTTTATTTATTATTTATTCGTCTCATGACTCCTGCTGCTGCTATGTTGGATATTTTTTATTTATTTAAAATCATTACAAATATAATATTATATTTCATTATTATTATAGTTAAAAGCTGATGTATTTTTTAATTATTTTCTGAATGAATTCTTCACTTTTTTTTCATTTTTTGTTGTTGCTGTGTTGTTGTTTTTTGTTTTTTGTATAGAAGAATAAAATATTAATCATCTTTCTTATACTTACTTATACGAGTTAGTAGTTGAATTTTTTTTATTGTTGTTGTTGTGTTACGTTGATATGATGATGAATGATAATATTTGTTGATGATGAAGCAATGAGATGATGTGATGAAGAAGCTTTTTTTTTTTTTTATTTTATATTATTATTATTATTATATTATTATTACGAGGAAAAAAGAACTAATCTCTTCTTTACTTTAAAAAGTATACATTCACAAAGCATAATTATTAGTAAGAGTTTTATATACATGTGCAAACTAAATACGGGCCAAACCGTAGCTAACACAATTTCTGACATTTTTTCGGACCCAATATAGAGTTGGAAACCGAAAACCCCATTGAAATAGTTGTCGTGGGCAGACGGGCAGAAATACCAAAATCCCGGCAGAGTCCCAGATGAGTTCGAAAAGTGACTTCGCGTCGGTGTACCGGCCGAGGCGCTTCCTTGACGTACTTGAAACGCAATGGCAAGAAGATACTTTATCGGATGACGACATTTCGGTTCCACCAGAATTAGACATTCCCCCTGATGATGCAGACATAGATGCAGGGGAAACTGAAGCTGCGAAAAAGGAAGAGGACCGTTGGACAGATCTGGACTTGGAGTCGTTCCGACCGAACGAGTAAAAGTGCTAGAGTGTGGTAAATACTTTAAAAAGTTTACGATAAAAAAAGGTTGTGTATAATATTTACTCGGTCGATAGAAGCGCTCAAATGCCTTGCATATCTAACGTGCGCGCGTGTGTGTTTAGAATTTAGAATTGCTCGCCCTCTTCTTCGGTGGTCACAGGGTCTTCTCCCCTAATGACATCCAACCCAGTTTTGCAGTACTTGAATATTGATTCTTGGTTTGGAATTTTAAGCTTCTTCATCATAACATTGTTCTGAAACGCAACGATGACCTCTGCCACTGTGTTCTCGTCCAAATCACTTTTTAAAACTTGCCACGTCGTTTCTCGCTTTTCAAATGAATCTAAGTTCTCCATCAAGCCTTTCGCGACCCATTGAATAAACTGCACATGCGATATCCAGCCCTGGTTCTTCATAAACAACCATTCTTTAACGGTAGACCGTAAGTCCTCTGTAAAATTCTCCGATAGAGATCCTTGCCAAATTATCGTTTCCCCAACCTTTGGCAATGTCCGCTCTGGAAAGTGGTCGCTGCGCTGCGAAACGCTAATCATTTCGTGGGCGAGCTTTTCATCCGGGGTTTCTTTGTAGAACCGGATTGTTTCGATCTTGTTCGACAGCTCCGCCCATGCAGCTTCAGCGTCTCTTCGTTGGACAATGAAGGCGTTCTCCTTCACCAGCTCCTCCTTTAAGTTTGCCATGACAATGTGGCCTTCGCGCCGCATGTCGAAGGAACCGTACAAGATTTTACTATGAAACAGCCCCACGCAGTGACACGCAGCAAGGTCTATCTCTTTCGAAATAAGCCTGTATCTGTCAGTTTTCTCCGTGTCCTGGATGGTCATTTCGTCGTGCCTCCAGCTCTCTTCTTGTGCATACAGATCCCTTTGCCGTTCGGCCTCCAACAAAATGTCCCGTTCCTTGCGCAATTCCGCTACTCGCTGGTTGGCGACAACGGCCCTCCACCAACATTGAATGTTCATCGCTTCCCCACTTTTAAAATCTTGCCACTCTATGTGGTATTGTTGCCAGGCCAAGAAGCACATTTTCTCTGCACCAAGAAAGAGGCGTTTTACTAGCTCTCGCCGCCGCCGTAAAAATGTGCTGTTTTCTCTCCAAGTCGTGTAAAAGTGTTCCACGCGGGCGTTGATAGACCCTCTCATCATCCGTCTAAATTTTCGTTGTTTTTTGTATTCTCCTACCCACCCATTGAACGTGCGGATCATGGCCCCGTGGGTAATGTGCAGCAACAGGCGGCGGACACGGGCCTCCTGGTCGGCGTGTTTTGTCCGCATCCGTGATAAAATGCACCTTGCACAGTAGATTCTGAAATTCCTCTGAATTACCGAGGCGGCGTGCGTCTGCCGGCTAAGTATTTCCCTCCTTGCGTATGTTCGCAAACCGTGCAGACACGCACGTTTGGTGCCGGACATATGTTTTAAGACGAAAGCGCGAATGCTCGTTATCTTCTTTACATATGCTTTGTACGCGTGAAATATCCTCACCAGCTTCCCATGCTTCATTAGCAATGTTACTTTCCTCAACAGTGCTTCTTCCTTGGCTATGTGAGCTTTTGCCCTTTTCAGCATATTCTTGGCGTGCCAGGCTCGAACCATTCGCTGTATAACCCGTGCGGCGCGATCTCGTTTTAAAAATGCTCTTGTCAGCACCCCACGGGCGAGGGCCTGGATGGTTTGGGCGAAAGGGAACAGCCGGGCTTCTTCGATTCGTCTCATATTTCTGTGCTCTATGTGGCATTCCCTCACAAACGCTTTCCAAACCTGCATGGTGTGGCTGTTTGTACCGCCCATGACACGGTTCGCCAACCGCTTCAAGCGCTTCTTTAAACTCCAAAGTTCGTGCCAGGTTTCCCAGCAATGACACAGCTCCTTGTTCTTCAACCTACGCAGAGCCTTCTGTACTTTTCTATCATTTTCAGCATCTATAATTATTTGCCGGGCAGCGGCAGCACGTCGCCTTTTGTCTTGATTTAAAACGTCCACCAAGAATTCTTTGCTGACCTTTCTTGCCATCGTTTGCGTAAAGAGCATTTGCATTTTCTCTTCGAATGTTTCGAAGCCTGTCATCAGTTCGTTGTAACCCGTCATACCCAAGTTCGTTGGAACAGATAGAAGGCTGTCCGGCACCGGCCGTTTCCGCTTCCCCCCTCGAGTATCCCAAGGCGTCGAGCTCATTGGGGTCACTGGTTTCAACGTAATAGGAGGGAGTTCTTCTTCTTTCTTTTTCTTCCTTTTCTTTACTTTCGGGGCCGGGAACAGGATGTTTTTACGGTACCAATCCATTGTATCAAAATTTGGTCCTCCCGCATCTCTTTTCTTTAAAAGTTTTCGCCACATATGCCGTTCCATTTTTCGATCCATATTCCCAAGCAGCGTTTTACTCATCTTACCCGCAATCTGTTTACGCTTCTTTTTCGACGACTTCTTCTTCGTCTGGCTCCTGATCTTCCCACTCTTGTCAATTTTGTGAGGGCTTAGGCAAGCAGGAAGCATATCTCTTGCAAGTTAGAGAGTGTAGTACTTTTCGTTGTCCCAGTGCAGCCGGGGTCTGGTGAATAAATTAGTCAGGCGGAGCTGCAGCACACATCTTACAGGGTTAATTAAATTGTACGCGGTTTTGATATTTTGCTTTTCTTTTACCTGATTTTTTTGCCTTTGTGTAGTTGTGCTTATCCTGATGTTTTAGTTTTCAATCATTTTCTAACATGTAGTAGAGTATCGAAACTTGAAACTGGTGTGTGAACGAAAGGCGATATTTTGAAGAAGAAGAAGCTATAATAAATTATTATTATTATTCGTTCTGTCAGAAAGAAAGAAGCAAGATGTTGTTGTTGTTATTACATAGTTTGATATAGAACGAAACAGCCAGCAGCATCATCAGAGGAGCGAAACCGCTTGCTGCTCTGTTAATGAGACTAATATAAATAGCTGCGCCAATCGATGCAGCACAAACAGTTTCAGCTCCGTGGAAATGTGTGCATATTAATGCTGTGTTCCTTTTAGTACTAATATGTACACACACAAAAAACGGATAGTTGCAATGGAAATTAATACAAGAGGCAAAATTATCCTTAACAAACTGCATCAGGGAATTTTTGACCGTCGTCGTGTCTCTCCTCTCGTCCGCACCTCCGGTAGTAAAAAAGGGGAAAAAATAATATACCCGTACAGGTACACAGTAACTGGTATTATACGGTACCCACACCTAGGCACCACCGGCGACCTTTGGTAAAAAAACAAAAGTAATAATAATATATAATAATAATATAATAACCCCCCCCCACGACACGACGACGGCGCCGGTACCGGTAATTAGTACAGGAAGGGAACCGCACTGACAGTTGATAATCGTCCAGACTGTCACTAACAATTCTCCCGATTCGAACAAGGTTCTAGAAAAGTGATCATCACCAAAACATATTTTCAGAGATAGCAAACCGCAGTTGTTTTGATGTTTGGTAAGCTAGTGACCAAATTGCACCATACGGGGATCCACACCGTTGGAACGTTGAACGATTTTCTTCTGTCCAGTGATAGCGAAGACGAAAATGACGACGGCGTTGTGCTCGTCAAAAAGCCGTGGGAAGTTATGCAACAGCGAAAAAGAAAGAACGATAGAATCAAGGCAAAGTATTCGAGGAAGAAGAGGGAGACGAAATATTTAAGTCACTTGGGTCACGGAAAGAGCCGGGGGGCTCGACGGTGGTCCACTTTTAAAATGAAGCGCACTTCGAAGCGTTTGGACCCTGTAAAGGTTGCAAAGGAAGTGCAACATCAACTGCCTTTGGACTGGAATTCGCCGTTTGATAAAGTGAATTTCTACAGCAAAGACAAACGTTTAATCGACTCTATTCACGACATTAAAACACAAATGAAAGAAACAGAGGAAAGGTTTCATAAACATGAAAGGGACCGTTACATGCATGATTTACACATGCAAGAACTAAAACATGCAAGGGAGCTTGAGGTAGCAGAAAGAATTTTGGCGGATAACCTGGAAAAATCAAAATACAAATTTGTCAATAGTGGAAACTGGAGTACGCACCAGAAAGACACACAAAATATAATCAAGCAGTACACACTGGATGCAGGCGATGAGAAAAAAAAGGTCGAAATGCAGAAGAGACATCAAAGTGCGAGGGATGAATTCGTCCAATCGTGTCTTCATGGGGCGTTGGTGCCCGAAGTGCTCTGCTTTCCGAAAGAAGGTAGAGATGGAATGGAGGGCATTGACCTCAATGGCTTTTCCTTGGGAAACAAATATTGTAAGCTTCTTGGAAAAATAAAGAAATTATTTACACAGGCAAAGTATGTAAAGATGAGAAATAATGGAATGCACGATGCCACAACTGGGCAAATTCTGAAGTCCTGCATAGGAAACGACAAAATTGAAAGTATTGATCTTTCAAATAATAAGTTTGGGTTTCGATCGGCTTATTACTTAATCAAGCTAGTAAATCACGGCAACGTTGGGCTGAAAGCCCTTCGTCTGCATGACGTGTCGTTAGACGACCATACATCTTCGGTAATACTGGAATGTCTTGGGAAAAAAGCAGCAGATGATTGGATGATAAAACGTTGCCCTAGAACCCTGCAGGAGTGGCGGGCCCTGAAGTTCGGGAAGGCCATCAAGAAACGAGTGATGAGCAAAGAGGAGGTTTTGCAAAAAAATCTTTTTGTTGCAATGAAAAAGATAGACCATTTGGCTCTCAAATCAAAAGGTTCGATAAATTTAGACGGGTTCCGTGGAAGAGCAGTTGACGTCGTGGAACTGAGGCGGGTGTTAAAGTACATGGGATGCAGGGTATCTGCACCAGAAACGGAAGCGCTGATGACGATTTTTGATTTGGACGGAAATGGTCACATCGACTACAAAGAATTTGTTAAAGTATTTTTCTCTCGCGTACGGGCGATGAAGCGGGGCGAGACGACGTTGGTAGGACCTGATGGACGCGACGTATACTCTGTGAATAGATCTGATACCGAGCTGGCCGCGGTTCCTGACCGAATTATGGGGTCTTCGTTGACGTATATTGATTTGAGCTGCAATAATATTGGCACCAGCCCCCGGTGCATCAACGGTCTCGTTGAGATGTTGAAGCACCATCCATCACTTCAGAATCTCAATTTAGGCTGGAATCGTTTCGGCTCGAAGTGCTGCAGGCCGCTTGCAAAAGCTATGGTGCTAAATCGCTCTCTCAAACGGGTCGATTTATCGTGGAACAATATAGGAGAAGGTGTAAACAGCTTGGCAACAATGCTGTCCAAGAACACAACGCTGAAAGAATTGCTATTGGGGAACAATTTCATATCAGGAGAGATATCATGCGCAGACTTTGCAAAGGGCCTAGCCAAAAACAAATCCTTGGGAACGTTGTATTTAGACGGAAATAACTTGGCGGAGAAAGAAATAGTTAGAATAAGGGATGCGTTTTTTTGTGGGGACATGAAGAGGGGGACACTGGCCAGAAAATTAGATCTTACTGGTGTACCAAACGCCACGTCGGCCATGACATCGGGCGAACGATTATCGTGGAAAAAACCGTGCAAATCGTACAAGTTCGATTTGGCCAACGAGAAAGATTTCATACTAGTGTTGGAACTGATGGAAATGTTGTGGGTCTTGCAAGACTTCGTATACTGCAGCCGCTTACTGATCCGATCAAAGCCTTCAAACAAAAGAGACAAAGCCGCATACATTGATGGCACAAAGGCATTGCCTCGGCGAGGTTGTGCCGACATCATGGTGGAGTTTAGCGCCGATGTAACCACAAATAATATGTATGGCCCTGACGGCATATGCACTCTTGCGCTGTACAAGCGCACTCTACAATGTTTACATGATGTTAACAGAGTCATACAATTTGACTCAAAATATTTTTCTGGAAAAAACAAAGACGAAAATGCACTAAAGTGTCAATCCCAGTTACGGCTCCTGGCGTTAGTGTGCAAGAACTATACGTTTTCTAAAAACCAAGCCAACGAAATCTTCCGTTTGTATGACGAAACGTTTCCTTTCAAAGTAGAGGCTCTTGGTATATTGGCATCGAGCATTCTGAACCCGGAAACAAACGCTATTCCGTTTCTGAGAGATAACACAGGTACACGTTTGGGACTTTTGGTGGAATCATCGTTGAACAATAGGTATAAATATTTCCCTAACAATGCTACTGGTACATACGCACTGAATTTGTCGTCATGGGCAGACATTCAAATTATACGGGGGCTTCTTGAACTATCAAAACAGAGCGAAACCATTTTGAAAGAACGTAAGCAAGGCCGTGATTGCTTTGATTACACCATTTTGAGTTGCTTCCGTAACTTGCAGATCAACGGGGTTGATATTGACGCCACCTACATACGAGAAGAATTACCCACTTCAGGAACACTCACGACAGATTTTGTATATTTCCCCGATATTCTGTCTGTTTCTAAACCTGACGCCGAGTCACGATTAATAGGTACAGACGATTGTTCCCGTTTGGCAAAAATGTGGGGGATCACAAGTCTGGTCTCGCGATTTGAAGTATACCATCATAAAAAAGAACAGTGGAGCACTAATGGCTTAGAGGGCGACATGCCACTTTACCAAAGCAACATGCAAGAGGCCCGTGAAGCGTACATTGGAAACCCGCACGAATTGACCCACCATCATTCGGTGGCGAGCAGTTGTAACATGTCCTGTAAAATGCACCCACGGCATCGCGACTATGCCGCAGCAGCCAGCCCATGGAGATTTCAATCCATGGACATGACGGGCAGGTTTGTTTGTTCCCATATTACCGCGCATACAATGAAAACGATGCACACAATCCGGCGCGAACTGTCGGAAGGGGAAATGTTTATTCTTTGTGACACCATCCCTGACCTTTTTCAGCTGTTTGCCCCGTTAAAGACGCGCTTACGAACATTCAATTATTTTGTAAACATAGAACTGCTAAAGGTGTTAACATCAAAGATTCTGGATGCATGGAATATTTTGAAAATTTGTCGTGCGAACCTCGGGGCGGAAGAGTTGAATGTACTGTTAAGGACGTTTGGGATTATGAATATTGTTAACCCGCTCAGTCTAGAATCAATAAACGGTACTTACCAACTTGACTTCGGAAAGCGCGATGAAAAACAATTTGCTCAAATAGCGTTTGCCGCCGCTTTTGAAAGCGATGGAGTGGCAACATGGAAAAACCCGACGTACAACGGCCAACCGTTTGAGGCACACAACTACACAACGGAAACCTTACCAAAAGGCGGAACACTTAATTTTGAATTCTACAGTGAAGACGAGTCCTGCTTTCGTTCGGCAATTTCTTCATTCCACTGTTCCCAAATGGTGGATGATCGATTTGTAAATTTTCACAGCATCGCTAAGATGGAAGAGCCTGCGCAAGAGCCGGCCTCGCTTTCTGGATCGAAAGAAAGTGATCAGAGCGAGGAAGAATCTACAAATACTGGAGGAGAAAAAGAAGTAGAAATGGGTGACAGGGTTGGTTGCGTATTTTATCCGCATAGGAGTGAGAGACAGTAAAACAACATTTACCTGTTAAAGTTTACAAGCAGTAAATTGAGAGAGTAAAAGTTAAAAAAATTATAAAAAACAGGCCAAAATATTTTTATTTTATTTTGCGATTTTGCGTCACATTTATTAGCGGTTCTAACTCCTAAACCAAAACTAAGCCTCCAAATTAGACTATGTATTTTCGTTTGCTATTACAAAAACGAACCCCGCTTCCTCAGAGTCTCTAGGCCGATAAAAATATTTTACACCTCCATACCACACTCGAAAACCCTCAAAAGAGAACTTACCCCGAAGTCGGTATACTGCTGTGCAAAGCGTCTATAATACTGCACAGACCTCTATGGCCGCCTAGCCCCTCAATTATTTCAAAAATTTCCTTCCGCAGCGCCACTATGGCTTTATATGTGTATTCCATACTGCCAATCTTGTTCAGCCACATTACGGCGTGACGTTTAACATCTACATCATTCGTTCGCTGTTTCAGGATGTTGAGTAAGCGATGATCGTCTGGCTGTACACAAATACCGTGAATAATTGGAAAAGAAAACTTACCTTCCGTCAAATCTTCGCAAAAACTTTTGTTCTCGTGGTAATCCGTACTCACCAAGTTCATGTAGTCATCGCGTATTTGAAAATATACTGCGAGTTTGTTGACTAGGGGCAAAAAGTCAATCGTACACTCGCTGAAAGACTTCATAAGACCGATAGCGAGGCGAAACAAGCCCCCAGTTTTGTCCTTTACCATTTGCAAATATTGTTCCTCCGTTGGACACGTTAACGCATCCCTCCATTTGATATCTTGACCTTGACCTCTATGCAGATTCAAAAGTTCGCCAATAAAGACATCAAGTGCTTCAATTTTCCCCAAATTTCTGCATTTCTCCAGCGCCAAGACGTACACGTAGTTTGCCGTGTTAAGAGTGGACGGGACTCCGTAAATTGAGTGAGCGACTGGGACACCGCGGCGCAGCTTTGAGTTGTCTTCAATATCATCTATCAGCAGACTTGCCGTGTGAAGAGACCGGACGACGCCGGAAATCTGTGCAATAGTGTTCTCTGGAATCTGCAACCAGTCATTAAAGGCATTTATCAATTTGCCGCGAATGTTTTTCCCTGGCACTCCGCAAATATACCGCCAAGGCTCCAGGAGAGTCTCGTCGACTTCGTGGAGTTTTTGTTCACCATTGGAGGGAATATACGCTTCCAAGCTTTCAGCCATGCCTGCAATATTGCTGTGTGATTTTGGATTTTATTTTATACAGTTTTAACGTACAGCAATTTATGTAAAATGTAACGCGCTGTTGTAGTTGCGAACGAGACGATGAAATGTGTAGATGTTAAAGTTTAAACGGTGATTTCATCCTCCATTGGTGTATAATAACATTAATAAATACGAACGGGGAACGATCGAACATCACAAAAAACACAACTAAAACAACAAATAATTATTATTATTATTATTATACCGGTAATAGCAAAAAAATATATAAATAATATATAGACGACTAATATAATTAATAATATAATAAAATCATCCTCCACAACACAATAGCAGCAACACAACGTGAATGAAAAAAAATGTTGTTGATGAGATAGGACTGATGAACAAAAAAAAGAAGAACGACGAACGAACGTTTTCCTTCTTCTTTTTTGTTTTCTTCTTCTTTGCTGCTGTGTTTTTTTCTATTTTTCTATTTTTTTTCTCTGTTGTTGTCGTATTGTCGTGCGTGAAAATTATTATTAATATAATATTTTTTATATTATTATATTTATTATTACAGTTCTTGACCGCACTTCCTAGACTAGTCCTACGTAGGCGTTCGTAGTCTAGGAAGTGCGGTCAAGAACTGTATAATAATTAAAAAATAACAACAACAACCAACAAAAAAACACCTCATCATCATCACACAACACGTCACAAAATATAATATATTCACGAAAATGCTGCTGCTGCTTTGCTGTTTGTGTTGTTGTTTTCTTAAATTGTGGTGTGTGCGCCTAAGTTTTATTTTATATAGGAGGATATATGACTGCTCTATTTATTCACCATTCCCGATTCATTCTATTTATCTTTTTAACGTTTTGTTTTACTTTTCCAGGGCTTTCGTTTCTTTTAGCGACCGTACTAAGTTAGCGACGGCTTGGTTCTGTCGCAGAATCATGGCATACACCGAGTGAACCTCATTTGCAAGCCCAGTAAACTCTGGGCCGTCTGCAAACAACATTCGCTTCCCATGGGAGCTATGCAATTTGTTCGAGATCTCGTTCTCTCGTACTTCGAATGTTTTCGATCGAACAGTCCTCCCCATGCCCGCATCTCCTTTGCTGCGGTTTGACTCCAATTCAATATCGTCTGACAACATACCGCTTAATGGATTGACAACGTGCATTTCTAACTCTTTGGAAGGGCTTCCATCCCCTTCTTTTTCTTTTGTTGCATAGTAGTAGTCTATCAGAACTGCGATCGGATAAAATGACATGAATATTACTGTTGGCACAAAAAACAACAGATTGACAGTCGGAGTATCGCCTAGGTTTTCATTTTGCTCCGCTGGAAAATATTTCTCCCTGTATGATAGTAGCAGCTGCCTACTCTTCGACTCAAATTGCAGCAGGGCGCGGTTGAACGTCCTACGCAAATATTCGCTCCCGTGCGGAAAGCCTGCTCCCAGAGCAATTTGAATGTCTCCACTTATTACCTTCCAACTCTTATGCAAGTCTGGGTAATCTTGGATCTTCCGGAGAAGAATTAATTCATCGTAGAACAGTCCGTCACTTTTGCCGTCTATTATATCCTTCATACACTCGTCTATCGTTTCATGGGTATAACCAATCACGTCATACTTTGAGAGAAAATGGTCTTTGTAGAAGCCTCCCACCGTGCAAACTTTCGCCGTCGTGGGCAAGTCGAGGATGGTTGTTATTGCATCCCGTGAATTAGCCGCTGCCATTTCCGAGTTGAAGGTGCCGGCAAAGAGCGCGTAAACGAGCAAACCCAAAATCATCCAAATAAGTCCAAACATCCGCCCAGTGTTTGTGATGGGAAATTTGTCCCCATACCCGACCGTTGTGATGGTCGTGGTAGCCCACCAGATTGCGTCATCAATTCCATCCAAGTACCCCGCCGGAAACTGCTCAGGGTTGTCGTGCCGTTCTGCCCACCACACAAAGTGCGCCGCAGTGACCGTGGCAACGATCAAGTAACAGAGCACGTTGAGCATTTTGATAGAAAACAACGCGGACATAGGGTTCTTTTTTTTAGGCTTTCGCACAATCATTCCCACTGTGGTAGTATCCACCGGCGACCCGAAATCTACGCAGCAGGCGTGCTTGGAGTCCAGAGGTTCTTCAGGTGCGGGGGGTAGGCAAGCCGGCACCCCTTCGGGGCTGGTGCGGTTTAAGCAGTTCAAACGGGCTGGGGTGTGCGTGAATGGGGCAAACGCCATGTGACAGTTGTCAGAATGGACGGCGTTGTATAGCGCCTTTGTGTACGAAGTGTACATTTTCACTTTAAATTTCAAATTTACAGACTTCATTAACACTGGAAGAAGGGTGCCGTAGTACCCCGTAAGATTCCAGTTTTTGCTTTCATCGTACTCCCACTCTAATCCCTCACGCCCTCCCATGTAATTTTCCAAGTGTGTTTTGGAAGGCTTTGAGTCCTTTTGTTTTGCCATGGACCAAAACCCTTCGCCTGGTGTTGCGCATACAACATAAACCTTCGCCTCCTGACCTAGCTGCGCGCCTTCCGCGCCCAACGCAGCAAAAAAACAAAAGGCAAGCCCAACATAGTAGTCCCTAGTCGCGCGTTTCTCTGCCATCATTGCCTTCACGAAAAGTTGCAAATATAGCGGTGCAGCTCCAGGGGAATTATCCTTCTCCCGCCCGTTACTCTTTCAGCAAATTCTATGTTTCAATTTTGTAGCACTTATCTGTATGAATCTCGTAAAACGAAACGGCGGAATGGGGGGGAGGAGAAGAGAAGAAGAACGAAAGAAAGAAATGAACAACAAGTCGTTCTACTACCAAAATATAAATAATAACGCGACGACGATGGAACCCAACAACAAGAAAAAAAAACAAGAAGAAGAGGAGAGAGTAGGGAGGAGGGAGGCAGAGAGAGCAGTAATAAAAAAAACGTATTATTGATATATTCATCGTCAGGAATGATGACGATGAGGTGTTTTAATATTATGGATAAAATATATATAGACACACCATACTACAGACCACATCTCAACAAACAAAAAGAAGAAGAAGAAGAGGAAGAAGAAGAAGAAGAAGAAGAAGAAGAAGAAGAAGAAGAAGAAAGAAGAAGAAAAAGAAGAAAGAAGAAGAAGAAAGAAGAAGAAGAAGAAAGAGACCAAATTTAATCAATATTACTTGGTAGACTAGTAAATATATTTATTACCGGATTTAAATAATATTTTTATTATTTTTTATAGGGGAAGAAAGAAAAGAAGAAGTATTACAGTAAACCAACTACTAAATACTAAATAAATAAATTTTAATAATAAATTTGATGATGAATATAACAGTATAATAAATATAATGTAATTATAATAATTTAAAATAAAAAACACGAAACCCTTGATTCTCTTCTCTGCGAAAAAAATATTTAGAATATATATAGTCACAGCATTACTTAAATGATAAACAGTGCTAATACAGTATTGCCGAAAATGAAAAGTGTGTGTAAATATGAATACGTTTGTATTTAAATTATATAATAGAAAGATAATATATAGTTATATAAATATACAATTATGTTTATAAAATAGTACTTGTATTTGTATATGTATTTACTATATTGCTATATAATACATCAGAGCTGCCGACCTCTGTGCTCTGTACCTCCCTTCGTTCTTCCTCCTCCTCCGACCTGACCGACCACCCAATTAGTCATCCGCGTATACTACAAACAAATGAAAATGCATACGAGCGCGAACAAATGACGGATGCTTCGTCGTATACATAAATATATGGCACATTCACACACAAAAACAGCAAGGAAGGCAGAAAGGGAACCGGCTGGCAATTAGAACGCGGAAATTTGCAGTCACTACGCCTTAATCATGCAATTTAAAATTCCAATAACCGACAAACAGTCTTGGTCGAAGTTTCAAGCCCCTGCGAACGATGGCGACACGGAATACCCGGAGGAAGAAGTCTACGTGCCTGGGGACCGCCTCGGGATGTTTTCTAGCGAGTTTTTAAAAGGCCACGGTGTCTACACATCGAACGATAAAGGAGAATTAGTGGCGAATGTTGGGGGAGAAATGAAAAGGGTGGACCAAGTTGTGTCTGTCACCCCGATCTGGGCCCGGTATATTGGCGACGTCGGGGATATTGTGGTTGGACGGATCGTCGTTGTTGCTCAGAAAAAATGGTACGTAGAATTGAACGCTTTACAGGACGCAACCTTGCACTTGACTGCCGTAAATTTACCCAGCGGTCAGCAGCGAAGGCGGACGGCGGCGGACGAGTTGCTCATGAGAGATTTTTTTGAAGAAGGGGATTTGCTGGTAGCCGAGGTGCAAAACGTGTACCACGACGGTTCTATGTCGCTGCACACCCGTACGAACAAGTTTGGTCGACTGCGGGGTGGGACGTTGGTCCAGGTTGCCCCGGGTTTAATTAAACGTCTGGAACAGCATATCATTGCCCTCCCCGAGTTGCAGGCCGAGCTCGTCATAGGACTGAATGGGTACATATGGGTATCAGCAATGGACAAGTCGAATTCACCAAAATGTAGAGAAATAGTAGCGATAGTCCGCAACGCTATCGTTGTGCTAAAAAGCAGGCAGCGGACAATTAGCCCCGACTCCATTCTTGAGATAGCAAAGCAATTCAAAGGCAAGACGGCGAAAGGTGCGGTGGTCGATCACACATTTTGCGTTTCGTAGGGAGAGACGAAGCGGCAGCAAAGGGGCTGCAGTTCAAAAAGAGTACGTGCTCACGCTGCAAAAGGGCTCGGTCGTTATCGTGCGCGCGAAAGCAAAGAGAGGGAAATGTAAAAAATAAACACATTAAATAGTATGCCTTTAAGACGCTGACTTAATATCAGCCATTGATTCTTTGAAATCTAAGATTGATTCCCTAGAGTGTATAATTTAATTTTTTTTCTTTCACAGAGAGGTGATCTGTAATTGCAATTTCAACAAATCGATTCTTCTCCCAGTCAAAGTCCCTGAAAGTTTCGCCCCTCTTTGGAGACTACTTCGAAATTTAATAATCCCAGTTTTGGGTTATTGGAATTACCGTTTTAACTCCACATATATTAGCAAGTTCGTGCATCGTCTCGCCGTTCGTTTTTATAAATAACATATTTGTTTTGCAGACGAGTACTTCGTACGAACAATTGTTTATTTTTGTTTTCATATTTTTTTTTCACCGTATCAATTATTAGCCTCTATAATTTGTTTTCAATTATTAGCCCGTTTGTAGACCACACCCGTTGTTTGTTTCTCCCACTCTATTCTGTTTCGCGCTCGCGTCTCAGCCTGCAAGTTTCACGCCATCTGTTGGTCTACCATCACGTTCGGGCTGACATTTTCGCACGCAGTGTTGCCCTTGCGCAGCCTGCTTCGGCGTTTGTCCATTAACGACTTTCTCTCTGTGCCAGACGCCTTCAAAATAGAAACTATCGAGGGCAAAGACCGCAACGAGGGCGACGGCACGTCACTCCCGCCCGTGCTTGGCGTTGGCATCAGCGTCTCCACAACAATCTCCGTGGGGGTTGTTCGGAAGTGCTGCTTTCCCCTTTTTAAACGGTTTATTTGAGGAGTTTCCGGCTTTAAGCGCCCATACTTTGCGAACGAAGAAGACGGGTACAAGACTTTCATCCCACGCTTCATTAACTCGCCGACATAATTCAACCAGAGTGGCTTAAAAAAACCTGCTAAAAAGAACAACCCGATTAACACCAGCCATACAAACATTTTCACCCACTGCTACGTTACAAAAGAAAAAATTAGTTGACACAGTAAACAGATCCATTGGAAAATGTTGCTCGGTTTGGAATCACTTTCTGAGAAGTCTTAAACGA
>JACLAC010001194.1_pt1 | contig 33867 bp, 29 predicted proteins | sample 8027881 | NCBI WGS metagenome assembly JACLAC01 (sample SAMN15725517, study PRJNA655200) | protist metagenome | isolation source: fluorescence activated cell sorting (FACS) single amplified genomes of... | place: Spain: Blaines Bay Microbial Observatory, Mediterranean Sea | collected 2016-01-19 | reverse complement strand
ATCATCGGTCATCCAAGTCATGAGACACTCATTATCTACCTTTTTTGTTTTTTGTTCTTTGTTTTTGGTTTCAAGAATTTATTTCTCTTGTTTTTAACGTGGAATCAATCAACATTTGCCTATTCTGTAATCGGTAATCTCTCAACAAGGTTGCTTAGTTTATATTTAAAACAATCCTACACTTTCCATATTGATCGAAATTCAGGAACATTAATTAGAAACACACTGAATGAAGTTGGATTATATGGGTTCAACTTTCTTATTCCTTGTTTAAATCTGATAGCCGAATCTTTAATTTTTATAGGTCTTTTAACTGTGCTGCTTATAATAGAACCAATTGGATCTATCGTAATAGCTGGCATTTTATTGATTCTTTTGATTTTAATTCAGCAACCAATGTCGAAATTCTTAATAAAACATGGGAATTTGAGACAAGAGTATGATGGTTTGAGAGTAACCCACGTACAAGAAACTCTCGGGGTAGCCAAAGATCTGATAGTTTTAAGAAGAACTGGTGAATTTTTAAAAACCTTTAAGTATCTCAATAAAGTTTGGTCAAAATCATCTCGTTTTCAACTGATTTTGCAAAGGCTGCCTTCTATAACTTTAGAGATTACTGCTGTTCTATCAATCTGTATATTAGTATTCATTTTAATTATTAGAAGTGAGCAGTTGAATTCAATAATCCCAACATTGGGTTTATTCGGCGCTGTTGCATTTAGAATTTTACCTTCCTCTAATAGAATATGGTCTGCTCTTCAAGCTATGAGCTTTGGAATTCCAGCGATTGAATTAATAAATGATGAACTAAAGCTAAAGCAGCATGAATATTCTGGTCAAGTAAATTCTATAAAAAAATTGAATTTTTGTGATCAAATAAATATTCGTAATGTTTCTTTCGCCTATAATTCGTTTTCGAAAAAAATTTTACAGGATATAAATTTAACAATTAATCATGGTGACTCTATCGGTTTTGTTGGTCCCAGCGGTTCAGGTAAAAGCACATTGATTGACATAATTTTAGGACTGTTTAAACCTGATAAAGGTGAGATTCTAGTTGATGGAATTGATATAAGATCGAATCTCACTGGTTGGCAAGACCTAATTGGCTATGTTCCCCAGACTATTACTTTAATTGACAAAAGTATTTGTGAAAACATTGCTCTTGGGGTTTCTAAACATGACATTAATAAAAATGTTCTAGAACAAGCTGTTAAATCAGCTCAATTACAAAATTTTATTAAAGAATTACCTGAAGGTATTCATACTGTTGTTGGTGAAAGGGGTATCCGTTTGTCGGGGGGGCAAAGACAAAGAATTGGAATAGCTAGAGCACTCTATAATCAACCATCAATACTAATAATGGATGAAGCAACAAGCTCTCTTGATACCGCCACTGAACGTGAGATCATGAGAGACGTCAATGCATTGAAAGGTAACAAAACAATACTTATAGTAGCACATCGCCTAAGTACTCTGAATGATTGTGACAAGTTATGTAAACTTGAACATGGTAAACTTGTTGAGATCAGTCCTTCACTAGTATTGAAGGATTAAGGAAAACATATCATGTATACTTAGAGAGTAATAATTGTGGTTGGTGCAATTGCAAATGTTTGACAATTGAAGTGTGCTGTGTGAGTTGGTTATTTTATTTTGTAATTTCGTAACTGTTCCCAACCAGACTAGATTCTCTTTTAGAATAATCGCCAGATCCGAAGCCATTACATCCAAATTTGTCGAACAACCTCTGAGATACGGCGTAGAGGCAGGGATCCTGCACTCAAAGAACAGCTCCAAAAGGGATATCCTGTCGGAAGAGGGCTTTGATACATTTGAAGACGCTTCGGGTGCATGACAAAATGGCTGCTTGATGGCTCGTCCATGCTGCTGAGCAGTTACTAGTGGTCCAACCCAAGACGGTGGCCTGCTCCTTCATTGATATCGATGGACTCTGCAGCTTTTTCGCCAAAAAATATGCATATGCGGATCTGGTTAGCGTTGGACTTCATTTTTGGCAAAGCGTTTGGCCTGGTCTATTCCAGCAAATCGATCAAGACCGCTAGAGGATTTTGTAAGCAATTGAAGGGTTTGCCCATCAGGGGCTACAGCATAGACTGTCTTATATTCTACTAACACTGAATTCCCGCAGCTTTGTACCCACAAGGCAAGATCCTTAATACTCGGATCGAATCACTAAATTGTCGGCTTTGGCATTACTTGGCCTGATTGCAACATGTAACGCTGTGCCCCGGTAAATTCAAAGGCATTTTGGAAGCTTCTGCGAATCTTCTCATCAATAAACAACACAATATTCAGGCACCATCGCCAATTAACGAGTGTCATCTTCATATTCCAGACAGATGTAAATACAACAAGGATGGAATCTAACAACGCCTTCACTTCGTGATCATCCAAAAAGTATGAAGGGGATTATTCTTGATGGGGGCTCGGGCACGCGCCCACACCCCATTACCAAGGTTGTGTCTAAACAGCTACTGCCGGTCTACGACAACCCGACGATTTATCACCCGCTGTCGGTACTACCGCTGGCAGGCATTCAAAGTATTTCGATCATCACTTCGCCTGAAGAACAGGCCGCTTTTCAACATTTGCTCAATGATGGTAACCAATTCGGTATACACCTGAGTTACGAAATCAGCCAAGTCCTGATGGTCTAGCACAGGCGTTCCTCATCGAAGAGGAGTTTATCGGCCATGACAGCTTTTGCTTGGTGCTCCGAGACAAAATCTTCTACGGCCAAGGCTTTCGCCCAATGTTGCAACAAGCAGCTGCACTAAACAGCGGCGGCGGCGTGTTCGGTTACCAAATGAAAGATCCTCATCGCTTTGGTATAGTCGAATTAAATGAGCAGAGCAAAGCCGTCTCATTTGAAGAAAAACCAAAAAAATTAAAAAGCCATTATGCAGTCACCGACTTGTGCTATTATGACCACCCTGTGATCGATATCGCAAAGAACATCCAACCCTCTGATCGCGGTTATCTTGAATTCACAACAGTCAATGATGTCTATCTCAAGCGTGGTGAGTTGTGTGTGCAACGCCTCGGTCGGGGTTTTGCTTGGTTGGACACTGGCACGCACCAATCGTTACTCGACGCTGCACACTTCGTGGAAACCGCCGAAAGTCGGCAAGGCTACAAGATCGACTGCCTCGAAGAAATCGTCTTCAACCAAAACTGGCTATCAGCAGAAGAAGTTCAGGAAATTGCCAGCAAGCTGAATAAAAACTCGTACGGAGACTAACTGTTGTCGTTGCTGCAGGAGCCACAGTGAGCCAGCGCCCTATCTTCGTCACCAAACCCTATCTGCCGCCCCTTGAGGAGTTCTTACCTTATCTGGAGCAAATCTGGGAGAGCAGACAATTGACCAACGGAGGTCCATTTCATCAGCAATTGGAGCAGGCGCTGGAGGAATATCTCCGGATACCTAACATTTCTCTGTTTTGTAATGGAACCGTCGCTCTCATCACCGCCCAGCAAGCTTTGAGAATTACCGGAGAAGTGATCACTACACCCTTCACTTTTGTGGCAACGGCTCACGCGCTGCATTGGAATAACATCAAGCCCGTGTTCGTGGACATTGATCCACACTCATTTACTCTGAACCCAGACTGCATTGAAGCGGCAATTACCCCACAAACCACCGCTATCCTCGCAGTCCATGTGTATGGCAACCCGTGTGATGTTGACGCTATCCAAGAGATCGCTAATCGCTACGGTCTCAAAGTGATCTACGATGCCGCTCACTCATTTGGAAGCGAATGCCATTGTGGAAAATTGTTGCAACGAGGGAATTTGAGCATCCTCAGCTTTCACGCGACTAAAGTGTTTCATACTTTTGAAGGTGGTGCCGTCGTCTGCCCAGATCCCCAGACCAAGCAACGCATCGATTATCTGAAAAACTTTGGCTTTGCCGGAGAGACCAAGATCGTAGCCCCCGGAATCAATGGGAAAATGAACGAACTCCAAGCGGCGATGGGGCTTCTGCAACTGCAACATATGGAACAAATTCTCGCACAACGAGAAGCCATTGATACCACTTATCGCCAACATTTAACCAACATCCAAGGGATCACCCTCCCTCACTTGCCCATGATGCAACAACGAAATTACTCCTACTTCCCGATTTTGATTGAGAAGGAATACCCGTTGAATCGAGATGCTCTCTATGAGCACTTCAAAAACAAAGAGATCTTTACACGCCGCTATTTCTATCCCTTAGCCTCTAACTTTGTGACTTATCGAGGCTTAGAGAGCGCGAAAATAAATAATTTGCCCATAGCAAATCAGATCGCAGAGAAAGTCCTCTGCCTGCCAATTTATCCCGACTTGAGCCTTGATGAAGTTGAACAAATTATTGGGATTTTGAAGAACCCTGTCTAGTGCCTGTCATCAATTTAGCCAAATGACTGCAGCTATCGTGGATGGCCCCCCAGAAAAGCACAGCCTCGCTTATCGTAGCGAGTGGCAATCCCTTGGTATTGCTTCAGTTTGGCAAAGAAGTTCTCAATCAGGTGTCGCCAACGATACTTGTCTCGGTCAAACTCCCAGGGTTCCTTTTGATTGGACTTCGATGGAATCACTGCTTCCGCCTGGCGCTGCTCCAAGCGATCCGAGTATTTCTTGCGCAGCGTAGCCTTTGTTCGCCAGCTGGGCCTGCACTGATCCAAAAGGGCCTCCAGCAACACGTCCGCACCCTGTAGGTCATGAGCTTGACCAGGACTGAGATGAAAACTCATTGGATTACCGAGGGCATCACAGGTTGCATGGATCTTCGTTGTCAGGCCCCCGCTAGAGCGACCAATACATTCTTGGTTAAGATCACTTTTTTTGCCGCCAGCACTGTTTTGATGAGCCCAAACAATCGTGCAGTCGGTCTGAGCATACTCGTTGTCTGCCTCGGCAGCCAGCACTTCAAAGACCCGTTGCCAAACACCACGCCTACTCCAGCGCATGTGACGAGTGTGAATCACCCGAAAGTCACCAAAGCGTTTGGACAGGTCACACCAGGGTATACCGACACGATAACGGTAGACCACCGCCTCGACAAATAGGCGGCTGTTCTTGGCGGTAACCCCAACTGTACCAACTCTGCCGGGAAGCAAGTGCTCAATAAGTTGCCACTGATCATCACGGAGAGCATAGAGCCTGGTGGTAATCGGACTCCTCTTCAATAGAGAAAAGGAAAAAGGGATTTTCCCCTAAGGAGAACGATGTCCCTCAAACGAGCAAGTGTTTATTTGATGATAGGCTTTAATTGCATCTGAAAAATGGTTTAATGAAAATCGCAATAATGCAACCCTATTTTTTTCCTTATATCGGCTATTGGCAGTTGATTCATGCTGTGGATACATTTGTGATCTTCGATGATGTCAACTACATCAACCGTGGCTACATCAACCGGAACAATATTTTGATCAACAGTAAAAAGCAGTACTTCACTCTGGAACTCGCAGGAGCGAGCCAAAACAAAAAGATTAATGAAATAGAAGTAGGGCACAACCGCTCTAAATTGCTAAAGACTCTCCGGATGGCGTATCGTAAAGCACCGTATTTTGACACTACTTTTCAACTTTTAGAGGATATTATTACATGCAGAGAACAAAACTTGGCTCGTTTCCTCGGGGATTCTTTAAAATGCTTGACTCAGTATTTTGGCCTCGACACAAAGCTCCTTTATTCGGGCGAGATTCTGAAGGATGAGCATCTGAAGGCACAGGACAAGATCATCGACATCGCCAATAGACTGGAAGCGACCCGCTATGTAAACGCAATCGGCGGGCAAGAGTTGTATGACAAGCAACGGTTTGCAGAAGGAGGTCTCGAGTTGGACTTTTTAAAAAGTGAGGTCAGTGAGTATAGGCAGTTTGACCATACATTCACATCGCATTTATCCATCATCGATATCATGATGTTCAATGACTTGCCAAATATTCAAGAAATGCTTGATGCGTATGAGCTGATATGAGAAAGGGGGATATGCAGAAATTGGTACTTTATGGAAACGGTCGTATAGTCAGGATCGTCTACCAATTTGTCAAACAGCAGTATGATGTTGTGGCGTTTACAGTCGATGGAAACTTGATCGAAGACAACAAGATCGACGGGCCTCCATTGGTTCCATTGGTTCCATTTGAGGAAGTGAAGAGACACTACTCTCCAGAGCAGCACGCCATGCTTATAGCCGTAGGCTATGTGAAGATGAACTCCATACGATCACAAAAGCACCAAGAGGCCAAAGAAAAAGGCTATCAATTTGTCAACTACATCCACCCATCGGTGCATCTGCATGATAGTGTGGAGCTTGGCGAAAACAATGTCATCCTGGATCATGTGTCGATACAGCCCTATGCCAAAATAGGGAGTGGAAATTTCCTTTGGAGCAATGCCGTCCTCGCGCATGGCTGCATGGTGGAAGACTATTGCTGGATCACTTCAGGAGTGACGATTGCAGGGGATAGCACCATCAAGTCAAAATCATTTTTCGGGATCAATGCCACTATCGGGCATAACATCACCATAGAGGTAGAAAACTTCATCGGTGCCAACTGCCTTGTTAGCAGAAGCACTAACCCAGGTGAAGTTTATGTCTCAAGAGACTCGGAAAAGCATAGGCTTGACAGTCAAAGATTTTTACAGTTTACGGGAATGTGATAAATGAAACATTCCGTTAGAATGTTAGAGAGTAGAAAATTTGAATCAAGGAAAAAAGATTTTTATGCATACAGGGAATTTATTAATGAACAAGATATACCTGTAAAAGACTTATTGGAGCATTTTACAGCATATGTGGGCCATATGTCTTTGCATAGGGTGTTAAGCTTTTGAGTTATACTTAAAACACTGGGGGATGCTGGACAAATTGCCGAAGTAGTTGTTTAACAGGAAACAGGATCAATTTTATTTGCAAAGCTAATACATATTTTTGAAAGCAAATCACTTGTTTAAGCACATGGGTTTGATTGGTTTAAAGGTACTGGCAAAGGTGGAGAAAAAATTACTGATTCAGTGCCAGACAATAGTAATACATGTGATTACAGACTGCTTATGGAATTGATAAATCATCAAAAGGTGGATCATATTAAATTAGTTTATCTGAATGCGTGAATGTATGCTGTCATGCAGGCATGCATTCTAGTTTCTTGGGAAAGGCTGACACTAGGGAATATTATGATATTCGATCAGTTTAATCATTAATTAATACCTGGAAGAGACTATATCGGTTCGAGAAACATTACAGGGTGTCAAAATTAAAACAATACCAAATTAATGGATGCCAAGTGCCTACGCAATTTAGGAATAATAATGGAAAAACTAGAAATCATTTTATCCAAGGTGTTTCGCCTCAAACCTGATCAGATTCATGATAGTCTGACGATGCAGGATGTGGATCGATGGGATTCGCTCACTCATATGGATCTTGTGACGTCTATCGAAGAAGGGTTGGGGATAGAGCTAACGATGGGTGATATTATGAGCATGACAGATGTGAAAACTATAAAATTTATCGTTGAACAGAAACTTTCCTGATGGAGTTGCAAAACAAAGTCGCCATTGTCACCGGCGGAGCCAGCGGTCTCGGCAAGGCGATCGTCAAGATGCTACTAGTCAATTGTGCTAAAGTGGTATGTCTCGATATCAATAAATACTCCCTTGAAAGTTTGGAGGATGGCGAAAACCTTTTAAAAATCGTGTGCGATATAACCAAAGAAGAAGCGATTGCAGATGCCATTAACCAGACGGTTGAGCATTTTTCCAAGATCGACATACTGGTGAACAACGCAGGAATACTCTACAGCAAGCCACTGATCAACATCATGGCTGAGCACAAGAGGCACTCCGTTTCGTCATGGCACAAAGTGATAGATCTTAATCTCACTGCTCCGTTTGTACTTGGCTCGTATGTAGCTGAGCAGATGGTTATGAGTCGGACCAAAGGCGTGATGATCAATATCAGTTCAGTTAGTGCGAAAGGGAATGCTGGACAGAGTGCATACTCCGCCGCCAAAGCAGGACTGGAATCCATGACGAAGGTATGGGCAAAAGAGCTAGGTGGGTTTGGTATTCGCTGTGTTGCGATAGCACCGGGCTATATGGATACAGAATCCACGCATACCGCTGTCAGTGATCAAGTGCTCGAAGAGATGAAAAGGCAAACACCCACCAAGAGATTGGGCAAAGCGGAGCACATATCCTGTGCGGTGAGATTTGTAATAGAAAATGAACATTTCAGTGGGAAAACACTAGAGATTGACGGAGGTCTAGTACTATGAAGTCTAATGAAAGTTTTGATTTTAGAAGTTTTTATAAAGAGAGAGATGAGTTTTATTGGAATAATATTGAGGAAATAAAAGAGAAATATGAAATACCTTTAGAATTAATTTTAAAAAACTATATGGCTTTTATTCAAAGAAGAGATGTTCCTCAGCTAATTGCATATTATGAGTTGTTCAAGATGGTAATGCATCTACCTGGCTCTATAGCCGAAGTTGGTGTATTTATGGGAAATGGTTTGTTTACTTGGACAAAGCTACTTGAAACTTTTTTCCCAGGAAACAGGGGCAAATAAGCATTTGGATTTGATAATTTTAACGGTTACGATCAGAAGACATCCAAGTATGATGATAAGGCGATTGAGTACATAAAAAATGTTGTAGGAGATTTCTGTGTAGATTATGATCTAGTGAATGTTTTACAAAACCTGCACAACCTAGATTCATTGATTCCAGGTGGGGAGAGAGTCAAGTTGTACAATAGTGATTTTAACAAAACATTTAAGTATTTCAAAGATGAAAACCATGGTGTTAGATTAAATATTCTTGTTGTTGATGTTAATTTGTATTTACCTACCAAGAATGCACTAGATTCATTTTATAATTTATTAGTTCCAGGGGGGATATTAGCTTTCCGTAGATATGGCGTTAAGCCTTGGGAGGGTGAAAGTAAGGCTGTGGATGAATTCATGAAAGAAAAACGTATTACAGAAATGCACTCTTTTGATTTCTCAATATACCCAGCACTATATTTAATTAAAGAGGAATTTTAATATGGATAACGCTTATGTCTCACCAATAGATCAGTCAAATCTATCGTGTAACAATGACTGCTTCACAGATCAAAATGGAAATAGATTTACAATTGAAAATCAGATTCCAAACTTTATATACCCTACGGAGCTGCCAAAGAGTGACCAGGATTCTATTGAATGGTATAGAAATAATGCATCAGTTTATGATGAGTTTTTGCCTTTGACTTTTGAGACTTTTGGAGTCGATGAAAATGAAGAACGAATCAAATTGATAGATGAGCTAAAGCTTGAAGAGTCTCACAATGTATTAGAGACAGGGTGTGGAACGGGCCGAGATTCAGAAAATATTGCTAAACGACTTGGCAGGAATAGTGAGTTGTATTTGCAGGATATATCCAAGGATATACTGAAAATCGGAATTGAAAAATTTCAGAATAAAAGTTTTGAATGCAATATCGAATTTTCTTTGGCAAACGGATATTATCTTCCATTTAAAGACAATTTTTTTGACAGAGCTTTTCATTTTGGTGGGTTAAACACTTTTGGTGATATCAAGCGCGCATTAAAAGAGATGGTGAGAGTGACTAAATCAGGAGGGCGTATCGTAGTTGGCGATGAAAATATGCCTATATGGTTAAGAGAAACAATATTTGGAAAAGTCCTGATGAACTCTAATCCACACTACAAGTATCATCTGCCTTTGGAGCATATACCGGTGGAGGCGAGAAATGTGAAAATAGAGTGGTTTATTGGCGGCTTTTTTTATTTTATTTCATTTGATGTTGGAGAAAGTGCGCCTGAAGCGAATATAGACTTTGAAATTCCTGGGGTGAGGGGAGGGACGCATAGAACCCGCTACTATGGTCATATCGAAGGCGTGACTCCGGAGGCTTTAGATTTGGCTAAAAAAGCACGGTATAAAAGCGGCAAAAGCATGCATCGGTGGCTGGATGATGTAATAAAAGGTGCAGCAAAAAAAGAATTGGGGGTTTAAATTGTTTAAATGGAAAAAGAAGGGGCTGATTTTTACTCCAGACAAGTCTAGATCTTGGATGAGATCTTATGCTCAAGTACCATATTCTCTCTTGTTCGATGATTTTGTGAGAGTCTATTTCTCCACTAGAGAAGAACAAGATGCAAATGGACAGTTTCGGAGCTATAGCAGCTATGTGGATTTAGATAAAAAGGATTTTTCCAATATTATTCACATCTCAGAAGAGCCAATAATCGAGCTAGGTGGACTAGGTGAATTTGATGAGTTTGGCTCAATGGCCGGTAGCGTCCTCAAGCACAATGATGAATACAATCTTTACTACTGCGGATGGCAGAGGTCAGCGTCAACGCCTTACAATTGGGCAATTGGATTGGCAAAAAGCAGGGATAGCATAAAGTTTAAGAAAATTGGTAAAGGCCCTATCGTGGGGCCGACTTATAACGAGCCCTATTTGCAGGCATGTCCTATCGTGTACAAGGTAAAAGATAATGAGTGGCATATGTTTTATTTGTCAGGCATCAAATGGATAAGTTTGCCAGATGGAAAAAAAGAGTCACAATATCTGCTAATGCATGCTACTAGTAAGGATGGTATGGAGTGGAAAAGGAATGGTATTCCTGCTGTTAAGCCAATTGTAGAGGATGAGTGCCAGACAAGTTGCAGCATTGTTGAGATTGATGGGAAATATCATATGTTTTTTTCTTATCGGCACGGGACATATTTTAGAGAAAACCCCAATAGAGGCTATCGCATAGGGTATGCATGGTCGGATGGGTTTAAAGAATGGCATAGGGATGACGACTTGGCAGGACTAAATGTTAGTAGTGAAGGTTGGGATTCTGAAATGGTTGCTTACCCTCATGTGACTAAAATAGACGGAAAAACAGTCATGTTTTATTGTGGTAACTATTTTGGAAAAGAGGGTTTTGGATATGCGCTACTAGAGGAGTAGGTGACCCTGTAGTATTAGATCCTTTTGCCATTAAGAGCCTTCGAGTGCGCAACTATAAAAAATATAATACGTTATCACTTGATCTCAGCGCTAACTCTGTTTTGATCATAGGATAAAACGGTAGCAGTAAGACAACTCTACTAAATGAGCTGGCTAAACTCCTTGGTGGGTATCTGTAGGGATATTTGAGGGTGTGCCTACCGAGGGCTTCATTCTGAGAGGAAACAAGATATGGAGGTCGACATTAGAGATATCGATGCTAACACATCCGTCAGCTTTCAGATCTCTGTGATGGTAAGTGGGGCTGTATCCGTAACGGGGAATTATATACCAATAGAAAAACAGGGAGAAAGCTCGTCAACAACGGTCAGACAAAGCTTCTAAAGGCCAAAAATGAAGTCCTATTTCGCCTTGTGCATGCACTGGAAAGGGATGTTGAGAAGATATCACCAATAATTTCCTATCACGAAACCGGCAGACAGCTGACTAAAGCAAGGCCTAAAAATGGAAAAGCTTAGGAGGACTGGGGGCTACAAACACCTTCTGAGTTCTAAGTCCAACTACGGATATTTCATCTCATGGTCTGAATAAAGCAGAAAAAAACGCTTTTAGTCTCAGAAAAGAGATTTCTGTATTCAAAGCTGTGAGATCCGTCGCCATGGAGACTGTAGGGATTTTTACCAAAAAAAGTCGTAGAGCTAATTATCTGCTTTGAAGGTGACTTGCAGGTTAAACTCAAAGATGGGTAGTTTGCGTGAAAAGGCCTAAAACCTGATTGATGGGTATAGAAACAACATCGGTATGGTGACGTATATCGCTTATCGTATGCAGATACTCAATCCAATCTTGGACACGAGTTCGTAAAAAACCCCCCGGGATGGTGTTGATCGATAATGTTAGCCTGCATCTGTATCCAAGGCAGCTGCTGAGCATTTTTATTTGTTGGAAAATATAGAAAATGGTAGCGGCGAAACCGAAAAAATAGATGCCATCAATAAACAACTTGATGAACTTACGTAGCTGTTTGAAGAGAATATGGCCTATGTGTCGCCTGTTTGAAAAGAAAACGACTTTCGACTGAGCCAGTCGTAAGGGTAGAGGCTCCTAAATTCTTCAGCACTTACCAGAAGCTAAAGATGACTTGAAAATTGTCATCGAAAACTACGGTTCTCACTTTGAGATGAATATCTCAAACCAGCCTGACATCGAGCATTTCTCGCCCAAGAGTTCAAGCCAACACCTGATGAATCAACGGGATAATTTTTTATTGGCATGCAAAACCCACAATACGATCAAGCTAACTAAGAACGAGAATCGAAACGGTTATCTGTTTACCAACACTTACTGTGCGGAATATAATCTATTCTACACGCAAATCAAAGCTGAAGTAAAAATCCCAGCTTCTGGGTTATGATAAAACCAGCATTCGAGCTACTTTGGACTTTTTGGGAATGAAGAGGGAAAAGGTTATTAGTAGTTGTTTAGATGACAGACTTTTGGCGAGAATGCTGGAGTGGAATAAGACGCTGGACAGCGTTAAAGACTACGAAAGTTGTCCATCTGAAGAGATAGCTAGACAGATAGGTCGTAATCCTAATGGATTCCACTCCAGCTGGCTGAAAATATTGCAGAAGCATTCATCTCCCAAAAAAGAGATTTTGAAGCATACGGTGGGAACAGCTATGAGTTATTATTGCGAAGGCTTTGAGCCATGCGAAACAGTGGAAAGTGGAGTGTAATATGGGATGCTACTATAATCTAGCAGAATACTTTTATGATGTTGCAAAACAGCACCATATGGAAGCAGCACTTCTATACAGAGATGAAGTCTTCAGTTATGATGATCTCAACAAGCTCTCGAACAAAATTGCCCGCTACTTTCTGTATCTTGGCACCAACACATATGATACGGTGGGTATTTTCAATACTAAAGAGCCATTAGGCTACGCAGCCATGCTGGCCTGCATTAAAATAGGGGCAATATATACGAATATTGACGAAGAAAATCCGCTGGTCCATCTGAAAAAGATTCTGTTTACCTGCCAGCCTAAACTCCTAGTGAGTGATCACTCACCTTCGGAGATAATCAGTAAAGCTGCAGATGAACTTGGTATCAGCATGATAGACATTGGTAATGAGGAGTCATGGCGGAGGTTTGATAATAATAATCTGGAATCCTCCAGGGAGATTATTGGCTCTACTCCGGCATATATCATGTTTACTTCAGGAAGCACAGGGATCCCCAAGGGAGTCACAATCAGCCACGTCAATGTTTTGAGTTTTCTAAATTGGAGCATTTTGAGATATGGGGTTACCAACGAGGATCGCTTTGCGCAGGTAAGTCCAATGTATTTTGATAACTCTGTTTTTGATTTTTATACGGCACTGTTTAGTGGTGCTAGCCTCACACCCATTAAGAGAGAGATTACCAAAGACTATTTGGAGCTTGTCAGGTTTGTGGATGATATGCAGTGTACGATCTGGTTTAGTGTGCCCTCGCTATTGGTCTATCTGCTGACCATGAAAGTATTGAATAAAAATATTTTTCAAAACATTAGGGTGATAACTTTTGGCGGGGAAGGCTTTCCAAAAGGGGAATTAAAAAAGCTTTATAATCTTTACGGCAATCGGGCAAGTTTGATCAATGTCTATGGGCCGACAGAAGGAACCTGCATTTGCTCATCGTACGATATAACGGAAAGAGATTTTGAGGATATGGGTGGGCTGGCTCCACTCGGGACTATCAATCCAAACTTTGAATATTTGATCGTAGATGAAGATATGCAGAAAGTACAGCGTGGTGAGAAGGGGGAGTTGTGCTTGGTTGGCCCAAATGTAGGGATCGGGTACTATAACGACCCAGCAAGAACTCAAAACAGTTTTGTACAAAATCCAAGTAGTCAAACATTTAGAGATATCGTCTATAAAACAGGCGATATTGTGTATGAAAAAGAAGGCTTACTATGGTTTGCAGGGAGAGCAGATAATCAGGTCAAGCATATGGGGTATCGTATCGAGCTTGAAGAGATAGAAGCAGCTTTGAATGGCTTGAAGTGCATCAGCCAATCCGCTGTGATCTATGTGCGACAAAGTGAACGGTATGGAAAAATCGTTGGGTTTGTGGTGGCCAAAGGTGGAGTGGATGAAAGTCAAATCAAAGATGATCTGTATGAATTGTTACCGGATTATATGATTCCGAATGTTATTGAAATCACGGATGAGCTCCCTAAAAGTTCGAATGGAAAAGTGGATAAGAAAATATTGAAAGAGATATATGAAAATGATGGGTAGTCTGAGCGCAATTAGAAAAGATCTCAGGTCGCTACGTTTCAATACAACATCAAGAGTAAGACATTTAATTGACGGTAGTACAATCTTATGGTGATGATATAAATTTAGGGAATTGTTTGTTCATTACTATGAACAAACAATTCTCTAAATGGCACCAATATCGTTTTCCTAGTTTTTTGAAAAAGAAAGTGGCTTTCGTCCGAGCCGGGAAATTCTTCGTCACAAGGTCAATCTAAAGCGTACGATATGATTCGCTTGATCTGCATCCTTGCCTATAGCTTGGTGTCTATCGCGCAGAAGTACAAAGCGGTAGGGTCCCAAAAAGTCTGTGTAGAATCAAGCTTGTTTGAGGTAAATTCAGGGCAAGTACTGCAAAAGCCCTATCGCTCCTTGCAGACCATGACAGCCAATTTACAGAACGCAGATGAGACGACTATTTGGGTCGCGGTAATCCAAATCCACTGTTAATCACTTGCTACCGACGAAGGACCACAACTCCACACAATCCGCCACATAGCATTTTTTGATGGCAAGACCGTCGGTTCCACTTTTCGTGGAGTCTACTAATATTCTTACTTCAAATAACGTTGCAACCAACTTCCTGAGACTTGTGCTGTCCGCACTATGCCTGCAAGAGAGAGTTTCCTCAATAATAAACGGTTCACGAAGCGGCAAATCTGCTCACTGATCCGGTGGTAAACTGGAGGTTTCTCGACAGACTAATAACCGCATTCATTGTAGTGATAGTTTTGCTTGTTGTTATCACGAATGCCATTCTTCGAGATCTTATGCGGGGCATTGGCGCCCAAGAGCTGTTAAATTTGGACGAGTAGTTTCAAAGAAATTTCTAACATCCTTTTGGATTTACTGCAGCACGGCGTTCTAAGGTGCAATCGGGACGGTTAGTGACTGAGTCGACAATTGAGTAATTCGATCTGAGTATTGAATGTCTTGCTTTGAGGATGCAAAGCTGTGGAGATGAGATTTTCATAGGTTATGAGAAAGTCTGTGCCATGGCCTATGGTAGGAAAGCCCTTCAATTGCTTGAAAAACCATCTAGCCGTCTTGACCGATCTACTGCCACAGACAAAGCCAGGTACTTTGCCAACAGATGAATCCATCGCTGTCCAGATCCAGCATTTAGATCTTTTTAGCAACAAAGCTGCGGAGATCATCGACCTTAATAAAGGAGCAGGCCTTCGTCTTGGATTGGTTGACTGTTAACTGCCAAGCGGCCTAGAAACCAGCGGGTAATGCTTCTGTGATGAACCTGAGGAATCTGTCAATGGCTCTGAACCCCAGTCCGTCCAAGTATAACTTTTGAGACTGATATTCGAGGGCAAGATTCTTGCCTCAGCGTAATGTAAGAAAGTTTGACGAGAAGTCTGGCCGAAATAGCGTTGGATACCTCGACTTACCAAATGGCATTTAGTCTGGATGAGCGCTGTGAGGACATTGCTTCGTTAGGTCTCCAAATCTCAGAGTTCACTTCATTTGTCCAAACTATCCAACAACTCCATCTCCCAATTGCACCGTAAAACACTGTCCTAGACTAAAGTCACTGGGATTTAGGAAGTTCCTTGAAGCTACTCATTCATTCAACAATGCTTAGGCGCTAACGCCCTGTTTTTTGATGCGAATCTTTGGGAGCATCCAAAACAGGAAAATCAATAGAGTTTGAAGTCATTGATTAACGAGGGATTGCCGAACACGTCTGTTAATTGTGTATTGATTGGCCCACAGACCTATAAGCGACTTTAGATGCACAATAAGATTGCACTGAGTGTTGTGAATGACAACGACTTATTTGTTGTGTTCGATAGTATGGTGTCGGGTGGTTTGCTAGGTGGGCTTAAGATGGGCTGAACCCTTTAGATTACATGGCGATGTGTGCGCGCAAGGATACGTGGTTGTTTCAGTACGAAAAGAAGATCACTGGGTTTTTGAGTGAGGAAAGCTGGGCGCTGTATGGCAACTTTACACACACAGTGTCATTGCCTGCGACTCGGCAACAGCCTCGGCCAAGCTTCTTGAAGCCGTTAGCCGATTACTATCGAAGCTATCGTTGTAAGCATGAACAAGGATCTCAGAATTATGGGAAATGGGCGGATGCTGCAGCGAAGGAAGCGAGACGGGTGTGAAAGGCTATAATCGACGGTACTATGTGCAGCCGGCTGAAAGATGAAAAGAGGTAACCACTACCTCTCAGGGCGAAATAGCGTTAGTTTGACCCCATAAGAGCAAAGATCCCATCTGAGGTGAAGGCCTGCGAGAACCAGTGCTCACCCAAGCCCGACAAATTTGAGAACTGCTGAAGTGCGAGAACGCCGAGTTGCGCTATCGCTAAGGTCAAACCAGTAGGAACTCGCCCCGCCCTCCAAGCAATGACGGCTATCGCAAGAAGACCAAGCGTCCTGCACTGCGAAAGCTCGAATGCAAGCCTTGTGGCGGAAAGCCAGGGCACTTGGGCAAGACGCTTGAGCGCAGTTTGGGTGTGGACGAGGTCGTCGAAGAGTTGCAGAAAGAGTACCGGGTTTGCCAGCGTAAGTTCACACTCAAGAACGTTCGATCTTGGGCGGCGAGCCGGAAGGCCTTTGACCTCCCTGCAGTGCGCCTGAGGGTCACCGAGCATCGTCTTGCGGAAGCGTACTAAGGCGACCAAAGGCCGCCACCTGCTGCGAAGTCTGCAGCAGCACGAGACCACGGTGCTCCGCTTTGCCCTTTAAGAAGGCGTTCCCTTCACCAACAACCAGTCCGAGCGTGATCAGCGTCTTCTCAAGGTCAAGCAGAAGATCAGCGGAGGGTGGAGAACCGGGGAAGGGGCTGGAAAATACGAGTCCCTGCAGAGCCTGCTCTCGACCCGGCGCAAGCGAAGCAAGGATGTGCCCCCTTGCGCGACCTCTTCACTCAAACTCCAGCCCCATCCACCGTGAGTTAGGTTCCCCCAACTTTTACGGAATCAGGTGGGTCTGGTTTACAACACCTGCCTCGTGGGGTAAGTAGTTACAAAAAGAGTAAGAAATAAAGGATCTTTATGATCGGACGACAACATCAATACGACTACACGCCGCTACCACAACCGGTGCGCATTACCGAACACGACTGGCCTGAAGGCACTGTGCCGCTGGTGAGCATTACCTGCTGCACCTACAACCATGTAAAATTCATTCGCGATTCGATTGAGGGATTCCTGATGCAGGAAACAACTTTCCCAGTTGAAATCATTATTCACGACGATGCCTCAACAGATGGAACTGACAACATCGTGCAGAGCTATGTAGCAAAGTATCCGCAACTAATTAGGCCTATCTACCAAACTGAGAATCAGTTTTCTCGGGGAAATAGGCCATGGCAGTTTTTAGAACCTGTGCAGCGTGGGAAATACATTGCTGTAAGTGATGGTGATGATTATTGGACATCGAAGAAAAAACTACAAATTCAAGTTTTATTTTTAGATTCAAATAAAAATTTCTCTTTTTGTTTTCACGATGTCAAAATTCTAGATTATACGAATGATTCTAAAGTATATGACCCATATGTTAAAACTCAAAAAATGATATTTGATTCAAGAGACATTATTCTGAATCATGTTATATCAACTTTAAGTATTTGCTATCGACGAGGTTACGATTATCCACGGCCAATCCCTGAGCCTTTTATTTCTTTTGATCGCTATCTGGCTATTACGCTAAGCTTTTCCGGGCTGGGGTATAGATTTCCTGCGATAATGGGATGCTATAGGCATCATGATGGTGGTATTACGAAAAAATCTTATAAAGATCCGTATGATAGGCTAGAGCAAGTTACAACGAATTATAGAAATTTGTATTCATGTATTCTGGATGTCGCTCCCAAAATTAATAGAAAGCATTTGAGATTAGCCTTAACTATTTATGCTGACTATCCAAAGTTTCGCTTTTATTTAAAAAATAATTTTTTTCTTTTTGCTATCCGGTACCTCTTCATTATGACAATAGAGTCACCCAAATGGGTTTATGCTGTTATTCGAAAGAAATTTAATCGTGGTTTTTATTAGGTGGCTTAAGGTAAGCCCTCGAGAATTTTTCAAGTTATATGTTTGATCGCTGAGAATGTGTCTCTTTGCCTTTCTTGTAAACTAATATGTGTGGCATCATAGGTTTCATTAATCCACTGGGCTCTCAGGCTGTAGATGCAAAAAACTCCCTGTCTTTCATGCGAGATCACCTGGTACATCGTGGTCCAGATGATGGAGGGATTTGGCTGGATGCCGATGCCGGTATCGCACTTGGGCACCGACGCCTATCTGTTCTGGATCTCTCCTCAGAAGGGCATCAGCCTATGGTTTCTCTCTCGAGACGTTTTGTGTTGGTCTACAATGGTGAGATTTACAACCACCTTTATCTACGCGATCTGCTGCGATCTACGTTTGATTCTTGGCGGGGTCAATCCGATACTGAAACGCTGCTTGTAGCGATTGAGTGCTGGGGATTTAAAAAGGCGCTGCAGGCAACGGTGGGTATGTTCGCGCTGGCCTTATGGGATCGACAGGAGCGAAAGTTGCTAATTGCTCGCGATCGCATGGGTGAGAAGCCCTTTTACTATGGCTGGCAGAAGGGTGTGTTGCTGTTTGGGTCAGAATTGAAGGCGCTGCGTGCGCATCCGGCGTTTAAGCACGAGATTGACCGAGCTGTTATACCGCTGTATCTGCGCCATGGGTATATTCCTGCGCCCTGGAGTATTTATAAGGGTATCCGCAAACTGCTTCCCGGGACCTGGGTTTCTTTTTCGACAAAAGATCACGACCAAATGCCGGAACCAAGGCCTTATTGGTCTCTGACCGACGTAGTTTTGAACGGCCAATCCAATCCTTTCAAAGGATCTGAAGATGAGGCGGTTAATGAATTGGATCGGCGACTGAACCAGTCGATTGCTGGCCAGAGCCTAGCCGATGTTCCATTGGGTGCTTTTCTATCGGGTGGGGTTGATTCCAGCACCGTCATTGCTCTGATGCAAACTCAGTCTTCTAGGCCTGTGAAGACTTTTACCATTGGTTTTGACGAAACGGGCTACGACGAAGCAGTACATGCTAAGGCAGTAGCAAAGTATCTGGGCACTGACCACACGGAATTGTATGTAACCTCTGCTCAGGCACAGCAGGTTATCCCGAAGCTGTCACAAATTTACGATGAGCCCTTTGGCGATTCTTCGGGCATTCCTACTCATCTTGTTTCACAGCTTGCCAGAGCGCATGTCACGGTGTCACTCAGTGGCGATGGCGGCGATGAATTGTTTGGTGGATATAGTCGTTATTCCGGATTTCAGCGTTGGCAAAAACGAATGGCTAGCGTACCTTCGCCATTACGTACCATATTGAGCGACGGGCTTAGTCTAATTTCGGATTTAGGAAACACGCGTAATCAGCGCCGCTTGGCATTGCTTAGTGGCATATCCGAGGCTAAGCATCCAGCAGCTTTGTACCGTTCCTTGACCAGCCACTGGTTACCCAGAGATGGTGCAGCACAAAATGCAGAAGAAGCCCTATACTGGTTGACCGATAGGGCACTAAGATTAAATTTGAATGAGCTAATCGATCACGCCCTACTTGCTGACATGATGACTTATCTGCCGGACGACATTTTGGTGAAAGTGGATCGTGCTTCTATGGCGGTGTCCTTGGAAACACGGACTCCCATGCTGGATCATCGAATTGTTGAGTGGTCTTGGTCATTACCGCAATCTTTGAAAGCTAGGGGCGCGCACCAGAAATGGGTTTTGAGGGAATTACTGTATCGTTATGTTCCAAAAGCTTTGATAGAACGACCTAAAATGGGATTTGGTGTGCCTATCGGATCGTGGTTGCGTGGTCCACTAAAAGAGTGGGCTGAGGAGCTGCTTTCAACTAAGTGTCTTGTGGAAGGAGGATTTCACGCTCCGAATGAGATAAGAATGATTTGGAAACAGCATCTAGAGGGGAAAGGTGACTATAGGGATATGCTTTGGATTATCTTGATGTGGCAGGCATTTCTTTCAAACACAGACTCTGAATTTGCTGGTTGAATGTAATGAGAACAGCTTTCTCCAATAAAACTATAATATTCTTCTTAGCGACTGCCTTATTATTTTCTGCATTTTATAACCCTAAACTTGCAAGCACACAATTACCGCTAATGGTTTACATTCTTCTTCTGGCTGGGCTCTATACTTTTTTGAAAAATATCAGGACTTTAAAGTTTATAATTTTAAATAAAAACTCTGTAGCAATCTTCTTCTGGCTGCTCCTATTGATTGTTTATAGCTTATTTGTGAGCACATTTGTTGGTGGTGGCAAAGATTATAGTATCCCATATAATTACACAATCTGGTTTATCGCTTTCATTGCACCAACATTGGTCGCTGCAGTACTATTTGCAAACTCAAGCAGCTACTATTTAGCTTACAAGGCGGTCGCTGTTATTTCTTTTTTGCAAGCGATTCTAATTATCCTCTCAGCACTTTTCCCTAGTTTTCGGGATTTCTTAGGCAGTTTACTTGCTGGAAATTCCCAAGGATATATTGGAGGGTGGACTTTTCGTGTCGTAGGATTTTCTGGAAGTGGAGGTGCTACATTAGGGCTGATACAGGCTTTTGGAGCTTCCGTTTGTATTTTGCTTTTTGTGCAACTAAGGCAAAAAGTTTGGGTGTTTTGCTCTCTGATTATCTTTGCCTCAATCCTTCCCATTGCCAGAACTGGAACAATTTTCTTTTGTATATTTTTAATGCTGTTTCTGCCTAATATTTCACTTCGAAAATTTGTGCTTAAAGGATTTTTAATATATTTGATTTCCGGAATGTGTGTGATTCTCTTTTCTATCTATATGGTTCCACATTTTCCCAGATTTCAAGCACTATTTGATTTTGTCTCATCATGGGGACTTACCCCGTATCGTTTTATATTTGATATAACCAACGAACCTACAATTAAGATCTTATCACAGCATTGGGTTTTTCCTGTAGATTTTTCCAACTATCTCTTTGGTTCTGGCCTCCATATTATAGATGGTAAAAATTTGGTAGGAGATCCAGGATATATTCGTTATTTTTACTATTTTGGATCAATGGGAGTCATTATTCACTATTCTTTTTTTCTTTTTTTAATGCTGTTTACGATTAAGTGCACAAGAAATTTTAATGTTAGGAGATTTATCATAATAATATATGTTATTTTCTTTATATTTGAATTGAAAGAACCATTTTCTATGAAATCTAACGTATTACTAATTTTTATGTTTTTTCATTCGATAGTTTACAAATATAAGAGTGATTTGTGGTACCGCCAAATGCTGATTAGTTCCAATCCTACTTAGAATCTACCTGTTCCAAAATATCTAAATTAAAATGAAGATTCTCTGCGTGATTGACAGTCTCGGGTCGGGTGGAGCCCAACGTCAAATGGCAAATCTTGTATGTGGCCTTAAGTCCAAAGGACATGCAGTAGAACTTTTACTATTTTTTCCAGAATTGGATTTCTTTCGAACTGAAATTGAGCACGCAGGGATTTTGATTCACGAGGTTTCAAAGAGCAAAGGTTTTTCCTGGAATGTAGTCTGGAATTTGGTAAATTTGTATCGAATTGGGAGGTATGATGGAGTAATTTCTTTTTTGGATACCCCAAATTTTTTCGCCGAAATTGCGCAAATCTTTGCTTTGTACAAGGCAAATTTAATTGTTTCTGAGCGGAGAAGTTATGAAATGGAAGGATTTTCGTTGCGGCTTAAATTTTTGCGTTTGTGCCACTTACTCGCTACCCGGGTTGCTGCAAATTCTTATTCACACGCAAAATGGTTGAGAAAACGCTTTCTACTGAATCAAAAAATATCAACTATATATAATGGGTATTGCCTGAATGTTGATTCCAGCATTACTGTGCTGCATCAGACGCCTTCAAAATTGCATCTTTTTGTTTTCAGTCGTATTGATGTTGGGAAGAATGGACTCAGACTGCTGAAGGGCTTGATTCGCTTTTACGAAAAGCATGGTAATTGCCCCAAAATCTCCTGGGCAGGTAGACAAGAGCTAGATAGGACCTCTCTTCGGGAGCGCCAGGAGATGGAAGAGTTTTTGGTAAGGTATCCAGAAATCAACCGTAATTGGCAGTTCTTGGGGGAGAGGAAAGATGTTTCAGCCTTAATGAAAAAGGCTGATGCGGTGATTCACGTGAGTCTTTATGAGGGTTTACCAAATGCAATTTGTGAGGCTTTTATTGCCAGTCGGCCTGTAATTGCATCTAATGTCTGCGACCATCCCTTGCTCGTGGAAGATGGCGTTCGAGGATTTTTATGCGACCCACTTTCACCAGAATCGATCTCTAATGCGATTTACAGATTTTCTTTGCTCACAAGAGAAGAGCGTCATCAGATGTGCCGTAACGCCAGATCGTACGCAGAGAAACACCTAAGTCTTGATCGGATGATTTCTGACTATGAGGCGCTGCTTCTCCTTGGACGGTAGTAACCTATGAGCAAAAACTATGTGTGGTATTGCGGGTATCTTAGTTGACAACGGTCTGTCGGCAGTCAGGAGCAACCAAGAACTCCTTGTAGCTATTCACTGCATGACGGAGACACTTGTTTCACGGGGGCCTGATAGCGGTAATGTGCTTATCGAAGCACCAATCGCTTTCGGGCATCGTCGCCTAAGCATTATAGATCTCACCGTTGCAGGGGCCCAACCCATGCGTTTCGGATTTGATGGACCGATTCTCACCTACAACGGTGAAATCTATAACTTTAAAGAACTGCGTCATTCACTTGAGTCCTTGGGTCATGCAGACTGGAGGGGATATTCTGACACCGAAGTAATACTTCACGCATATGTTCAGTGGGGATTTGATGGATTAAAGCGATTGGAGGGTATTTTTGCACTTGGACTTTGGGATCCGGCACATCGGCGCTTGGTCTTAATGCGTGATCGCCTTGGTGTAAAACCGTTGTTTTACGGTTCCTCTGAATTAGGCTTAGTTTTTGGCTCAGAGATCAAGGCTTTGCTAGCAGCTGGCGGTGTTGATACCACTCTGGATGATCAAGCCTTATCAGAATACCTTTGGTACGGAAATTCTTATGAAGATCGCACCTTCTTTCGGGGTATTCGAGAACTCCAACCCGGTCAGTGGTTGATTGTAGAGAACGGTCGACATCGTCTTGAATCATGGTGGCGTATTGAAGAATGGCTGGATCAGCCCGCAAAATCTAGTGATATATCAGAGGCGAAAGATTTGGTATTGACAGCGCTAGATCGCGCAGTTAACAGGCAATTAGTGTCAGATGTTCCAATGGGTATTTTTCTGAGTGGTGGGATAGACTCTTCGGCAATTGCTGCATCTGCCAGACAACAACATTCAAGACTCATCAACAGTTATGCGGCGGGATTTGATTTTAGCCGTGGAGTCAATGAACTTCCTAAGGCGGCCATGGTTGCGAAACATTTGGGGCTCAACCACCATGAACTGTCAGTAGAAAGTGGTACCCTCGAATCAGTTCTTTGCAAACTGGCAAAGGCACATGATGAGCCTTTTGGTGATGCTGCAAATATCCCGCTTTATCTGATGTGCCAGCTATTGCAGGGCCAAATCAAGGTAGTCCTACAGGGAGATGGGGGCGATGAGTTGTTTGCTGGTTATCGGCGTTACACTATGTTGCAAAATGTAGATTGCTGGCGGTTTTGGCCGAAAGCGCTCTCGCCTCTGGTGCGGGCGAGCAGCATCTTGGGCCAACGTATTGCCCGTATTGCAGATTCTGTTGGTCATGCTGATCCTGCTATGCGTATGGCTTTGCTGTTGACAGTGGAGACATTGCAACAACCACCTGAAAAACTATTTTTACCTGAGCGGCAAAGGCAGTTGGTGGAAACGACTGATCCGTTTCTGGTGTATCGGAAGGCAGCCCAACGATTCAATGGTCACGAACCTGTCCAACAAATGCTGCTGACTGATCTGACCGTACAGTTACCATCTCAGTTTCTGACCAAAGTAGATCGTGCAACCATGGCCTTGGGGGTAGAAGCTAGGGTGCCGCTGCTGGACGAGGGCGTTGTCCGTTCGGCTGTATCGCTGCCTACTCAATGGAAAGTGAATGGACTCAAGAATAAGATTGTACTGCGAAAATCTCAACTAGGCCGACTACCATATAGCATTCTTGCCAGCCCCAAGACTGGATTTGGGGTACCCTATGAAGCATGGATTCGCACATCTTTGTCTGAATTTACATATGCGCATCTGCTGGATGCAGGATTTGTAAATCATTTTGCATTGGATGCATTAAAGGTTGAGCGTATTCTGAATCAACATCAAAAAGGAGTCTCTGACAAAGGTTTTTTGTTGTGGAAACTGCTGCAGTTGGCGCTGTTCAGGCAAACGAATTAATTTGAGAATTTCAATAAATATGAATCACAGTTAGATATGAAAGATTGGCTAATCCCACTATTAATTTGTCCAAAAACTGGCGAAGAATTATCAATCAAAGATCCTATCTATGCTGAAGAAGAAATAATTGAGGGTGTGTTATTTAGTAAGAGTGGCAGCGAATATAAAATTGTTAACGGTATTCCAAGATTCGTACCTTTTCACTACGCTGACGGGTTTGCATTACAATGGAATCGTCATGATATCATACAGTTGGATACACAAAATCATACCCACTCCTCAGAACGATTTTTTGGTGAGACTGGCTTTACTCTAGATAAATTGAAAGGGGCAACTGTTATTGACGGGGGTTGCGGTGCTGGACGTTTTGCAGAAGTTGCAGCTCATGCCGGTGCCAGAGTGATTGCAGTCGACCTCTCTGAGGCAGTCGAAGCATGCAAAAGAAATACTCACGGACTTAATGTTCAGGTGATTCAGGCAAGTCTCTTCGAACTTCCATTCAAACCAAAGAGCATCGACCATGGATTCTCGATTGGTGTGATTCAGCACACACCAGACCCGTTATTGGCACTCGCGTCCGTTGCAAATTTAATAAAACCAGGTGGGGAGTTTGGTGTGAGCTGGTACAAAAAGTATTGGTATACTTTTTTGCATCAGAAGTATATTTTACGCGCACTAATAAAGCCTTTTTTTAATGATACAAATCTATATAGCTTTGTATCTTGGTATGCCCCTAAACTTCTTCCATTTAGTAGATTTTTAGCAAAATTCATGTCTTCTGTGATGGTTGATCGAATTTTGCCCGTTGCCAACCGTGATTCTATCCCAGGACTAAATGATCAGGAGCGTTTAGAATGGGCAATCTTGGATACTTACGATTGGTTTAATCCTAAATATGACAAGCCACAAACATGGAAAGCTGTTAGGCAAACCATGACAAACTTGGGATATGAGTGCAAGTACTCACCCCACGAACGGCGAGGCTTGAATTGTATTCGTAATAAAAACATTGTGAATTAAATCAGTCGATCTTTGATCATTGTGAAAAAAAGAGTCTTAATTGTTGGTGCTTTTCCTAGTTCCACTTCAAAAGTTATAGGTGGAGTAGTAACAGGTTGTAAAGCACTTTTGTCATCATCTTTTTCTTCTAAGTATCATTTAGTACTTATCGACAGTACACAAATTTCTAATCCACCTCCCAATCTCTTCGTACGTTCTGGACTAGCTCTCAAACGATTCGTACTTTATTTTACTAAGCTAATTCTTGAGAGACCCGATGTGGTCCTGATTTTCGCATCAAAAGGAGCTAGTTTGCTTGAGAAGGGTTTGATGGCCTGGATGGCTAAGTTAGTCGGAGTCCGTACGATTTTATTTCCACGACATGGTGATCTTATCTCAATCGCCCAAAATTCAAATTTGCAACTTTTGTGGATTAGGTCAGTCATGCGGGGTGCCGATTATATTCTTTGTCAAGGGCCTTCTTGGAAAGATTTCGCCATGAATGCAATAGGCTTTTCTGATTTTCATACTCCGATTGTATATAATTGGACAGCTACAGATGAACTTCTTTCCATTGGTGAAAGCCGCGAGTTACAATCCGCTAATATTCCTACACTGTTGTTTCTAGGGTGGTTAGAAGAATCCAAAGGAATCTTTGATTTGCTTAATGTTTGTCAATCTCTTTCAAGAGATTATAAGTTTCGTTTGCTATTAGCTGGTCGAGGCCGTGCAGAGGAAAGCGCACATGCTTTTGTAGAGGCAAACAAGTTGAACGATTTTATTCAATTTGTTGGTTGGGTCTCGGGTTTGGAAAAAACTTTAACTTTACAGAAGGCCGATATTCTTGTGCTTCCCTCCTGGAAAGAGGGCTTTCCAAATTCCATTATTGAGGCAATGGCAACAAAAGTAGCTGTGATCGTCACTGCGGTCGGCAATGTGCCTGATCTTTTAGTTGATAAAAACCAAGTACTACTTGTTCCAGCTAGAGACACTACTGCCCTAGAAGCATCTATCAAATTACTCTTGTCGGATGACCAATTAAGGTTTGGTATTGCTGAACGAGGTTATCAATTTGCAAGGGAGAATTTTTCGGTAGAGAAAGGTGCATGTAAATTAGTTTCTGTAATTGAAAGTGCTGTTTAAACGATCAGTAGGACTGATATTTGAAAAATTAGTCATGTTTTAGTACCTCTAAAAATGTATAAGAGTACGCTTAAAAGATTTTATCTCACAGAAAATTTATGGTTTTATTCCAGCCTGAGCCCCCTCCCTTAGAAGATTTTTGAAACAACTACTCCAATCATTAAGATCTGGTACTACTGAAGTAGCTCAAGTACCTTCCCCCTCAAACTCTGTTGGTACTCTGCTCATCCAAACGTCCCATACTTTGGTTTCTGCTGGTACTGAACGGATGCTGGTTGCGTTTGGTAAGGCAAATTGCCTTGAGAAAGCTCGGCAGCAACCCGAGAAAGTCCAGATGGTCTTTGACAAGATCAAAACAGATGGTGTGCAATCAACCCTGGATGCTGTCTTCAACAAATTGGATCAACCGCTACCCCTTGGATACTGCAATGTGGGTATCGTTGGGAAGATGGGTAGTGGCGTAAAAGGTTTTGAGCTCGGAGAGCGTGTGATCTCGAATGGTCAACATGCTGAAGTAATAACGGCCCCCACCAATCTTTGTGCAAAAGTCCCTGATGAAGTGTCCGATGAAGAGGCTGCCTTCACAGTTTTGGGAGCGATTGCTCTCCAAGGTATCAGGCTGATTCAACCGACTTTGGGTGAAGTCGTTGTCGTTACAGGATTGGGCCTGGTCGGTTTGATGGCTGTTCAACTGCTGAAAGCCAGTGGCTGTAGAGTATTGGGTATTGATTATGATCCAAGAAAGCTGAAGTTGGCGAAAAGCTTTGGGTCCGAAGTTGTAGATTTGTCGGCTGGCCAAGATCCAATTGAAGTAGCCAAGGTTTTTTCACGTAGCCGGGGGGTCGACGCGGTATTGGTAACGGCTGCGACCAAGAGTAGTGAACCCATACATCAGGCTGCGCAGATGTGCCGGAAGCGTGGTCGGATTGTGTTGGTAGGAGTCACTGGACTTGAGCTTTCCCGAGATGATTTCTTTAAGAAAGAGTTAACTTTCCAAGTTTCAGCATCTTATGGTCCAGGGCGTTACGATCCAAATTATGAAGAGAAAGGACAGGATTACCCGGTAGGCTTTGTACGCTGGACGGAACAGCGTAATTTTGAAGCTGTCTTGGACATGATGGCAGCAGGAAGACTGGATGTGCATCCCCTGATTTCGCACCGGTTTTCAATTGATGAGGCCGCAAAAGCCTATGATTTGATCAGCGGCTCTGATCCCTCGCTTGGTATCCTCCTTAAGTATCCTGAATCTGCACTTCCGAAGTCCAGGACCATCCCACTTATTGAGCCCGATGCTAAATCTGCAGGGAGTAAAGCAGGAAAAATTTCTGTTAGTTTTCTTGGTGCAGGAAATTATGCAACGGCAGTGCTGATGCCTGCTTTTAAGGTAGCTGGGACTCAACTGCGTTCTGTTGCTTCCTCCTCTGGGATTACGGGATTATATGCTGGGCGTAAGTTTGGTTTTGAGGAGACTACCACAGATACTGAAAAATTATTTGAAGATGAACTGACGAACGCTGTTGTGATCACTACCCGGCACAACAGTCATGCTCAATTTGTTATACGTGCTTTGAAGGCTGGTAAGCATACTTTTGTAGAAAAGCCACTCTGCCTTACCTTGCAAGAGTTATCAGAAATTCAACAAGCCTATTTAGAATCCCAGTTTGGAACTACCAAACCTCTGCTGATGGTTGGCTTCAATCGTCGCTTCGCACCACAGGTGCAAAAGATGATGGAACTCCTAAAGGGGGTTCAAGGTCCTAAGGCCTTGGTCATGACAATCAATGCTGGTGCGATTCCAGCGGAGCACTGGACCCAAGATTTTGAAGTTGGAGGAGGCCGAATCATTGGAGAGGCTTGCCACTTCATTGACCTCCTACGCTACATTGTAAGTGAAGCAATTGTCGCCTACGAATGGCTCGTGATGAAAACGGAGTTGAAAGACACAGTATCCCTCCAACTGAGCTTTGCGGATGGATCCATTGGGACAATGCACTACTTTGCCAATGGGTCGAAAGCCTTTCCAAAAGAGCGGCTGGAAGTATTTGCTCAAGGAAGAGTTCTCCAGCTGGATAACTTCAGAAAACTCACTGGCTATGGTTGGCCTGGTTTTCGACGCATGAATTTATGGAGACAGGATAAGGGACAAAAGGCCTGTGCAGCCAAGTTTGCAGAAACAATTAGGGATGGAAGCCCATCTCCGATTCCTTGGGATGAAATTTACGAAGTTAGTCGAGTCACGATTGAATTAGCACATCAATAACAAATATAGGCAATCTGGGTAAAACCAATTGTAAGCAATTTTCGAATTTTGTTTACCTCCTGAGGTCATAGAGAGCTTTGATTCCAACAATTAACCCAGCGAGCTGAATTGAATATGTTTGGTTCATCTGCCCTAATAAAGCCACTCATTCTTCTTATTCATCCTCTGAACTCTTCTTGACTGTTTTCTTGCAATCCTCGCAAAATATTAATGCGTTGATTTCACAATGCGTAAACATTAAGAAAGTTTGTCATTAAAGCCACACTAGTGCCTGTCATCAATTTAGCCAAATGACTGCAGCTATCGTGGATGGCCCCCCAGAAAAGCACAGCCTCGCTTATCGTAGCGAGTGGCAATCCCTTGGTATTGCTTCAGTTTGGCAAAGAAGTTCTCAATCAGGTGTCGCCAACGATACTTGTCTCGGTCAAACTCCCAGGGTTCCTTTTGATTGGACTTCGATGGAATCACTGCTTCCGCCTGGCGCTGCTCCAAGCGATCCGAGTATTTCTTGCGCAGCGTAGCCTTTGTTCGCCAGCTGGGCCTGCACTGATCCAAAAGGGCCTCCAGCAACACGTCCGCACCCTGTAGGTCATGAGCTTGACCAGGACTGAGATGAAAACTCATTGGATTACCGAGGGCATCACAGGTTGCATGGATCTTCGTTGTCAGGCCCCCGCTAGAGCGACCAATACATTCTTGGTTAAGATCACTTTTTTTGCCGCCAGCACTGTTTTGATGAGCCCAAACAATCGTGCAGTCGGTCTGAGCATACTCGTTGTCTGCCTCGGCAGCCAGCACTTCAAAGACCCGTTGCCAAACACCACGCCTACTCCAGCGCATGTGACGAGTGTGAATCACCCGAAAGTCACCAAAGCGTTTGGACAGGTCACACCAGGGTATACCGACACGATAACGGTAGACCACCGCCTCGACAAATAGGCGGCTGTTCTTGGCGGTAACCCCAACTGTACCAACTCTGCCGGGAAGCAAGTGCTCAATAAGTTGCCACTGATCATCACGGAGAGCATAGAGCCTGGTGGTAATCGGACTCCTCTTCAATAGAGAAAAGGAAAAAGGGATTTTCCCCTAAGGAGAACGATGTCCCTCAAACGAGCAAGTGTTTATTTGATGACAGACCCTAGACATTGAACAAGACGTGCTCGAAGCAGCAAAAGAGATTGCTCGCAGGAAAAAAACTTCAACTGGCAAGACAGTGTCAGATTTGTTGAGAGTGGCGATCTCTGGAAAGTCGTCTGAACTAGAAACAGGTGCGATGATAGTTGGTGAGTTCCGTCCTTGTAAGACCAAAAGTCCAAAAATTGTTAACGATGACTTGATTGATCCGTTGCGCGATTCAGAAGGAACGTGATGCGTTCGTTGCTAGCAACCTGATCATAGCATTACTGGATTCAGCTCATGCATTTCGTAGATCAGCGCAAACTTGGCTGGCGAAGGAGATCCAGAATGGCTGGGCTATATGTCCATTTACAGAAAACGGTGTAATTTGCATTATGTTTCAGAATGGCTATCCAAACAGTCAGCCTCCCTCAAAGATTGCAGAGAGACTGGCAAAAGCATGCCACACCCAACTCATGAATTTTGGCCGGAAACAATCAGTTTACTAACGGATGGTGTGATTAGATGGCAGCATTTGCTGGGTACTCAGCAGATTAAAGATGCCTATCTCCTTGGCGTTGGTGTTGCGAATAGGGGGAGATTTGTTAGTTTTGATCAGCGCATCAGAATAGGTGTTGTCTCTGGAGCAACTCCAGCCAAGATATTCTTAATTTAGCTCACCTAACGATTCCAAGAAGTATGTTGATTGATTTGATTGCGGGGGCACGTCCAAATTTTATGAAGATTGCTCCGATCATCCGAGCATTGGAAAAACGCTTGGCTCAGGGTGGCACTTTGAAGTATCGCTTGGTTCATACGGGTCAACATTACGATTCGAAGCTTTCGGGGACATTTTTTGAGCAGCTAGGAATTCCAGAACCTGATGTGAATCTAGAAGTGGGTTCAGGAAGCCAGGCTGAACAAACTGCGGCAATCATGACACGTTATGAGTCACTCTTGTTTGAGAAACCATCGAACCTCTGTTTAGTGGTTGGCGATGTGACCTCCACGATGGCTTGCGCAATCGCAGCAAAAAAGCTCTGTATCCCTTTAGCTCATGTGGAAGGTGGTATCCGTTCAGGTGATTGGAGTATGCCTGAAGAGATCAATCGGATAGTCACTGATAGTATCACCAACTGGTTTTTCACTACCAGTGAGTTTGCCAATACGAATCTGCGTAAAGCAGGAGTGGAGGAAGAGAGGATTCATTTTGTTGGCAACACAATGATCGACACTCTCCTAGCCAATCTGAAACGACTAAGACCTCCCACTTTTTGGGATGAATTGAAATTAGAACCCCAAGGCTATTTTGTAATGACGCTGCATCGACCAAATAATGTTGATGCAACAGAACAACTGCTGACCCTGCTCAAAGCGATTGCAACTGGAACATGTGGGCTCCCAGTTTTGTTCCCAGTCCATCCCCGTACCTCAAACACCCTTGAGACTCTTGATGAACTCCCGGCTACGATCAAACTAGTCGAACCCCAGCCCTATTTAGAATTCAATTATCTTGTGTGCCATGCCAAGGCAGTCATCACGGATTCTGGAGGAGTCACTGAAGAAACGACAGTCCTTGGAGTGCCCTGCCTCACTCTTCGCAAATCAACAGAGCGCCCGGAAACCGTCAGTCAGGGCACCAACGAATTAATTGGAACCAACCCATATGCCATCCAGCTGGCTCTAGATAGCTTATTTGCAGGCCAGTGGAAAACAGGAAGCATCCCTGACAAGTGGGATGGTCAAACGGGAAAGCGAATAGTGAAAGCTTTGGAATCGCTGCTTAAACTTGAACAAGTTTGATGAAATCATTTTTTTGCTGGTGGTGGCTAGCTGATGCAGTTTGGCGCTTGGGATTACTAAATGTTGTTGATGTAGTCCTGTACCGTCTGCTCCTGCGTTTGGGCGTCCATCCTGTTCAGCGAATAAGGCGACCTGTCAGTTCTGGACCCTTCTTTCCTGAAACTGAGGATACCTATCAAGCCAATCTCCAGATACCTATACAAGCAGATCTCACCTACTTCGGTTGGTATTGTTTGCCCACTTTGGAAACTCCTCCTGCTTGGTATTGTAATCCTTTCAATGGTTATGAAGTAAAAGAATCTCAACTCCCTTGGTGGCAACTGTCAGACTTTCAGAGTGCAGTGGGAGATATCAAAACAATCTGGGAGCCCTCAAGATTTGATTGGGTGCTGAATTTTTCGATTCAGTCCGCAGTTGGTGAAAGGTCGGCAGATGAAAAACTTAATACTTGGCTTGCCGATTGGTGTGAAAAAAATCCACCCTTTCTTGGACTGAATTGGAAGTGTGGGCAGGAAGCTTCCATTCGGCTCATCCATTTGGCTGCCGCCTCCTTGATTCTTAGGCAAACTTCTGTTCCTTCTCAAAATTTATTAGAATTGCTAATTACTCACTTGGAAAGAATTGCTCCGACCATTCGTTATGCAATGGCTCAGGACAATAACCATGGTACTTCTGAGGCAGCGGCTCTTTTCGTTGGAGGGACTTGGCTAGACAGTTTGGGACTTGACGGTCAAGACTGGGCTGCAAAAGGTCGTAATTGGCTCGAAGATCGAGTTCAGCGATTGATTGGAGCACAAGGAAGTTTCAGCCAGTCGTCCTTGAACTACCATCGCTTGATGTTAGACACCCTTAGCTTTGTAGAAATATGGCGTAAGAATTGGCAATTGCCTGAGTTTTCACCCGCTTACTACCAGCGATTACAGTCTGCAATCAAATGGATCCACCTGATGATCGATCCAGAGACTGGAGATGGTCCTAATCTTGGTGCAAACGATGGAGCGAACCTTTTCCCTGTGACTTCTTTAGATTACCGTGACTATCGGCCCTCAATACAGTTGGCTTCTGTCTTGTTTGCAAATCAATGCGCCTACCCAACTGGTCCATGGGATGAAATTCTCAATACTTTTCAAATAGCCCGATCAGAGCAATCTTCACAAAAAAGGACGAATTATATCGCTGAGGACGGAGGCTTTGCAATGCTCTACAAAGGCAAGGCATTTGCCATGTTACGTTATCCAAAATTTCAATTCCGCCCGAATCAGGCAGATGCCTTACATCTAGATTTCTGGTTTGGCTCTCAAAATCTTCTCAGGGATGCTGGTTCTTATTCATACAACACCGAAAGAAGTTGGATGGAATATTTCTCAGGTACTCAAAGCCATAACACGATTCAGTTTGATCAGCGTGATCAAATGCCAAGATTAAGTAGATTCCTACTTGGTGGATGGTTGAAAACGAATTGGGAGCAGCCACTGGTTACAACTAGCGAAGCTTCAATATTTGGGGCCGGCTACACCGATCAATGGGGCGCATGTCATCGCAGAACAGTGGAACTTGGGAAAGATTGGTTAAAAGTAAATGATCTCGTAAGTAATTTTTCAGAAAAAGCAGTTTTGCGTTGGCGCCTTATTCCGGGAAAATGGAGTATAAGATGGGAAAATAACCTGGTTGATTTATCGTTAGAAAATCCAGCAGGGGTAAGCTTGTCGGTAGCATCAGAGGTCCCAATGTTGCGTGCTAAATTGGTCACAGGCTGGGAATCACGATATTACCTTCAGAAAGTTGAGCTACCCGTGCTGGAAATAGAAATTAATCAGCCAGGAAGACTAACAACTCAGGTTAGTTGGCCCTCATGAAAGTTCTGTACTTTCACCAATATTTT
>JACLAC010022900.1_pt1 | contig 33972 bp, 41 predicted proteins | sample 8027881 | NCBI WGS metagenome assembly JACLAC01 (sample SAMN15725517, study PRJNA655200) | protist metagenome | isolation source: fluorescence activated cell sorting (FACS) single amplified genomes of... | place: Spain: Blaines Bay Microbial Observatory, Mediterranean Sea | collected 2016-01-19 | reverse complement strand
ATAGAAGAGATAGTGACGGATTTTAATGATAAGAAATATCTAGAGGATATTCCACGTATTGACCATGTATGTATTGCTTCTGGATCAAGGCTTAGCCTATCTCAATTAATACACATAAGGAAAAAAGATAGAGAATTATTTAGAAATATTGATCTAAAGATGCCGGTTGAAATTGCAAAAAATGCTTTCCTAAAGGGGGCTAAAGAAATATCGATTATTTCTGCGGTAGGTGCTGATAAAAATTCTATGAACTATTACCTTAAAATAAAAGGCATCCTTGAAAAAGAAATTAAAAATATTGGCTTCGAAAAAATTACATTTGTCAGGCCTGGTCATTTGCTAGGCAAAAGAAATTCAAAGGTGGCATGGGAAGTAAAATTTTATGAGTTTATCTTTATGATGATGAGGCCTTTGATGATTGGTGTTTTTAAAAAATTCAGGAATGTCCAGGCCGAAGATGTAGCGCTTGCTGTGGTATCTTCAATTAAGAAAAACTTTGATGGTTCGAAAATTCTTGAATATGATGATATTGTTAAGAAGTAGTTTATTTTAAAGCAAAAAAATAATGGAGGCTTCTATGAAAAAAACATTGCTTGCGATACTCGTAATTACATTCTCGTCTTCTCTTATCGCCGATCATCATAAGGCTGGAGACAAACAAAAAGATGCAAGAATGCATCATCCAAACCACTTGCTGAACTTTAAAGAATGCAAAGAAACCAAAGACGCTGTTGGAAAACTTCTTTTGCTAGCAGGTGCGTCATGGAAAGAAATTGAAAACGACCCTGAAAACAAAGAGGAATGGGCAAAGGCAGGCTTTTTGGCTGAGTTATCTGCCAATTACACTACTGTTTATGATGTTTGGTGCAAAGACATGGTAAACAAGAGAGTAAAAATGGGCATGATGAAAAAGAAGAAGGAAAGCAAGAAAGACTAAAACTTACCTCTTTGGAATCTCATTCTTATTGAATAAACCCTTATTAGTGCAACAAACGTTAATACTGACTGAGTAAATATTGAAATAGACAAAGGGTTTGACCAGTGCCAGTTATCTATTGTTAGCCATAGCAAAAATGTTTGCAGTGGAAAATTAATTACTGCTCCCATTAAGACGACTATAATGGCTTCTCTGAAAGCTGTTTTTTCGGTTTTATTCATATTTATACTCTATTTATCTTAATTGCGGTTCCGTATGCAAGAATTTCAGAGGCTCCTTTCGCAATAGAAGATGTCTGAAATCTAAAACTTACAATTGCATTTGCGCCTCGCTCTTCTGCATCTTGAATCATGCGATCATAAGCCTGACTTCTAGCAGATGCAAGAAGTTTAGAATATCCAACTAACTCTCCTCCAATGATGGTTTTTAAAGATGCTATAAGGTCGCTGATAAAGTTTCTTGATTTAACAGTACTTCCTTGAACAACACCAAGATACTCAATTTGTTCGTAGCCTAAAATTTCATTAGACGAAACAACTAAAATTTTTTGATCCATGACAATTTTCCTAAAATGTTTTACTTTAATAATATAATGCATGACTTTATAGAAGCAAAGTTTTCAATTGGGGCAATCGTAAAACACAAATATCTTAATTTTCGTGGAGTGATATTTGATGTTGACCCTGTTTTTAATAATAGTGAAGAGTGGTACCAGGCTATTCCAAAAGAAATTAGACCTCATAAAAACCAGCCCTTTTATCACCTTCTTGCTGAAAACAAAGATATTTTTTATATAGCTTACGTATCTGAACAGAATTTGTTAATTGATAAATCGAATAGGCAATGTTCTCACCCTGATATTAAGAAAATTTTTTCAAATTTTAATGGAGAGAAGTACATCCCTCACATCAGAACGAATAACTAAGAAAGAAGATCGTGATGAGCAACTTGAACAGCTGTTATAAATACATCCATAGCTAATGCTAAATTTTCTTCATCTACAAATGTAGGAGCAATTCTAATAATATTATCTAAAGGATCATTGCCATATGGAAATGTTGCTCCGGCTGGGGTGATTAGAACTCCAGCGGACTTGCACAGATCAATAACTTTTGTTGCTATTGGTTTATTCGTTTTATATGTGATGAAGTAACCACCGGTTGGTTTAGAGAAGGTGCCATAGTCTGAAGATAATTTTTCAAGGATTTTGTATGACAGTTCAAATTTAGGCCTTATTAAATCAGCATGATTTTTCATATGCTCAATAATAGAGTTTTTATCTTTAAAAAAGTCTATATGTTTTTTTTGATTTATTTTATCTGGGCAAATTACCATAGAAGCTCTCATTCTTTTAATTAATTCTAGGTTTTTACCTGATGCAGCCAAGAATGAGAGGCCGCCGCCGCCAAAAGTTACTTTTGAAAAGGAAGTTACTACAACAGCATTGTTCTCAGCATTTATCTGTTGAGCAAGTTTCCATACATCAGATTGACTCCTTGTTGGGAGAAAATCATGAACCAAGTAAGCATTATCAAATAAAATCAAGAAATCTTCAGAATAATTTTTTGAAACCTCAAAAATTTCTAAAATGTTGTTGTCGGAATAAACCTCTCCTGATGGGTTAGAGTGCCTTGGCACACATATCATGCCAACAACATCTGTCTCATTTTGAAGAACCTCTGTTAAACTTTCAATACAAACACCATCATCTACAAGTGGAATTGTTATCATTTCAATGCCCAAATCTTCAAACATTCTAAAATGTCGATCAAAACCTGGAACAGGGCATATAAACTTAGGCAAGTTGATATCTTTCCAGGCCTTTTTTGAACCAAATAGATAATGAGATAACATCATTTGATAGGAAAGCAATAAGCTGGACTGTTCACCTGTAATGATATTTTCAACAGAAGCTCCTAAAAGATCGGCGCCCAAGCCCCTTGCCTCAATTAGGCCAAGAGGCTCTCCATAATTTCTTAAATCAACTGCTCCAAGATAGGGATCAACCTCCATTTTCAAGAGATTATTAGATAAGTCTAACTGTTTAGATTCTGGTTTTCCTCTTGTTATATCGATATTAAGACCTGAAGACTTTAAATTATTAAAATGGTTTAGAATAGAATCTGACATTATGATTATTAAGTTGTTTTAAAAAATTATTATGAATCAAGAAAGTTTATATTTTTTGCTAATAATAACAGTACTACTGTTAATTATAATTCCAATTGTTTATTTTATAAGCAAAAGAAAGAATAAATTTATTGAATTAAGCTTTTCAAACTTAGCTAATGAAATTCTTAAAGAAAATAATGAGACTTTAAATAAAAATAATTTCGAAAGGTTGCAAGAAACTCTTGCGCCATTCAAAGAACAAATTAATCAACTTAATGCTCAGATAAGTGATCTTAAAAAAGAACAAGCAAGAGCAAAAGAAAATTTTTCACTTCAAGTAGAAAAGGTTGTAGAACAGACTACCAAGATTAGCGTAGATGCGGATAACCTAACTAACGCCTTAAAATCTGATTCAAAAGCACAAGGAACATGGGGAGAAATGGTTCTGGAGAGAACATTAGAAGAATCTGGTCTTAGACAAGGTATAGATTATGAATTGCAAAAGTCCTTTAAAGATAAAAGCGGTAAAAATTACATTCCTGATGCAGTTATCTATCTCCCAGACAATAGAAACATTATTATAGATTCAAAAGTTTCATTAACAGCATACTCAAAATATATTGATACAAAAGACTCTCAAGAAGGTGAGGCTTTCTTAAAAGAGCATATAAAATCTATCAAGAGCCATATGAAGGGCCTTGTTGAAAAAGACTATAACTCTCTTGAAGGCATTAATGCTCCAGATTACGTTCTTATATTTGTTCCTCTTGAATCTGCTTTATCATCTGCACTTAAAGCAGACTGGGATATTCAAAGACTTGCGATGCAAAATCAGATGGGATTTGTAACTCCTATAAATCTTATTTCTATTTTAAGGATGGCTGAAAGTTTATGGAAATTAGATTCGCAAAATAAAAATGCGCAAGACATAGCTAAAAGAGCAGGTCTCATGATTGATAAATTTAATGGATTAAATAATGATATAAAAGATCTTAAAAGGTATTTAAACCTATCATTCTCAGCCCTAGAGGGAGCTGAAAACAAACTTATTAATGGAAATGGTAATTTATTTAGTCAAGCAAAGGAGTTAGAACAACTTGGCGCCAAAACTAAGAAAAAACTTTCAGATAATTAATAATAGAATCCTCTCCACATTCTTAGACCAAAAAACAGTGACAGAAGCCATAGCACTAATTCAGGCAAATTAGGGTTGCTGTTATATCCAAAAAAGCCTTTAAGAAAAACGCCTACACTTCCCTTGTCATGAAATAAATGAACGTACTTTTCTTTTGATCCATCATATGTATACATAAAAGCTACATCAGATTCTGACAAAGAGTCTTTTGGTTGAAGGATATCCCAAGGTCTATAAATATCATCTGAGTTAAAGTCCTCAATCATCTCAGACTTTACTATATATTCTTCTACCTCATGAGTACCATAAGCAATCATTCCAGATGCTAAAAAGACTAATAACAATGTTGAGTATTTAAATATATTTCTAATATCGACCTTTCGCCCCTGCATGACAATCAAGTAACCAATAAGGATTGCTAAAATAGCACCGAGAAAAAATCCTAGATACGAAAAAGTTCCTGTAATTGATAAGCTAGATATTAAAAATATAGCTGTCTCAAATCCTTCCCTGAGTATTGCAAAGAAAACTACAAAGAATACTCCCCATGAGGAAATCTTTATTGCACTTAGGGTGCTGGATTCTAATTCTTTTTTATCGGATACATTTTTTGAAAGCCAAAAAATTACATACCATATTAAAAACGCTGTTAGGTAAAGAAAAATACCCTCAAACAAAGCCTGTGTTGAATTATTGCCTAGAGAATTTTTAGCAAGTATTACTAGATACCCAACTGCAATACTTGCAGCTATTGCTGCTCCGACGCCAAGCCAAAGTTTTTTGAAATGATCCTTTAGATTAGATTTTTCTAAAAGAAGATAAATTATTCCAACAACCAAAGAGGCCTCTAAAACTTCTCTAAAAACTATAATAAATTCACTCATAATGATTAAGATTTAAAAATAATGTCACAATAGTAAATGATTCTCATTTACTTAGCAATCTTCTCTTTTTTTTCAAAGAAATACTTGTTAATTTAATTGATGCCAAATACTTAAATAAAGATATATGAGATAATGAAATTATGAAAAAAATTGCTGTGATTGGCGCTGGTATTGCCGGAGTAACTACTGCATATGCTCTTGTAAAAAGGGGCTTTAGAGTAACAATAATTGATTCAAGAAGATATCCAGCTATGGCTACAAGCTACGCTAATGGCGGTCAATTGAGTGCAAGTAATGCGGAGACATGGAATACACCAAAAAATATAGCAAGTGGCCTTAAGTGGATGTTTAAAGCTGATGCTCCTCTTCTCTTCAACCCTTCCCCAAATATTCAAAAATATAAATGGATGTTTGGTTTCTTAACAGAAACACTTAGAGGAACTCACAAAGATAATACTCTTCATACCATTGAACTGGCTAAAAGAGCACGAGATGTTTACTTTACAATTGCTGATGAAGAAAATATTGAGTTTGATCTACTTAAAAAAGGGATCTTAAGATTTTATGATTCGCAGAAAGAGTTTAAAGAGGATGCTGAGAAGAAAAGCTGGATAGAACAACCTGGCATGGAATGGGAGGTAATGTCACCTGATGAGGTTGTTGCATTAGAGCCCTCTTTAACTACAGCTAATAGTAAGAATAAGATAGTAGGTGGCGTCTATACAAAGTCAGATGCCAGTGGAGACATACATAAGTTCTGCGTTAATCTTGAGAAAGTGCTAGTTGAAAAATATGATGTTCGTGTTCTTACAGACACTTCGGTTAGCAACCTATCACAAAGGAGCCATAAAATACTTGTCGAATACGATGATGGAAAAAATCTTGACAATGAAGAGTATGAAAATGTTGTAATTTGTGCTGGTGTTAATACTCAGAATTTTGCAAACAAACTTGGAGATTCTATGAATGTCTATCCTGTTAAAGGCTATAGCGTGACTATAGATCTTAAAAATGAGCAATCACAAGAAGGCGCTCCAATGGTTTCTTTGATAGACCAGCCAGTAAAAATTGTTGCTAGCAGGCTTGGGGATAAATTTAGAGTAGCTGGAACTGCTGAGCTTGCTGGAATAAATACTGATATTAGACAAGATCGAATCAGACCATTATTAAGATGGGTAAAAGAATTTTTTCCTGAGGTAAGCACAGAATCATACACCCCATGGGCAGGACTAAGACCAATGACGCCTAATATGATGCCTCTAACTCATGAAAGTAAAATGCCAGGAGTTTTCTATCACACAGGGCATGGCCATTTAGGGTGGACTTTAAGTGCTGCAACAGCAGAAATTGTTGCTGAAAAAATCAGCTCTACAGGTTAAGGTAAGTCTATTATTTTCCAAGAATTTTTAATAGATATTTCCCTTAACTGATTGTCTGGATTAACAGCAACTGGATTTTCAACAACATTTAATAATGGAAAATCATTGATTGAATCAGAGTAAAAAGTACTGCCTTCGGTAATCGAGATATTTTTCTTATAAGCCCACTCTTCAACTTTTTTAAGTTTACCCTCTCCAAGAGCAGGTGTGCCTAAAATTTTGCCCGTATAAAAACCATCACAAATCTCTGCCTCGCTTGAAATAATATTTTGAAAGCCAAGTCTTTTAGCTATTGGTTCAACAATCACAGAATTAGTTGCAGAAGCAAGCAACATAATGTCATGTTCATGATTATGGTTATGAATTAATCTAAGTGCATAAATGTTTATCATCGGCTCAATGATCTTGTTCATAAAGCCTGATATTAATTCCTCTATCTGATCAGGGCTTTTACCTTTAATTGTAGACAAAGCAAATTCTGCCCATTCATCATAATCAAGATTTCCCTCATAGTACTTGTCATAGAAGTATTGGTTTTTTTCTCCATAGGTTTTTTTATCAACCATACCCAAATCAATTAAATAATTAATCCAAGAATAGTCTGAATCTCCTTTGAGGATGGTATTATCAAGATCAAAAATTGTTAATTTCATATCGTATTAAAAATGAAAAAAGATAATGCTTATAGGTTAAACGTAGGACTAATTATTGTAAATGATAGTGGGAGGGTCTTGCTATGCAAAAGAAAAGATAATCATCAATGGCAATTTCCTCAGGGCGGCATCAATAAAGATGAAGCAGCTATTTCAGCTGCTAAACGAGAAATGTTTGAAGAGGTGGGTATTAAATTTCAATCAACAAGAATTCTAGGCGAAACAAAGACTTGGTATAAATATGAAGTACCTAAAACTAAAATAAAACCTCTTTTTAAAAAAAGGGGTATTGTTGGTCAAAAACAAAAGTGGTTCATGTTGAAGTTAAAAAATCCTATTAAAGTTTCTTTTGATAATAATCCTGATGATGAGTTTAATGATTATGCCTGGGTATCATATTGGCATCCGTTATCTAAGATAGTATCTTTTAAAAAAGACGTTTACCAAAACGTATTGATAGAATTACTTAGTAAATATAATAAAGAGTTTAAGAATGTTGGTTGAGTTGATTTCATATCTAATTGCTGGTTCTATGGCAGGCATTCTTGCTGGAATGTTTGGTGTAGGTGGAGGAATTTTAATTGTTCCGATATTAACTTTCATTTTCTTATCTTTAGGTTTTAATGATTCATATGTTACGCATTTAGCTGTTGGGACTTCCTTGTCCACAATTATCTTTACAGGCTTATCATCAGCTCGAGCTCACTTTTATAAAAATGCTATTAATTTTCAAGCCTTTTATCCTGTGGCAATAGGCATATCAATTGGCTGTATTGCTGGAGCATTTGTGGCTAACTTACTTGATGGAATAGTCCTCAGAAAAATAATTGGGATTTTTGCTTTATTGATAGCTATTCAGATTTATATTGCTAAAAATCAAATTAAGACTTTTAAAGCCTCAAGCGGTATTGCCTTTATAAGCGGCTCTGGCATTGGTGTAATTTCAACAATTCTTGGTATTGGGGGCGGTAGCTTTACAGTCCCTTTCTTTAAATATTCTGGCCTAGATATGAAGGTATGTATTGGGACTGCTGCTGCATGCGGTGTTCCTATAGCTTTGTTTGGTTCTATTTCTTTTATTGTGCTTGGTTTGGATAATTCAAATTTACCTGAGCATAGTCTTGGTTATGTCTACCTTCCAGCATTAATTGGCATATCATTAAGTAGTGTTTTTACAGCATCGATTGGTGCAAATATTGCACACTCTATATCAGATAAGATGTTAAGTATTTTATTTTCAATTATGATGGTTGTAATCTCAGCATACATGCTTTTTTAGACATAAATATGATTATAGAATTATCAGATTTTTTTAATAACCCGAGCCTATTTGAACTAGGTCCAATAAAAATTCAATACTATGCCATTACTTGGCTACTTTCAGCGGTATTTATTTACCTGTTTCTTAGAAACCATGAAATTATAAAAAGCTTTAATTTTTCAAACGAAAAAGTCAGCGATCTTGTATTCACATATGGTTTATTCCTTGGAGCATTCGCAGGAGGAAGAATTGGCTACATGCTTTTTTATGGAACAGAGCAACTTATATCAAATCCGCTATCACTCTTTTATGTTTGGCAGGGAGGGATGAGTTTTCATGGGGGGTTGCTTGGGGTTGCTTTAAGTTTTTATATTTTTTCAAAACAGAATAATATTTCATTTTTAAAATTGTGTGATGCGCTAACACTCTCAATGCCAATTGGACTTGGTATAGTTAGAATTGGAAATTTCTTAAATGGCGAGCTTTATGGAAGACAAACAGATGGAAATTGGGGCTTTATATTTCCCACTGATTATTTAGGGCTTACTAGACACCCTTCTCAATTATATGAAGCTTTTGGAGAGGGTCTTATTTTATTTTTTCTTTTAAGATTCATATATTCAAATAATAATAAAAAAGGCATCGTTTGCTCATCTTTTCTTATCTTTTATGGATTGATTAGATTTATAATTGAGAATTATAGACAGCCTGATTCGCATCTAGGGTTTCTTGTATTTGATTTAAGTATGGGACAAATACTTTGTATACCTATGATTATTACTGGCTTAATAATATTTAACTATTCCAGGAAAGCTTAATGAGAGCATATCTAGATCTTTTAGAATATATTTTAGAAAACGGCGAGGTCAAGGATGACAGAACGAAGACTGGCACCATTTCATCTTTCGGCCATCAGCTTAAATTTGACCTTTCGGATGGATTTCCTGCGGTAACTACAAAGTCTCTTGCATGGAAAGGAGTGGTTTCAGAACTCTTGTGGTTTTTAGAAGGCTCTAGTGATGAAAGAAGACTGGCTGAAATAAGATATAACAAGCCAAGAAGTGAATTAAAAGACCTTTCAAAATTCTCTACCATATGGACAGATAATGCTGACAATCAAGGAAAAGAACTTGGCTATATAAATACAGATACAATTAAAGAGCTTGGTCCGGTTTATGGTGTGCAATGGAGAAATTGGTTGGGTACTGATCAAATAAAAAAACTTATAAATGACCTTAAAGTTAATCCAGATGGAAGAAGGCACATTCTATCTGCATGGAATGTAAATGAACTAGATAAGATGGCGCTTCCGCCCTGTCATGTTATGTCTCAATATTATATAAGTAACGGCACTATTAGTTGCCATATGTACCAAAGAAGTGCTGACATGTTTCTTGGTGTTCCATTTAATATTGCCAGTTATGCCCTATTATTATCTATTCTTGGAAATATTCTTGATCTAAAGCCAAGATATTTTGTTCATTCATTTGGTGATGCTCATATCTATAGCAATTCTATAGAGCAAGTAAAAGAGCAGCTATCAAGAGAGCCCCTTCCTCTGCCTAAATTAAAAATGCCTAATATAAGCTCTATCGATGAAATAAAAGATCTATCAATAGAAGATTTTAAGTTAGAAGGGTATGAGCATCATCCTCCAATCAAAGCAAAAATGGCTATATAAATGATAGTATCTCACCTAGTAGCAGTTTCAAAAAATAATGTAATAGGCAAAGATAATGACCTGCCTTGGAAGCTAAAACGCGACCTGCTGCACTTCAAAGAATACACAACAAACAAAACAATTTTAATGGGAAGAAAGACTTTTGAATCCATTGGGAGGCCCTTGCCAAATAGAACTAATTTTGTAATCTCAAATACTATTAAATCAATAGATGGTGCATCGGTATTTACAAATATGCAGGACGCTGTTGATAACGTGCCAGATGGAGAAGAGGTTGTAATCATCGGTGGCGGATATCTTTTTAGAGAGTCTGTAGACTATTTCAACAAACTTGTTTTAACAGTTGTAGATTGCGAGATAGATGGCGATGTTTTCTATCCTGAAATTGATTTAACTAATTGGAGTCTTGAAAGCACAATTGACTATAAGAAAGATGAAGAAAATGAATATGACTTCAGCGTAAAGACTTATATCAAGAATTCTTAATAAATTCTCTTCTAAGTGCGAGATTCTTAACCCTTACTTCTTCATTCTCGGTGTATCTTATCCAGTTATTTGCAGTTGCAATAACTTTTTTATCTTTATCTCTAGCTGCGATTCCAAACTGCTTTTTGGCTTCGTCAAACTGCTGCAACTCAAAATATGCCTGCCCTAATGTGAGATGAACTTGAGATACTTTTGAAATTTTTCCTTTCTTGAGACCTTTTTTAATTGAATCAATTGCAAGTTCTAGCTTATCTTCAGCCAGATATAAATTGCCTAAAAGCACATAGTTTTTACCCTCTTTAGACATCTTTGCTGCTTTTTCTAAAATAGGAATAGCTTTATCAATTTCCTGTGACATTCTCCAGGAATCAGCAAGCAATCTAAGATTTTTTTCGGATTCCTTTACAACACTAACCAAGCTCTCTTCTTTTGTTTCATCGTCAACTCGAATAACTTTTTTTATCCTTCCAGCTTCGAGGACCTTGGCAGCCTGGTATGGATTTTGATTAAGCAATAACAGTTGAGCTAAAGTCACGTATTCAGTTTCTTTATCAAGCAAGTCTTTTAAATATGCCGAATTTAGTGTCACCATGAAATCCTTTTCTCTATCAAGCTGTCCATAAGTCTGTCCAAGCCTTACAAAATATGATTTTTTTGGATATAGATTTACAAGTATTTCATAGATATCAACTTGCTTCAGCATGGCTTTTTTAGGCCCGATCTTGTTTTTAAGTTCTTCTACAGATGCAACAATTACTATGTACCAGTTTTCTTTTGGTTTATAGCCCTCTTCCTCAGCAAGTGTTATGGCTTTCTCCATATTAAGCAGAGCCTTATCAAAATCACCAAGCTGATAATAGGCTGTAGCTAGTATTGACCATGATTGAGCTGTAACTTTTTCAACTTGCGTCATCCACTCTAGTAAAAAATCTACTGATTTCTGGAATTCTTCATTAGCCATGAATAGCTGAGCTAAAGTTAATAGACCTGCATTTCTTAACCCCAGGGTTACCTCAGGCTCGTTAATTAATTTTGTATATGCGTCAATTGCAAGATCTACCTCTTCATCAACTATGTACATGTAGCCCCATGAATTCCATACTACAGACCTGTCATAACTTCTTAAGTTCTCGGCGTCATCTCTAAGGTCTCCCAATAATTCTTTGGCAGTTTCGTAGTCAGGATCTTCTTTGCCAGTTTCTTCATCAATTCTTTCTAAAGCTTCATAAACTTTTGCCATTCTCTTTGCTGTAGAAGATTGAAGTGCTCTTGCTTTTTTATACTTAATTTTTTGATCAGATTTTGCTGAGCTTTGTGCATTCGATTCAATTGGGATAAATAAAAGTGATAAGGATATAAAAATTGCTTTGAATAATTTCATATTTAGTTTCATTCTAATCATCCTCCGCCAATATAAATGTAAATCTATGAAGCACATCATCAACAGCAACAGCCTTTCCATCAACTATTTTAGGCTTATACTTTAATTTTAATGCAGCCCTTGAAGAGGCGCTATTAAACATTGAACATGGTCTAAACTCTGTGTCAGGGTTTTGAGGGTCTCCACAAAAGCCTTCTACAGGCTCTACATTTTCTACAGTGCCACTTTCGGTAATAGTAAATTTAACCAAAGCATAACCTTGAGTACCTCTTTCCTGAGCTCTTCTTGGATATATAGGAGTTACTTTAAATAATGGTATATATTCACCATCCCTAAAAAAACTTCCTCCTGTCATTTTTTGAGCTTTAGGCTTGCTTATAGTTACATCGAGCCCAGTCAGCGGTTGAAGATCAACATCAGGTTGTGCAATATCTTCTGGTTGCTCTTCTGGCTTTTCTGGCTTGTCGACCTCTGTCATAAAAGTATCTATCTGTCTCTCTGGCATAACAATATCAGCAAGTTTTACTGATTTATCATCTTTCATCGCCATATCACCAAGAGAAATAAGCAGAACCATCACAGAAAAAAGTATTGTGGTTATCAGAATAGAAAAAGTTACACCTGCAACCCATTTATTAGCATTAAATGCTTTTACATATAATCCATGTATTATTCCAAGAGGCAGGGATAGTATCTTAAGAACTGAATCCATTTACTTTAAATCTTATTTTGGTTCTGATGCTAATGAAATTGCTGAGACTCCAGCCTCTCTTGCACCATCCATAACCTTAATTATCGTATCAGCAACTGCTTTTTCATCTGCTTGAATAACTACAGAGCCCTGAGGATTATCTGCAAGCATTTTTACAACATTAGCTTTAACTTGCCTTACATCTATTCTTCTTCCATCCATCCATACCTCTCCAGTAGGACCAACAGCAATAAGAATAGCAGCATTTTCTTGAGTTTCAGCTGTGTCAGAATCTGGTCTATTAATTTCTAAGCCAGGCTCTTTAATAAAGTTTGCTGTAACAATAAAGAAAATAAGCATAATAAAAACAACATCCAGCATTGGTGTTAGATTTATTTCACTTTCTTCTTCTTTTACAGCAGTTGTAATTGCGTTTCTTCTCATAAAAAACTCCTATAACTCTCTTTTGATCAATTCTCTAAGATCAGTTTCATGCTTCTCGCTAGCACTATTCAAATAAATACTTACAAAAACCCCTGATAATGCAACAACCATTCCTGCCATTGTTGGTAATGTTGCTTTTGAAACTCCCCCAGCCATAGCTCTAGCATCACCACCGCCATTAAAAGCCATTACTTGGAAGACTTCGATCATTCCTGTAACAGTTCCTAATAACCCAAACAAAGGCGCAAGCATTACACATGTTTGTATCATGGACATATTTTTATTTATTTCAGATCTAGCTTCTGACATGAGCTTTTCTCTTATTTGCAGAGCATGCCAAGAGGTTTTGTCTTTTCTTGAATTCCATTTTTCAGCTAAGTCTTTTACATAAACGCTATGACCATGAGAAAAATACCAAATTCTCTCAAAAATCATACCCCACATGAAAAAGACTAGAACAGCAATAAGCCATAACACACTTCCACCAGCTTCCATAAAGTCTCTGATGGATGTAAATGCTTCTACAAGTGCATATGGCATATTAAATATTAACCCGCTTCAGAATGCTCTGCTAGGATACCTGTACTTTGCTCTTCTAATGTACTGATTATCCCTCTAGCGGACGAAGCAGTGAAAGAATGAAGAAGTGTAGTAGGTATCGCAACAAGCAAACCTAAAACTGTAGTAACCAATGCTTGTGATATACCACCAGCCATTAATTTAGGGTCACCAGTTCCGTATAATGTGATCATTTGGAAAGTCACGATCATTCCTGTAACAGTTCCTAACAAACCAGCTAATGGAGCTACCACTGATATAATCCTTACAGCTCCAATACCTCTTTCAATTGCAGGTCTCTCAGCCATAATTGCCTCAGCAAGTTTTAGCTCAAGAGTATCTATATCCTTATCAAAGTTATCTTTTCCAACCTTAAGCACTCTTCCAAGAGGATTGCGTGAATCGGCAACTTTAGAGTTAGCCTGGTTTCTTACTGCTTTTCCAAGCTGTGCAAGTTCAATTAACTTCCATATAGCTATAAGAATACCAATTGTACCAACAGCAATAATTGCATATCCAACCTCTCTACCCTGCTGAGCTCTCTCAAGCAGTGATGGCGTTTGAATCAAGTTTGCTAATAAGCTTCCGCCAGTAGGACCGGTTGGATCAATACCAAACCTAACTTGCTCTCCAGCCTCTGCTTCAGCAATATTTTTAGCTGTTTTTGTATATCTTCCAGCAGGTTGTCTTGGCAAGAAAGAATATTCACCTTTAGTAGCTGAGTATTCTAAGTATTTTCCATCACAAACCGCATTAAATAATCCAACCCTTACGACGTCACACTCTGATGATGTGCCATCTACATCATTAACATTCGCAGTAAACCCAACTACTTGACCACTTGCAACCATCTCTCTTTGAAGTTCATACCACAACCCTTCTATTTCTCTAATAGTTGGTAATTCGGTTGTTTCTGACATTTTTTTAGTCAGATCATTTAAGAATGCAACTCTGTCAGTTCCAAATTGAGCTGAAGTGAGTGAGCCAGAAAACTGGACAGCAGCCTCACCGGCAGAACTTTGTAAGTGACCAAACAGCTCAACAAGAGAGCCAAGCTCTTTTTGATAGGCCTCTTCTTTTACCCTTAAAGTCTCTTCATTCTTTTTATATTCAGCTTCAAGCTGATCAGCTATTTTTTCTTGTCTAGCAAGCTCTCTTTTTTCAGCAGCTAAAATAGAAGCCTGTTTACTTTTATTCGCTAAAAATTTCTTTTCTCTGTCTTTATTTTCTGCCTGTTCTTTGGTTTTACCCTCTTTAACTAAAGATAGTAAAGCCTCCACAGTTGTTGGCTCCTCAGCCGCCACAGCATCTTCTTGAGCGAATAAAGTTGCTACAAAAGAAAATAATATAAAAAACGGTAATATTCTTAGAGTTTTCATTATGCCTCTCCTTTAATTACTGGCATCATCAACATATCAACAGGCGTAAGCTTTTTAGCCATTCTAATACCATCTCTAATGGCCTTGGTGTAGCTATTTGGAAGTGACTCCCACTCACCAATTTCATTGTTCCATCTTCCGCTAGATCTTTCATCTTTAGTCTGGTAGAACATACCAACTCTTCCTATAACAAGAACATTAACCTCTAGGTTATTGCCATCAATAGAAATAGTTTGCGGGTATGTATCAACCTTTCTTCCGTATTCTGCTTCGATGTTATAAGCCTCTAAAACCTGTCTTACCTGTTCTGAAGCAGTTACTTTTGGTTTAGCTAGAGACGATCTCACTAAATCAATTCTGCTTTGTCTTTCTTCAAGCCTAAAGGGTGTATCTAATGAAACAAAGCTTTCTAAGCTTTCAAGCATTCTTTGTGCCAAAGGAGGAATTTGCCTTTGCATCACAACTACTTGAACAAGCTGCTCGTCAAGCTTATCCATAAGCTCAAGCTGAGCTTTGATTTGGATTCTTTTTTGCTCGTTATAAACTTTTAATCCTTCAACTTGTTTTGAAACAACTTTCCACTCATTTACTATTTTGTCAGTTTGTCTCTCTGTTGCATCTATCTTATCTTGAGATGCGGCTGAAAGTTTTTGATTTTCTCTTCCAACCTCTAGAACATTTTCCATGTTTATTGAAGCGCTCTCTGCTACATTTTCAGCAGAATGAATAGCAAAAGGAACAGACAAGGTAATGCACAATTGCATCATTAACAATTTATTTTTCATAATTGACTCCCTAAAAGTTCGCCTATAATAACAGCATGATCATTATATGCAAAATCTATATATAACTTTAATGTTTTATCTTTACAATGTCATTACAAATCAACCATTTAAAGCTTTGGAAATAGCATTGGGGTTGATTTCTGATAGGCCTTATATTCTTCTAAATGGCCCCATTGCTTTTGACCTCTAGCCTCCAGCATTCTAACTCCACTAACATGCACTAATAGTACGTAAGTAAATATTGGAGATATTAGGGTGATGTATTGAAGACCACTTAAAGAAGGTAATGAAATTACAGCAATTGCAGTCCATAAGACAATTTCTCCAAAGTAATTTGGATGTCTGGATTTTGCCCAAAGCCCTGTAGTAATAAATTTCTCTCTATTTTCAGGATCTGATCTAAACTTAGATTTTTCGTTGTCTGCTTTTACTTCGGTGTAGAACCCATAGATAAATAATCCAACCCCTAAGTAATAAAATGCATTTACAACGACTCCAGACTCAGATGAAATAGCGGTTAAAGCACACATTGAACATAAAGATACCCATAAACCTTGTAGAGTCCATGTCATAAAGAATTGGGTTGCAGAAGGTTTAATTGTTCTAAATCTTTTATCTTCGCCGTCTTTATGAATTCTTGAGAACAAGAAGCTTCCAAGTCTTATTGCCCATATACTTATTAACAAAACTATTGCGATACTTGCTCCGTTAAGATTTGTGAATTTATCTGAGCTCATATACAACGCGTACCATGTGACACTTAAATAGGTCAAAGTACCTGTTAAGTCATAAAATTTTTCTGTTTGAAAAGCATATGCGGGTATAAAGACGACCCATTGAATAATAAAAGCAATTAGCACTGCTTCAACCACCAAGCTATTACCAGTTGCATTCGCAATTGAGATTGCAATTAGGAATACAACTAAAGAAATTAAAAGGTTTACAATTTTTTTCATGATTTACTCCATCCACATGTTCTGTTTTCGTTTTGTATATCTAGCCATTCTTTAAGAGGTTTATAATAATTCATTATAGAATTTCCGCTTAACTTTTCTGTTCCTGTTATCTCCATAAAAGCATCTTGCCATGGGACACTTCTACCAAGAGCCATTGTAGAAATTATTTTATTTCCTGCATCTTTGTTTCCATAAATTGAGCACTCGTGAAGAGGCCCATCAAATCCTGCTGCTAGGCAAAGGGATTCATGAAACTGATACTGCATAATTCTTGCTAAGTAATATCTGGTATATGGAGTATTTGCAGGGATGTGATACTTTGCTCCTGGATCAAAACTATCTCCAAATCTTTCTGAAGGTGGGGCTATGCCTTGGTATTTGTTTCGCAGTTCCCACCAAGAGTCATTGAGTTCATCATAAGCAATTTCGCCTTTAAATATTCCTGCTCTCCACTTATCAAGCATAAGCGCCCATGGAACAACCACAACACCTTCTAAAGCCTGTTTCATTAAAAGACCAACCTCATCTTCTTTAGCTTCTGTCGCTTGATCTTGATCAATAAATCCAATTTGCTGCAGGTAATCAGGGGTTATGGATAATGTTAATAAATCTCCAAATGCTTCATGGAAACCATCATTAGCCCCAGCTCTAAAAAGAGAGGGCAGATGATTGTAAGCTTGATAATAAAAAATATGGCCAAGCTCATGATGAATTGTTGAAAAATCTTCCTCGTTACGCTCTATACACATTTTTATTCTAAGATCATTGTTTGCAGGGTCTAAATTCCAAGCTGAAGCATGACAAACAACCGATCTGTCTTTAGGCTTAGTGAACAAAGATCTCTCCCAAAAAGTTTCTGGCAAGGGTTCAAAACCAATTGAAAGGAAAAAATCTTCAGCTATCTTAACCATTTCAACTTCACTTAGATCTTTATCTAGAATTATCTTGGTAACATCTACCTTATTTTTTTGAGCTTTGTTTTTATAGATAATGTCATAGATATTAGACCATGATTGACCCCACATATTTCCAAGGATATGAACCGGTATTGGGCCATCTTTGCTGACTACTTCATCTCCATATTCCTGATTAAGCATCTCTCTTGCATGGCAATGCAATGCATCATAAAGTGGCTTAACTTCGCCCCATACCTCATCAATAGATTGTAAAAATTCTTCTGATGGCATGTCATATTTACTGAACCAAAGATCTGAAAGATCATCATAGCCAAGCTCTTGCGCTCCCTGGTTACCAATTTCAACCATTCTCATATATGGACCCTTCATAGGCTTGCCTATTTCATGCCAGCCTTCCCAAGCTCTCTTTAATTCTTTTGGATCTCTAGAATTATCAATAATAGCCTCAAATCCCTCTAGGTCATTACAATCATTTTCTGAAAAACAATAGGTGCCGCTTCCATACATTGCGCTGAGTTTTGTTTCAATTTTTGATAGCTCCGTAGCAAGAGTATCATCTAATGGCGGCGGCATTACAAAAGCAGATTTCAGGATGTTTAGTTTCCTTCTCTCTGCATCTGAGGCTGAAGAAGTGTTATAAGAACTTGCGTCCTTTGATCTTTGAAGATCAACAAGGGTGCTGCGCTTGGAATAATCTGCTAATACTAATTGTGAGTCATGAGTTATAAAATTTGAGCTTATCCATGATGCTGAATAAATAATAGGATTGATTAACTCATCTTCAGCTTCGATTCTTTCAATAAAATCCTGAAGGCTTTCATCTTTGACTTCATGTTCGCTAGAATTGCTACAAGAAGTTACAATTACAATTGTAAAAATAAATATAATTAACTTTTTCATTTTGATGACCTCTGCAATTAAAATAACATAACTATGAAAATATCTACAAGCCAATTTAAAAATGGGACCAAGCTCCTGCTTGATGGTGCCCCCTGCTCAATAGTGAGTCATGAATTTCATAAGCCGGGCAAAGGGCAGGCGGTTATGCGTGTCAAATATAAGAATCTTTTGACTGGCAATACAAATGACAAGACATTTAAATCTGGAGAATCTGTTGAGACCGCAGATATAAACCATAAAGAGATGGAGTTTTTGTACTCAGATGGAAATAATTGGCATTTCATGGACTCTCTTACATATGAGCAAATAGAGGTTGGTCCTGAGATTATGCAGGATGCTAAAAAATGGCTTATAGGCCAAGAAATATGTGAAATTGTCACTTGGGATGACTCCCCTATTCTTGTTGAGCCTCCTGTTTTTGTTGAATTAACAATAATAAAATCTGAACCTGGTGTAAAAGGCGATACTGTATCTGGAGCAAATAAAGCAGCTGAGCTTGAAACAGGGGTGTCTGTTCAAGTGCCCTTGTTTGTTAATGAGGGAGAAAAAATTAAAGTTGATACAAGAACAGAATCCTATGTAAGTAGAGCTTAATTCTATGATTGATATTATTAATGATGTAATAGATGGCTTTCTGATTAAGGTTTTTGGTCAAGATAGTGAGGGTTATTTAAAAGTCAGAAGTAAATATACTACTTCAATAACAGACAATCTTGATAAAGGCCACATTACATCAAACGTTTGTATGATTGCTGCCGGGGCATTAAAGATAAATCCAAAGGAGTTATCAAAAAACCTAACTGCTGAGCTCAGCAAACTTGAAGAAATTGAAAGCGCTGAGACAGCTGGCCCTGGATTTGTAAATATAAAATTAACAAGAAGTGCTTTTATCAGATCTATTAAGAATGCAAATGAAGCTAGTAATGATTATGGAAGAAGCGCATTAAAAAATAAAAAGAAGATACAAATTGAATTTGTTTCTGCAAATCCTACCGGCCCGCTCCATGTAGGCCATGGCAGAGGTGCGGCATATGGTGATGCCATTGGAAGAATACTTGAAGCCTGCGGTCATGATGTCGAAAAAGAATACTATGTAAATGATGCCGGAAGACAAATAGATATTCTTACAAGCAGTGTTTGTTTAAGATTAATTGGCGTCGACAACTCTAAGATGCCCGAGAGCTCGTATAAGGGTCAATATATTTTAGATATTGCAGATAAATTTATAGATACTCACGGCAAGCCATCTAAAAGTGTTGAAAGTATTTTAACCAACCTTCCAGAAGACCCTGAAAAAGAAATAGACGAGATTACAAATAGGATTAAAGAAGACAAATTGTTATGGGAGAATGTAAAAGAGATATCTCTTGATGAGGTGCTCTGTTCAATAAAAGAAGATTTGGAAAATTTCAGTGTAATTCATGATAATTGGTATTATGAATCTTCTCTAGGCAGTCTCAGTGAAAGTTCATCTCCAATAAGTAGTGCTATGAATTTTTTAGAAGATAGCGGTCAAGCTTATAAAGAAAATGGAGCACTTTGGCTGGATACATCTTCCGCCAAGGATGATAAAAATAGAGTTCTTGTAAGAGAAGATGGAAGGCCTACATATTTTGCATCAGATGTTGCTTACCACAAAGATAAAATTGACAGAGGATTCGATACTTTAATAAATGTTTGGGGTGCTGATCACCATGGATATATCAAAAGAATAGAATCTTCAATAGAGGGCCTTGGTTTTGACAAAAACAAATTGAATGTTCAGCTGGTTCAGTTTGCAAACCTTTTTAAAGATGGGAAAAAAGTAAAAATGTCTACGCGAAGTGGAGAATTCTATACCCTCGCTGACCTTGTTGATGAAATTGGAAGAGATGCGGCAAGATTTTACTATTTATCAAAGCAGGCAGATCAACATCTAGATTTTGATATTGATCTTGCTAAAGCAGACAACAAGGAAAATATTTTTTATTACATTCAATATGCTCATGCTCGTATATGCTCTTTGCAGGAAAAATTTTTAGAAAATAATAAAAAGCTTCCGGTGTCTGCTGATGAAATTGAGAATAATAATTATAAAAATTGTGATGAGTTAATTCATGAAATTAGTAAATTTCCAGATATTGTAAAAAGGTCTGGAGCAAACCTTCACCCTCATTTGGTTGTATATTATCTAAAAGATTTTTCTCAATGTTTCCATAGTTTTTATAATGACAACCACGTACTTTCTGAGTCTTTAGAAAATATAGATTCTATTCTTTTTTGTTTAAATGCTGCAAAACAAGTTATTGCAAATGGTCTTAACCTTTTAGGCATTGAGCCAATTGAAAAAATGTAAATTAATATGAAGGACTTTGCAAAAAGAAGATCTCAGGCAACGATAAAAAAATCAAAAAGCAGGCCAACATATACCGCCCGATATTCTCAAGAAAAAGTAATTCCTAATAGCCAATTATTTTTTTTAATATTTTTAGCCGGGCTATGCATCCTTACTTCTCTTTATTATTTTAAAACTGACATAAGAATATTTGAGCCAAGAGAAATAAATAATGAAATTGAATTTAATTTCCCTACAAAATTTAAAGAAAATGAAATACTAATTGAAATTGACGAAGTGATTGATGAAATAGCATGTATTTATTTTCTTCAAGTTGAAACATATGGAAAAAAAGAATATGCATATGAAACACTGAAAGATGTTTCAGATGATGGTGATGCCGCGATTGATGAAGTAAACAGCGTTGCTAGGCCTGGAAAAATCTTTTATAGAGTCTTGATGGGGCCATATGGAAATAGATCAGAAGTAAACAATGCAAGGGAAAGGTTAATTAAAAGGGGCTATTCGCCACTAGTAAGGCAATCATGCTCAAAGAAATAAAGAAAAATATTGATAAAATAAATTCAGGTATTCAATCACAAAATATATTTGATTTTGGTACATTGATTGCGGTATCTAAGAAAAAGGAATATGAGCTAATAAAAGCAGCCTATCAAAATGGAATTCGAGATTTTGGTGAAAATTATGCTCAAGAGTTAGATGAAAAAGCTGCTAAAGCTAATGAAGATGGGATTGATATTAGCTGGCATTTCATTGGGCCAATTCAATCCAATAAAATTGTACTTATAGCAAAAAATGCTCAATGGGTTCATTCAATATCAAGGCTTAAAGAGATTGAAAAATTAAATGATGAATGCGGATTTATTGGCAAAAAGATGAATGTTTTGCTTCAAGTTAATATATCAGAGGAAGAGTCCAAGAGCGGCATCCATAAAGATAATATTTATGAATTTGCTTCTTGCATCTCATCTAAAAGGAATCTTTCTTTTAAAGGGATTATGGTGATGCCTAAACTTTATGATGATGATAAAAAAACCTATCAAGTTATGCGTGAGTGTAAAAAAATACAAGATGGCGTCCAAAGAAAGCACCCAGAAGCCTCAGAGCTTTCAATGGGAACTACCTCAGATTACAAGATAGCTATTGCTTGTGGTTCAACGATGATTAGAATAGGTGAATTAATTTTTGGTAAAAGATCATGAAAAGAATCTTATTTTATGGCGGAGGCAATATCGCTCAAGCAATAATATATGGCTTATTGAGTTCTGGTCTAGATAAAAGTTCTATTTTTTATATAGATAGAAATAAAACAAACCAGTCAAAGCTCAAGAATTTAGGTATAAAAAAGCATACCGCATCTGATGATGTAATTGATTTAATTATTTTGTGCGTAAAACCAAAAGATGCCTTAGATGCATATAAAGCAATTGCAGAAAACTTCTCTAAGCCAAAAGTTATTAGCCTTGTTGCCGGGATTGGGTCAAGGAAATATTTATCAATATCCAAAGATGTGAAACTTGTTAGAGGGATGCCAAATACCTCTTCTCAACATGGTATGGGTATAACTGCTTTATTAAATGTAAATGCCTCAAAAACGCTGTATAGAAATATAAAGAGACTCTTTAACAAAATAGGAATTACTTTAGATGTATCAAATGAGAAAACCATCAATGATTTTACTGGGCTTATAGGAAGCGGGCCTGCTTACTTTTATTATCTATTGAAATCTTATGAAAAGCCCTTAATCAAGATGGTTGATGGAGACTCTAAGAAAACAAAGTTAATTATGGCCAATTTGATGAGTGGAATTGGGGAATCAATAAAAGAAGATAAATCTATAGATGAGCTAATAAAATCTGTGGCATCAAAAAGAGGAACAACAGAGGCAGGCTTGAAAGTAATGAAAGCAGAGAAAATGGCCGAATCATTTAACAAGTCAATTAAAACAGCAATGAATAGAGCAAAAGAAATATCCAATGAGTCCTAGTACTTTACAAATAATAGTTATATTAAGCGGCTTACTGAGCTATGTAGTAAATTTATATTTTATATTTAATTTGTTGCGGGTTGATTACTTCAATCCTGTTGTAAAAATATTTGTAAAATTATTTTCGCCTATCTCAAAAGTATTCTTCTTCATTCCCAATCAAGTTGTTCTTGCCTTCTTGGTTGCAGTATTTCTTAAATTTTTAGGTTTTTACATCGCTTATGGTAATGACTATGCATTTAGCAATTTGATTTCAATTGCTTTTTTAGCAACTATCAATATAACTCTCCAAATAATTCTCTATTCAATTATAGGAGCAGTAATTATAAGCTGGGTTGCTCAAGGCAATGAGCATCCAATGCTTAAATTAATAGAAGAAATTTCTTATAAAACACTTTATCCAATTAAGAGCGTTATACCTGCGATGGGTGGCTTGGATATATCTCCTTTGTTTGGCTTGATACTGATTCAATATTTACAAGCTTTTATTGGGGGATTGATACAATCTTTGGCATGAAAATAACAACAAAAAAAATAGAATTTAAAAATAGACTAGACCTAGAATGCGGACAATCTCTTCCTGGTTTTGAGCTTATGGTTGAAACTTATGGAGAGCTTAATGAGGCGAAGACAAATGCTATTTTGGTATGTCATGCATTCTCTGGCAATCACCATGCTGCCGGCGAAGCAACTGCAGATAAAGCAGCAGGTTGGTGGAACCAATTAATAGGACCAAATAAGGCTATTGATACGAACAAATATTTTGTTGTGAGTTCAAATAATATTGGTGGCTGTAGTGGGTCATCAGGACCAACTTCAATTAATCCATCAAATGATGAGATTTATGGTGCAGACTTTCCAGTTGTTTCGGTAACTGATTGGGTAAACTCGCAGAAAATGCTAATGGACTACTATGAGATAGATTTTTGGGAGTTAGTTGTTGGAGGAAGTTTGGGGGGTATGCAGGCTTTGCAATGGGCTATTTCATATCCTGAGAATGTTAGAAAAGCAGGTATTTTTGCTGCAGCGGCTCAAGCAAGTACACAGAATATTGCAATGAATGAGGTAGCAAGAGAGTCTATAAGGAAGGATGAAAATTTCCATGATGGATTCTTTTTAAAAAATGAAACAAAGCCAAAAAAGGGTTTAAAAACTGCAAGAATGTTGGGGCATATAACCTATTTATCTGAAGAACACATGGATCTTAGATTTGGAAGGAAGTTTCAGGATATAGACACTAGAGTTGCTAATGATGTTGATTTTCAAATTGAAAATTATCTGCAATATAAAGGAGAAAAATTTTCTGATGCCTTTGATGCTAATACATATATTTTAATGACAAAGGCTATGGACAACTATGATCCTGCTCACAAGACAGAGGATAAATTAGAGAACGCGTTAAAAAGTGTTAAATCTAAATTACTCATAGTTGGCTTCAATACAGACTGGCTTTTTCCACCAAAGAAAGGCAAAGATATCCAGCTTGCAGCCATGAGATGTGGTATTGAATCATCTTTTGTTGTTCTCGATGGAGAAAATGGGCATGACAGCTTTTTATTTTTTACTGATAGGTATTTTAATTTGATACGTTCTTTTTTGGAGTCATGATATGCCTATAACTGAAATAATTAAAAACTGGGTGCCAATTAATTCTAGGGTTATTGATTTGGGCTGTGGAGATGGCGCTTTGCTTTGCGATCTCAAAAATACAAAAAATATTATTGGTTATGGTATTGAAATAGATCCTGACCAAATTGAACTTTGTATTGAAAACGGTGTATCGGTAATTGAGCAAGACATTGATCAAGGAATAAATGACTTTAAATCATTTAATTTTGATTTAGCTATAATGGCAAGCTCTATCCAATGCTTAAAAAAACCTGACAAGGCATTAAGCAGGATGTTAAATATTTCTGATCAATGCATAGTTACACTGCCTAATTTTGGTCACTGGAAATGTAGATTAGATGTCTTTTTAGGAAGAATGCCAGTTACTAAAAGCTTGCCAATGTCTTGGTATGAAACAGATAACTCACATCTGTGCACGATAAAAGATTTTGAAAATCTTTGCTCAGATAGGGGTTTTATTTTGAAGAAGAAAAAATATCTTAATAAAGATTACAAAGAATCATGGCTCTCCTCTTTAAAGCCAAACTTGTTTGCATCTGAGGGGGTTTATTTAATTGCAAAAGATTGAAAAAGCTTTAATAGCGACTTCAAATAGTGGAAAAATTAAAGAATTTCAGAAAATTTTTTCTGGACTCGATTTGGTTTCGCTTGCTGACTTAAATATAGAGGATGCCATTGAAGATGGCCTTAGTTTTGTTGAAAATGCGATTATAAAAGCAAGACATGGCGCAAAACATTCTAGACTTTATTCAATTGCTGATGATTCAGGCCTTGTCGTTCCAGAGCTTGGTTTTGAGCCAGGAATATACTCAGCAAGATATGCTGGTGAAAATTCTACTGATGCCCTAAACAGAGATAAGTTGCGCTCTTGTATAAAAAGTTTAGATAAAGAAAGTCTAGAGGCATACTTCGTTTGCGTAATAGTAGGAATTAAAGATGAGGGTGATCCGTTGCCAATAGTCTCATCAGGAACAGTTCATGGGAAAGTATCAATACATGAAAGTGGTGAAGGTGGTTTTGGATATGACAAGCTTTTTTATCCTGATGGTTTTGATTTATCTATGGCTTCCATTGATGCGGAAACTAAAAATAAAATTAGCCACAGAGGCAAAGCATCTAAAAATTTTATAGAGAAATTCAAAAAAATTGGATCTTAAAAAAATACCTTTAAGTCTTTACGTTCATCTTCCATGGTGTGAAAAAAAATGTCCTTATTGCGACTTTAATGTTACAACAAACAAAAAAGATGGTGATGAAGAAAGATTAATCAAAGCAATTATTCAAGATATTGACAACGCAAATGAAATAATAAATGGGAGAAAGTTTTTATCGATTTATTTTGGTGGCGGCACCCCTTCTCTAGTTAGATACGATCAAATAGATAAAATAATAAAATATCTTAAAGCAAATGGACTTGTTGAGGCCAATGCAGAGATAAGCTTCGAACTAAATCCAAATGAGGTTAAGCGTGACTATATTAAATCAATTTCAGAAGTTGGTATTAATAGGCTTTCAATAGGCATTCAAAGTTTTAATGATGAGACCTTGTTATCTCTTGAAAGAAATCACAGCGAGTATCAGTCCTTAAAGGCTCTAGAAGTGATTTCTGAATTTAAAGAAGTAACGTCCAGTATAGATCTTATCTATGGCGTCATGAATCAGGGCGTTGGTTCACTTGAAAAAGACTTAGATATATTTATTAGCCATGATTTAGACCATCTTTCTTTGTACCAACTCACAATAGAGCCAAATACAATTTTTTATAAAAAAGAACTAAAGATCCCAGGTGAAAATGTTATTGAAGAAATGGAATCTATTGCAGAAAAAAATTTGAACTTAAATGGATTAAATCAATATGAAATTTCTTCTTGGTGTAAAGATGGTTGTGAAGGGTTGCACAATATGAACTACTGGAAGTATGGAGACTATTATGGGGTTGGGCCAGGCGCCCATTCCAAAATTACAAAAAAGGATGGTGTTTATCGGGGCATCAAACTAAAAAAACTCAACTCTTATATTGATGATCCTTCAAAGAATACTTTTCGTTGCATACCTATAGAAGAGATTGATCTTGATATTGCCATGAACTTCCTAAGAATTAAAAATGGCGTTAGCATGGATGAAGTCAAAAAATATGATCATTTACTATCAGAGAGTTTTTTTCATAATCTTCAAGAGGGCATTGAAAAAGGCCTAATTGATGGATCTAGATTTATGGCAACGGAAAAAGGATATAAATTTCTTAACGATACTGTAAATGTATTTAATTAATTTTTTAGAAGGTTAAAGCGAAATATTTCTCTGCCCTCTTTTATTGCTCTTGACTGGAATCTTGTTATTGGTAACTCTGTAAAAAGTTGTTCTTCTGTATGGTGAAATGCCTCAGAATATTCAATTACCTCTGAGATATTTTCAGCATAATCTTTCCAGTCTGTAGAAACATAAAGGCCCCCTTCTGACTTTATCCTTTTACCAATTAGATTTATGAACTCTTTATTGATTAGCCTCCTTTTATGGTGTCTTGCTTTGGGCCAAGGGTCTGGGCAGATAATCAGCACCCCATCAAGGATTGGAGCCCTTATATCATCCAAAAGTTCCCTAATATCTCCATTATGAATACGAATATTTTTTATATTAAATTTTATTATTTTTCCGATCAAAGATCCTATTCCAGACAAATAAACCTCTGAACCAATAAAAAGTTTATCTGGATTTTCTCTAGCTATTGAGATTATATTTTCACCATCACCGAATCCAATTTCAATATAAATTGAATTAAAGCCCTTAGCAGCCTGATGAATATCATTAGCCCCAAAAATCTCGTAAGACTCTAAATGAGATACATTTAATTCTTGTTTTTTTGTAATTCGACCTCTTCTCTTTACAAAAGAAGGTAAATACTTTGATTTCATAAAATCTAATATTTAATAGTATCTGTCGCTGAATTTAGCTGGTTAGGCAGCGCTCACCATAGAGGCTTTAAGTTTTTTGAGTGCACCTGTTTCAATCTGCCTTATTCTTTCAGCTGAGACTCCATATTCGTCTGCTAGATCATGCAATGTTGCTTTTTTATCTGCAAGATATCTTCTAAGAAGTATGTCTTTGCTTCTACCATCAAGGAGCTTAAGCGCCTCCATTAGATTGGTGTTGTTGACTTTCTCTGCTTCAGCATTTGAAACTAATAGCTCTGGATCGTATCTTTTATCTTCAAGATACTGAGCGGGAGACATCATTTCCTCATCATCGTTAGTTGAGGATGGGCTATCAAACGCAGCATCTGTTGAAGAAAGTCTGTTTTCCATGTGAAGCACATCTTTTACTTCAACATTTAAGTCATTTGCAATTTTTTCTGCCTCATCTTTAGTCAGCCACTCTAGTGACTTTTTCTTGCTTCTTAAATTAAAAAATAACTTTCTTTGCGCCTTAGTTGTTGCAATCTTGACCAGTCTCCAATTTCTTAATATGTATTCATGGATTTCAGCTTTAATCCAATGCACTGCAAAAGATACCACTTTAACACCCCTGTTTGGATCAAACTTATCAACAGCCTTCATAAGACCAACGTTACCTTCTTGGATGATATCTGCTAAAGGAAGACCGTAGCCTTGATATGATCTAGCAATATGTACAACAAATCTAAGGTGATGGAGCACTAGCTGTCTTGCAGCATCAAGATCATCTTCATCGTAAAGTTTGTATGTAAGATCTTGTTCTTGCTCTTTAGTCAAAATAGGAATTGAATGCACAGTAGCAAGATAAGATTCTATATCCTTACCTGGCGTTGTTAAATTAATTGTTTGTAAACTAGTTCCCATATATTTAAAATTTATATTATATTATATCGATAATTTATATCGAACTGAACATTATAGCAATTTTTTGTTAAATTCGCCTAATATTGGCATAATTTTTTGTTTAACAAGTTGATTTCTAAAACAGAAAAAGAATGGATTTAAGATCGAATCAGACTTTCCATATTCTAAAGAGGTTAAGTTTTTTGCTTTTAATATTTCTCCGCCTCTGCTTCTTAAGAAAGCATCAGCGGCGGCTATATCCCATTCAGAAGTAGGGCCAAACCTTGGATAAAAATCAGCCTGATCATCAGCAAGAGAGCATATTTTTAGAGAGCTGCCCCGCTCAACTAACTCAAAATTAAAGTTTTCATTCCTTAAATAATTAAGGAATAATTCATCGGTTTCTGTTTTATGGCTTTTGCTTATAACCACCCTAATAGGAGCATCTTCATTAAAACTATTAATTGGCTGGGTATCAAATATGGAGCCATGCCATAGCTTGCTCAGTGCTGGCGCGCCAATAATTCCAAAGATTGGTATTTTTTTTTCAATAAGAGCAATATTTACAGTAAATTCATCTGACTTATTGATAAATTCACGAGTTCCATCAAGAGGATCTACTATCCAAAATAAAGAATAGCCATGATCAATATTTTCATTAGAAAAGGTTTCTTCTGAAATGATTGGTATTTCAGGGGTCAATTTTTTTAAATCACTTAAAATTATATTGTTTGCTGCAAGATCTGCTTTGGTGACTGGAGACCCATCTTTTTTATCTTGTTTATTTAATTCATTACTTGCATAGATTTCCATTATTGCTGATGATGACTTTCTTACAGTTTCCTCTAAAGAGGATAAAATACTATCAATAAATTTTTTGGAGACCTGCATATCATTAATCTAGAAAACTATAAGTTTATTTTACTTGATATTGATGGAGTAATCCTAGACCAGTGCTTTGATAATTACTATTGGTCGAATCTTGTGCCGACTGAGGTGGCAAAAGCTAGGAATGTCTCATTTCATGATGCCAAAGCAGAGGTAGTTTCAATGGGTAAGGTATTAGAAGGCACCTTGCCCTGGTATGAGTTAAATCATTGGGAACAATTTTTTAATGTTGATTTGATCAAGCCAGCATTAGAAAATGCATCTCTAATAAACTTTCTACCTGGTGCAGAAAAAACATTAGAAAAATTGAGCAAAAAAGATATTAAATTAATTCTTTTAACCAACTGTGATTCTAGGCTTCTGAATGTTAAATCAGACTCCGTTCCTTTTTTACAATACGTTGACGCTTGTCAGTCAAGTACTGATCTTGGTTTTATAAAGGAAGATAAAGAATATTGGGATCTAATTTTTAAAAAGTTTAAGATCGATCCCTCTGCATCAATATTTCTAGATGATAATAAGGGCATTATTAGGATGGCAAAAAATTGCGGGATAGAATCGGCATATCATGTGCTTGAGCCTACCTCTGATCAGTCTGTAATATATGAAAGCAATGGTCTCGCGTGCCTTAAAAATATAACTAAGCTTATTTAATATGCACAACTAGATTCTGGGATGGAATGAAAGTCGATAATCTCAAGAATTTTAGAATGTATTTCAGTGTTGTCCATTGTGCCTGTAAATAAATCAGCTCCAGGTCCATATGAAAAAATCCCAACTGGTATTCCAGTATGTCTACCAGTACCCCATTGAATATGAACTGAGTCTTTGTCTTCTTTTAAAATTTGAAGTCCGCCCGTCTCATGGTCTGCAGTAACTATTAAGAGCGTGTCATCTCTTGCGTTAATAAATTCAACTGCGGTTTTAATAGATAAATCAAAATCTCTAAATTCAATAATCATCCTGCTTGCATCGTTGTCATGACTTGCCCAGTCTATTTGGCTTCCCTCAGTCATTAAGAAAAAGCCAGAGCATTTAGCAGTTCTTTTGGAAAGAATATCTAATGCTTTTTTTGTCATGAGTTGTTGAGATGGCCTAAATGACGCTCTTCGAATTCCATCATTATCAAACAAGCCTATTATTCTCTTAGAAGACGAAGTATTTATATTATTAAGCTCATCCAGCTCATAAATATATTTTATTTGTTCGTTGTTTACATTTAAGTCAAAAAAATTCAACCCTCCTCCAAAAGCAATATTAATATTTGAGCTCTGAAGCTGAGATGCAATCTCCTTTTCTTTATATCTGTTGTTTACATGGGCATAAAATGCTGCTGGTGTAGCATGGGTAACAGATGATGTTGCAACAACCCCAGAAAGAAAACCCTTGGTGAAGAGAGCTTCGGTTAATGATGGAAGGACTTTTTCATTTGGGGTAACAGAAATAAATTTATTTTTAGTCTTGGTACCGGTTGCCCAGGCAGTTGCAGCAGCAGCTGAATCGGTAATAATATTGTCTGCTGAGTGAGTGAGTGAAATTCCAGAATATGGTAATTGATCTATATATAATCTTGAATTAACTCCTGATATAGCCATCCTTGAAAGAGTAATTTGATTTAATCCAGTTCCATCCCCTATCAGCAGAATTATATTTTTTGGTCTACCTTCAAATTCTTTTATTTCTAATTTAGATAGGACCTCATTTCCATATGGTATTTGCTCAACTGGAGCACTGCATGCCATTAAAGAGAAAATAAATATAACGGCAAGATTGCTTCTCATAACTATTATTTATTAGGATTGAGCGCCTTGAGTCTTAACTTTTTTCTTTCCTTGGTGTTAGGAAATATATTGTTATATATTGCTCCTTCCCACTTACCATACATAGGATTTGTGATCATGAACCATTTTTCTCCCCACATTTCTTCATATTTTGATGATAGTTGGAGCCTTGCGTCCATAGAAACAGAGGATTCTTCTAAAGAAATAAAATCTGTGATCTGATCACCTGCCATCAAAATGATCCTGTATTTCTCTGCTATAAGTGTTCTTCTAGATGTTTTCTCAGATCCCCATCCATTTTCCCCTTTCATCATTAATGGATTCGCGCGCTCATCAAATGGAAGGCCTAGCTTAATAATATTCTCTATGGTTGCTTTTCTTAGCTCTGAAACTCTGTTTGTTACATAAAATATTGTGACTCCTTTTGAGTCAGCATAGTTTAAAAAATCTTTAACACCTGCAACTGCTGGAGCAGAAACTTCATTGCCCCATTCTAGCCACCCGGTAGGATAGGAAAAACCACCCAGGATTGCTCTTGCTTGATGGGCCGAATTATCTAAAACCGTTTCATCAACATCAACAATAATTGCTGGAGGTTTGTCTGAAAAATTAGTGCCTTGCTCAAGCGCAGCTGTCCAGTTCTTATCGTTTAGAGCAATGTCTATTTTTGAAGTTGCGATTTTATATGTTTGTATATTGTTTGCTGCAAACTCTGGAGAAGTTTGAACAAATAAGACTCCAAGCATAGATTGCTCTTGAAATGATCTATCAACTTCTTCTGCTGCTGTTGATAAAACAGAAAATACTGCAAGCCAAAAGGTAAATATTTTATGGGTCTTTAATGATTTCATTAGGTACTAGCATTATAATGCTAATAATTAATTTTTAGTAAAAATATGAACACCGAATTATTAAATAACCTCAAGCGATTAAAAAAAGATCTTGTTTTGTTAAGCGAAGAAAGAAAAGTTGTTTTATCTCATCATAAAACTTTTGAACACGTAGAAAAAATGAGAGAGCTTGTCAAAAATTCTATTGAGTTGATTGAAAATGAGTAGTTATGAATGCTTTAGTCTTGAAATAAGAGACCATATAGCTCATCTTGAAATGTCTAGACCTGATGCATTAAATGCAATGAATAGGATATTTTGGAAAGAGTTACCAGAAATTATCAGAGATATTGATAAAAATTCAAAAGCTCGAGTAATTGTTCTGTCTGGTCAAGGCAAGCATTTTAGTGCTGGGATGGACTTAGCAAACTTCATGTCTGGTGAAGGAAGCGGGACAAAAAAAGACCCTGCTAGAATGAGGGAAACTTTTTATCACGAGGTTTTAGAATTACAAGATACATTTTCTGCTTTAGAAGATTGCAGAATACCTACAATTGCATCAATACAGGGTGCTTGTGTTGGAGGGGCTATAGATATGGCAGCTGCATGCGATATGAGGTACTGTTCCGAAGATGCTTTTTTTAAGATAGCTGAAGTAGATATAGGTATAGCTGCAGATGTGGGAACTTTACAAAGACTTCCATCTCTAATTCCGTTGGCAGTCGTTAGAGAGCTTGCTTACACCGGAAGAAGATTTGAGGCTAAGGAAGCAAAAGAGCTTGGATTGGTTAACAAGGTTTTTGAATCTAGAGATGATCTTAAAGATGGAGTGCTTAAAGTTGCAAAAGAGATTGCAAGCAAGTCCCCGTTAGTTACAAGAGTCATTAAAAAACAGATTAATTACTCACGTGATCATAGCGTTAAAGATGCTCTAGACTATCATGCGATTTGGAACTCTAGTTTAATAAGCGGCCAGGATATGGAAGAGGCTATGAAAGCCTATATGAGTAAAACTCAAGGCAGCTATGATGATCTAGAACCTAAAAAATCTTTTTGGGAAAAAGACGAAAAGTTAGTTTAATCTCTCAAAAAGACCGGTTCAGTTGCTGATGAATCTTCTTGAGAATAATAATATCCGTCGAGATTAAACCCTGAAAGCTTCTCAAAGTCCTTTACTTTATTTTGAATTATCCACCTTGCCATAAGACCTCTAGCCTTTTTTGCATAGAAGCTTATTATTTTATATTTACCATTTTTAAAATCTTTAAAAGCAGGAGCGATAACATTTGCATGCGCGGGAAGTTTGCCCATGACATTAAAGTACTCTTTAGATGCTAAGTTGATTATTAAATCTGATTTTTGTGAGGTTAGATCTTCTAAAACGCTATTTTTTACTTTATCTCCCCAAAACTCATAAAGGTTTTTACCATTGGATGTCTCAAGTTTAGTTCCCATCTCTAGTCTATATGGTCTTATAACATCTAGGGGTTTTAAAATACCGTATAGGCCAGATAGAATTCTTAAGTGTTTTTGAGCAAATTTCATATCTTGTGTGTTAAGAGTCTCTGCTTCAAGCCCTTGATATACATCTCCCTTGAAAACCATAAGTGATGGTTTTGAGTCATCAGATTGAGTTTTCGATGCTTTCCATGACTGATACCTGTCAAAATTAAGAGTTGCTAGCTTGTCACTCAAGCCCATTAAACTAGCTATATCTTTAGGTTCTTTGTCTTTTAAAAGTTTTATTAACTTTGCAGATTGGTTTAAAAACTGAGGTGCAGTATGATTAGGTTTTGAGTCAACTGAATAATCAAGTGTTTTAGCGGGCGAAAGTAAAATAATCATATTCAATTATTTTAACTAAATAAATAAAAGACATCTAATGAAAGCCATAGAAAAGTATATAAATTTTATAGGAGAGAAGTTTTCCTACCTTATACCTGTGATGGCACTGCTAATGGTCGTGGTGGTCATAAGTAGATATTTTTTTGGGATTGGCATGACCTACCTTCAAGAGCTTATTATGTATTTTCATGCAATGGTTTTTCTTGGGTGCGCAGGTTATGTTTTTAATAAAGATGAGCATGTGCGGGTTGATATCTTTTATAGAAATGCATCAAGCAAATACAAAAATTCAATTAATTTAGTTTTAGGATTTATTTTTTTGCTTCCAATAGCTTTGTTTATTC
>JACLAC010000144.1_pt1 | contig 33979 bp, 26 predicted proteins | sample 8027881 | NCBI WGS metagenome assembly JACLAC01 (sample SAMN15725517, study PRJNA655200) | protist metagenome | isolation source: fluorescence activated cell sorting (FACS) single amplified genomes of... | place: Spain: Blaines Bay Microbial Observatory, Mediterranean Sea | collected 2016-01-19 | reverse complement strand
ATCTCCCTCCAATTGCTACACCCGGTTCTCGGCTATCGCCTGGGTGCTCACGCTGGCGCTTATGTTCGCCTTCGCTGCGACCGCGCAGGCTGCAACAGAGGGGAAGACTGCAGAGGATCCGCATGCAGCGGTGTACATCGAGGATAATTTCCCGAGCGCCAACAAATGCGCACAATGCCATCAACAGATTTACGACGAGTGGTCGAAATCAAGCCACGCGTACTCTGCCATTTCTCCGATGTTCCACAAGTTCGAGCAGAAAATTAACGAACTTGCGCCAACCATCGCGGGCTTCTGCGTACGCTGCCACATTAGCGTCGGCACGGCATTGGGTGAGCCTCGCGAAATGCCGCTCTGGGAACGCTCGCAAGTCTCCCGGGAGGGCGTCACCTGCATCACATGCCATCGGGTAACGGAACAATACGGCCGCATCAACGGTGAGCGTGTAATCAACCCCGGTAATATTCACCAGCCGGTGTACGGCCCAGGTGACGGCAAGTTCGTCGCCGAAGTGATTGCGAACAAAGGCGAGTACAAAGTCGCAACAACGGAGAAGGAGCGCGGCAAAAAGATTCACACAGCAGCGATTCGGTTTGAGCAGATTACAAAATCGGAGTTTTGTGCGTCTTGCCACCAGGTTGCGGTCAACCTGGGGATCAAGCTTGAAGTCGTCTGGGATCAATACAGGGATTCACCCGCCCGCGCGGCAGGCGTAACCTGCCAGGATTGTCACATGGGCAAAGAGCCTGGAGTGCCGGCGGGATACGCCACCGGACCCGCGGCAGTCGTCAACGGCAAGGCCATCAACGAAGGCCGCAAACATGCCAATCACACGTTCTACGGGCCAGGCTACGCGATCGCGCACCCCGGTATCTTTCCGCACAACCCAGATGCGGAAAACTGGAGCGCCGAGGAATGGCTACAGTTCGACTATCGTGCCGATTGGGGCAAAGAAGAGTTCGAAGACAAAGTCGAAGAAGAAGAGCTCAAGGTCGAGTTTCCTGAGGCATGGTCTGAACGAGACGACCGCGAAGAAGCTCGCGAAGTCATCGAGGCCAACATCGCCGGACTCGAAGTGAAACGTGAACTCCGCAAGGATGTTATGGAGAACACGTCCAAGATCGAGGGGCCATTCTTCGATTCCGACCGCAAGTCTGGCGAAGGCCTGAGCTTCCACTACGTCATCACGAACACCAATTCCGGGCACAACCTGCCCTCCGGTTCACTTGGAGCGCAGCCCGAAATCTGGTTCAACGTCGCGTTGATTGACCCGGACGGTGAGCGGGTGTGGGAGTCGGGCTACGTCGATAGCAACGGCGACATGGCAGACGAACATTCCCTGGATGTGCTGGCCGGCAAATTGCCATTCGACTCCCAGTTATTCAACCTGCAGACGAAGTTCCTGACGACCAATGTCAAGGGCACCGATCGCGAGATGTATCTGCCGGTGAATTTCGATTTTGACCAGTTGCCGCTGTTGCGGCCACCACAGCAGCCGGTGACCGTGATGAACCATCCGCCGTTCGTGCGCATGGAAGGACGCAGCTTGCCGCCACTTGCGAGCCGCAAAGCCGAGTACTCGGTGCCAGCATCCGCGATGACAAAGTCGGGCACCTACATATTGGCCGCACGCCTGAGGTCCCGTGCGGAGCCCATCTATTTCATGAAATTTGTGGATGGGACCGACGATATGGAACAGGCGATGAACGAATGGATGGTCGATATCCATCCGCAGGCGGTCGAATTTGTGGTCAAGTAACTCCAGAGCGGCACAATGCGCCGCATAGTGCTGCACAACGGCAGCGCTGTGCGGCATTCGCTCAACCTGCGCATAGCGACAATAATCCCCATTGCCCGACCTCCACGGAACATACCGGCAATCATAAGTTACAAATTGCCTTTAAAGGTTGCATTAAAGGACTGATTTAACGGACAATTACTAAGACTAGGGTACGCTACTGAATGGCGTAAGGGCGTCTTGACGCCCTCACCGATCTCTGGGGGGGGACGGAAATGCAAAATTGCGTGCGAACCGCGGCTGCGCTGTTACTCGCGGTCAACACTTCTGCCGTCTGGGCACAGGGTTCGTCATCTTCGGCCGATCCGGATGTGCGCAAGACGGAATTCAGCAAAGATTTTTTCAAGCCCGATCCGAACTACGACGACAAGCCGTACAGCGTCGATCGACAGCTTGAGATCTACGGCGGCAAATCGCGGCAGACGTTTCCACGTCCACTGATCGAACTGGGTCGCGAAATCTATCGCGAAGGCCCACTTCAGCCCTCAGGAACGGGGCTCGGGATCACAAACCCAACCATCGATCAGTTTGCGATCTACGGCGACGTCAAGGCAGCGATTGCGTACAACGACAACGGTGCTGCTGAAATCGGCCAGGCTGCAATGCAGCTGAACCTGGACATCGACTACAAGTTCACTGCAACTGAACGTATTCACGCGTTTATTCAGCCGCTCAACCAGGGTCAGACATTTACCCGGTGCGAATTTGCCGCGGATAACAACGACGGATGTCAGCTCGAGCTTGATGCCAACATCAATGCACTTTTCCTGGAAGGTGACGTGGGTGCGCTCTACGGCGGCTTCACTGGTCAAAGCGCTCCGTTTGACCTGCCGTTTGCAATCGGCTTCATGCCACTACTGTTCCAGAATGGTATTTGGGTCGAAGACGCTTTTGTCGGTTTGGCGGCCACGTTACCAGCGCGCAATAGCCCTGCGCTGGACATCTCAAACATGGATATCACCGCGTTTGTTGCCTTCGACAAAGTGTCTTCCAAGGGCGTACTCGACCGCTTTGGCGTGGTGGCAGACCACAACGTCAACCTGTACGGCGTGAAGGCATTCCTGGAGACGATGAAAGGATACCTCGAGGCGGGTTACGCATATACCGACGGTCGAGACGGACTCAAGGACCAGAGCTATCACAACATGACCATGGCGTTCAGCCGACGTTATGGCGGCTTGTTGTCCAACAGCGTCCGGTTTATCTGGAACTTTGGCCAGGACCGCAATGGCCTGCGGCAAAACGCGGACGGCGTCCTGCTCCTCGTCGAGAACTCGTTCATCACCAGTCAACCCACTGTCCTGGTGCCCTACCTGAACCTGTTTGTCGGCCTGGACCGGCCGCAATCTCTGGCACGTGACGGCGCCGCCGGTGGCGTGCTCAAAAATACGGGTATCAACTTCGAGACGGACAATCTGACCGCATTCCCAAAACTCGATGATACGGCCAACAATACATTTGGCGGTGCGTTGGGGCTTCAATATCTGTTTGGGCTGGACCAACAGATCGTTGTCGAAGCAGCGACGGTACAGGTCATGGGTCAGGCCCGCGACCGGGCAGCCCGCGGTGACCAGTATGCGCTCGGCGCGCGTTATCAGCTGCCGCTCGATAAAGCCTGGATCGTGCGAGCCGACGCGATGGGTGCGATTCGCGAGAACGATGAAAACCTGTTTGGCGTTCGACTGGAGATACGCCGCAAGTTCTAGCGGCGGCGCTCAGATTTTAGCGTCGAATGCGAACTCAAGATCTGCGTGCCCAAGGGGCTCATGCCGGGCTAGAATGCGGGTGGTCCTTGAGTCCATCCGAGCTGCCTCTAGCTAATTCGCATGTCTGATTTCGTTCCAGTTGTAGCCCTTGTCGCGTTTGCAGCGTTCGCGTTGTATATGGTGACGCTTGCCGTATCCGAGCTTGCACGTACGGTGCGTGCCGGGCGCGCGCACGACAACGAGCGCAAAATGCTGGAAGCGCGAATCGAGCAGCTGAGCACGCCTGTCGCGCGAGTCGAAGCGATGGGCGGCGAAGCGGCCTGGTCGGGGTTTCGGAAGTTTGTTCTTCAAGGCAAGGTGCTGGAAGCGGAAGACACCTGCTCGTTCTACTTTGTGCCACATGACGGCCAACAGTTGCCCGCTTATCTACCAGGACAATACCTTACGTTCAGGTTGCCAATCCCCGGGCTCGACAAGCCGGTCACGCGTTGTTACTCGCTTTCCGATACGCCGACGCACCCGGATTATTACCGGGTCACCGTCAAACGGCTGACCGGAGAAGTCGATGGGCTCGTTTCTACCTATCTTCACCGGGAGCTGTCGCCGGACGATTTAGTTGATGTCAAGGCGCCTGGTGGCCATTTCCATCTTGATGCGGAAAATCACGGCCCGGTTGTACTCATCGGTGGGGGTGTGGGAGTCACGCCTGCGCTCAGTATGTTGAACTACATTACCGCGACCGGATCTACACGCGAAACGTGGTTCTTCTACGGGGTCAAGAACAGCACGCAACACATGCAGCGTGATTACCTGCGACAAATTGCGACCGAGCACGAAAACATCCACATGCACATCTGTTACTCCAATCCGTTGGAGAATACCGATGTGCCAGGACGCGACTACGACCACGAGGAATGGGTCACGGTTGATCTCCTGCGCCGTTTGCTACCCTCAAACAACTACGACTATTACATCTGTGGCCCTGCTGCAATGATGGATTCTCTGACCCACGACCTCGGCGAATGGGGTGTCCCGAAGGACAAAATCCACTTCGAGGCGTTTGGGGCCGCCACCGTGAAACGCGTAAGCAGGGAAATACCTGTCACCGCCGCAGGTTCGGCACAGGTCGAGTTCGCCCGCAGCGGTAACATATTAGCCTGGGATGGCTCATCCGCGTCGCTACTGGAGTTCGCTGAGGCGAGTGGCATCACAATCGAATCCGGTTGTCGAGCTGGAAACTGCGGCTCATGCCTGACCGCCATTCGCTCCGGCAGCATCGAATATCTGAACGATCCGGGTGCACCAGTCGAAGAAGGTACCTGTTTGACATGTATCGCGGTGCCGAAAGGCGACCTCGTCTTAGACGCGTAATATGCAGATACCCACCAACCCTCTCTCACTGTTGTTTGCGGAAATCGACAGCGCCAGCTCGTTGCGGCTGGTTGGCGATCGGGTGATATTTGGCGCGCGCAAGAGTCGGACGGATACCGAGTGGCTGATTCGCCAGAAAGTGGCGGAGTGTCGCCAGACCGTAGCCGACATCGTTCACGGATACGGCGGGGTTGTCGTGCAGACCGCCGGCGACCGTGTGCTGTGTAATCTTATACACGCGGACGCAGCGTTTGGTGCCGCATGTGCGATACAGCAAGCTATTTCTCCCAAGGCCCCGGAGGACGGCGACAGCTCCGCCTCGGTCACAATGCAGATGGGCGTCAAGGTAGCCCTCCACTACGACAAGTTGTTCGTTGAGGCCGGGAGGCTGTCCGGACAGGCGTTAAAAGTCATCGAGGCTTTGATTGACGAAGTTGAGTCTGAGCAGGTTCTGCTGACAGACCAATTCGCAGATCGAATGAGTGATGACTGGCGAGCATTGCTGAATGCCTTGCCACCTACGGAACTCGTACAGGGCGAAGACAAATTAACTCTGCACGAGGCCAACTGGGCCAAGGCTAAAAACGTCGCCCCGTTGGCGAAGCCCGAATCGCTGGAGACCGACCTGGACGCAGACGACAGTGCCGACGACAAGGCGCACCCGGTCACGCAGGCGACATACGTTGATCAGAAGCCACCGTCGGGACTCATGGAGAGAATGCAGGCTGAAGCAGCCGAAACCACTGAAGTAGAATCGACGCAAACCGAAACCATCGAGATTACACCGATTCAGAGCGCTCGAGCAGAGACACCCGCGCAACAATCCATACCGTCCGAGCCAGTCACGGGTACGACAGAAACCAGTGACGAAGAGTCCAGCCTGCAGATGGAACTGCGTTATAAGGGGCGACAGATATTACTCGACGACGCGCATCGAACCATCACGCTCAGAAGCGGTCCGGAGCGAGTACCCCACGCGCGCATCTCGCTTCGCGATAGTCAGTTTATCCTTGAGAGTCTTGGCGACAGCGGGACGCTCGTTCGAAACAATGGCGGCCACGAAGCCACTTGCACCTCAGATATGATGCTGGCGGGCGAGGGCCAGATATCCTTGAGCGGCGGGTTTGGAGCCAATGCCCAAGTCGTCGAGTTTAAGGTGAATGCCTGACCGCATCGGCCGCACAGTCGGTTGGCTTGCCGGACTCGTGGTCGCAACCGCCACCTTCAACGTCCACGCTGATCTGGACATCAGCGTACTGTTGAAACAACAGCAGCAACGTACACCCACAGCGTCCCCATCCCTACCGTCAGAAACGAAGCAGCTTTCATCCCCCTCGCCCAAGCGTCTGCCGCAACAACAAAACGCCACCACCAAGACCTCCACATCTGCTGATGGTCCAACCGATCCCGAAGGCCAATTCAGATTGGCGGCCCGTTACGATACAGGCCGCGGAGTCGACCAGAATATCGGCGAAGCGGCCAAATGGTACCGACGTGCGGCCGTGCAAGGACATGTCAAAGCCCAGGCCAATCTTGGCCTCATGTACGCTCATGGCCACGGCGTGCCCAAAGACTCGGCGGAAGCCGTGCGCTGGCTGGAACGGGCTAGCGAAGCGGGCGACACAGGCGCCCAATACAACGTTGGTTTAATGTACTACGAAGGTCGAGGGACAGAACGCGACTACAAGCGCGCCCTTCGCTGGTACCAACGCGCCGCCAGACGCGGCAATACCAAAGCCATGAACAACATCGGCATCATGCACGCGCTCGGCCACGGTGTTCCCAAAAACAATCTTCTGGCCTGGGCGTGGTTCGCGCTCGCAGCGGAGTCTGACGATCAAGATGCTATGAGGAATCGCAACATGATCAGCGCGGAATTGACGGTCAAACAGCGCCGCAGCGCGCAGTTTGAACTGGAAACATTGAAGCGTGACGTTTCTAACTGAATGGTCCCGCAAGAGACTTTTGTCTCTCGCTTTTGCGCTCATTTCGGTTAATTGTTTCGCGACTCGAGTGCAAGCCGAGTGCCCCGGAGCGCCGCCTGTCGCAAACGACAGCCCTTCTATCCGCGTCACAACTAGCGAGGAACTGCGCGACGCAATCCATGGTCTGCGCTCGGGTGGGCGAAGGCACATTGTTATCGCGCCCGGGGAATATCGCGTATTGCAGGGCGCATACCCGATTCGTACGTCGAATGTCACCATTCGAGGCGAAACGGGGTTGCGTGATGACGTAATCGTGCGCGGGGATGGTATGACGGGCCGTACTCGGCATGTATTTTCCATTAGCGCACCATATTTCACATTGAGAGATTTGACACTGGGTTGGGTCGCCTACCACGCGGTTCAGGTTCACGGAGAGCACGATGCGGATTACGCCAGCTTCATGAATCTGCGATTTGTGAACACGCGAGAGCAGATGCTCAAAGTCTCAGCAGATCATTCAATGCCAGATGGGGAGAAGGTCGGAGCCGACCATGGGGTCGTATCTCATTCCGTTTTCGAATTTCCCTCGGGCGTCGCTCAGCAGCACTACACCGGTGGAATCGATGCGCATTTTGCGGCTAATTGGAGGATTCACGACAACACGTTCAGAAACATACGTAGCCCTGAGAAAAGGCTCGCAGAACATGCAATCCACTTTTGGCGTGGTTCATCGGACACCATTGTTGAACGGAACATGATTTTCAATGCGGACAGGGGCATCGGCTTTGGTCTAGGTCGCGATGGTGCGGGGCACAGAGGCGGATTAGTCCGCAACAACTTTGTCCACGTAACTCGTGACGTTGGCATTGGCCTCGAATCCTCATCCGGCGCCAGAGTGGTCCATAACTCAGTCTTTGTAGACAGTCCTTACGCCAACGCAATCGAGTATCGATTTCCGCAAACGCAGGATGTCACCATCGGGCACAACCTCACGAATCGAGAAATCCGCGAACGCAACGGCGGAGTGGCTGTCTTGGTGAACAACGTCGAGTACGCGAGTGCCGATTGGTTTGTCGGGGCAAAGAGAGGAGATCTGCACCTCGCAAAATCCGTGGACGCCGTCCATCGGGCAGTCAAAACGACTTTGGATAACGCCACCGATATCGACTGCCAACGGCGGAACGACTCGTCCGGGACTGACATCGGCGCCGATGAGGCCCCATTATCCAAGGCTGGATTCTTCCCAGCTGAGAAGCCAAGTGTTGTTTCAACATTCTATCGTCGGTGGTTATCTAACAGTGAAGAGGCGTGGCGTCGCGTAGGCCTCGAGTCGGGACAGCTACGGATCGGCGCGACCACACTGGCGACCGTGTGTCTGGCGACCGCGGTGAATCTGGTACTGGTAGGTTTTCTTTGGCGCAAAGTCGCTAAACAGTCGGTCGAGATAAAGAAGCTCAAGGGCCGTAGGCGTTCGTCCTCCTCGTCCCTGCCACCGACATTGCGATGATGGCGTTGCGACTAAGGCATTCCTTCAAGCAACCGCAACGTCAACTCGTACGGTAGTCCTGGCAGGAAGAACAATCCGAGTGTTATCGCGGCGGTGACCGTCAGGGCGACCACCATGGGTAGTGGGGCCTCGCCGTGGGGTTCGTGGTGGTGGTCTGAGGCATTGTCGTGCGTCATGGCCTCTTCTTTGAAGAAGGCGTTATAGACGATGGGCAGGAAGTAGGCAGCATTCAGAGCCGTACTGACGACCATGACTACAATTGCGAAGCCAGAGGCGGCTTCCGCGGCGCCGGTTAGCAAGTGCCACTTCGAGATGAAGCCCACGGTTGGTGGCAGGCCAATCATCGAAAGGCTTGCTATGGCGAATGCGCCCATGGTCCACGGCATACGCTTGCCGATTCCATCGAGTTCGCTTATGCGGGTTTTGTGAGCAGCCGTATAGATGGAGCCGGCCGCGAAGAACAGCGTGATCTTGCCGAAGGCGTGCGCGACGATGTGCAGGGCCGCGGCCATAATCGCATACGGGGCGAATAGCGCGGCTGCCATGGACACGTATGCGAGCTGACTCACGGTTGAGAAGGCCAGTCTACGTTTGAGGTTGTCCTGCTGTAACGCAATGATCGAAGCGATCAGAATACTGGCGCCTGCAATCCAGACGAGCCAGCTGGTAGAGGATTCCCCGCTCAACAACTCCAACCCGAACACATAGACGACGACTTTCGTCACGCAGAATACGCCCGCCTTAACAACGGCTACGGCGTGTAACAACGCACTAACGGGTGTTGGCGCAACCATCGCAGCGGGTAACCAGGCGTGAAATGGCATCAGGGCGGCTTTTCCTATCCCGAATGCATACAGCGCAAGTAGCACGCCCACAATTGGTCCTTCTGCCTTGCCGGCGAGCAAACCACCCGCGACAAAATCACCAGAGCCCGTAATGGCGTAGGTCCATAGAATCGCTGTCAGCAAGAAGCCGATGGAGGTTGTCAGCAGAATGCCCAGGTAGATTCGCCCACCCTGGCGCGCCTCGTCGTCCCCGTGGTGGGCAACGAGCGGATAGGTGGAGAGCGTCAGGACTTCGTAGAACAGAAACAGCGTGAACAGGTTGCCCGCGAGGGCAACACCCATCGTGCTGGAGATGGCTATCGCAAAACACACATAGAACCGCGTCTGATGGCCCTCGTTGTTGCCGCGCATGTAACCGATCGAATAGATCGTGCTGATCACCCATAACGTGGATGCCACCAGCACAAATATCGCACCCAGAGGCTCAGCGGTCAGGCGCAGGCTGACGCCAACGATAGGTTCGATCCAGGTGACATCCGGACGCGCTCCGGCCTCGACTGCAAATGCAAATGGCCATGCGACGCTGACCAACAACACACTACTGATGAGCGTGACGGCTTCGCGTACGTTTGGCCAACGACCGACGATGGGCAAAAGGGCCGCACACACCAGCGGGATCAACACCAGCAGCGTCATCGGGTCGACACCAAGCAACTCGCTCATGGCGTGACCCCAAGCGCCTGAGCCGCAGCGACGGCGATATGTCCGGTGTATGCGGTATCAACACCAAAATAGATGTTCGCGACACCCAGCACCGCCAGTGGCGCCCACACGGCAACGTGGGCTTCACCCGTAGGAGAGTGCTCGCCCGGCTCTCGCATCCACACCCGCTCAAGCAAACGGCCAACGTAAACCGCCGCCATCAGAGAAGTGATAATCGTGATCGCAGCCAATGCCCACCAGCCACGCTCGAACGTGCCAACGATGAGGTACCACTTGCTGATGAATCCGGCAGTCAGCGGCACCCCGATCAGGCTTAACCCCGCAATGGTGAAACACACCATTGTGATCGGCATTCGCCGCCCTGCTCCATCCAGCGCCTCGATTCCGGCACCACCACCGCGCGTGCGTACCGCACCCAACGCCATAAACAGCGCGCTTTTCATCAACGCATGGTTGACCAGATGCAGGATAGCGCCAGCTACGGCCGCAACCAGACCAACCCCAACGCCAAGAGCCATATAGCCGATTTGCGCGACACTGGAGTACGCAAAGAGCTTCTTTGCATCCGCCTGCGTCAGCGCCAATACGGAACCCGCGACGGCTGCGAGGCCACCCAGAATCGCCAATGACAACCCAAACTGCGTTTGTTCATACAGTAGCGCAACGCCAAATACGGAGACACCAAAGCGAATGAGGAGATAAACCGCCACCTTTGTTGCCGTACCCGCGAGGAATGCGGTAACAGCCATTGGCGCCTCGCCGTAGGCGCCGGGCAGCCACATGTGCAGCGGAAACAGCGCCATCTTCAGCATGATGCCAACCACAATAAATGCGACGCCCGCATGCACTGGCGCAAGATTGTTAACCGCCTGCACACGCTCAGCCATGTCCGCCATGTTGAGCGTCCCGGTCATCATGTACAGCAAGCCAATGCCGATCAGAATGAACGTCGCACCAAGCGTTCCCATGATCAGATATCGGAACGCCGCGACCAACGCTTGTCGGCGTTTCGCCAGGCTGATCAGTACATAGGTAGAGAGCGAGGAGATTTCCAGGAAGACGAACACATTAAAAGCGTCGCCTGTCACCGTCATTCCAAGCAGACCGCACAAACACAGCAGCCACGAGCCATAGAACAGGTAGATGCGGTCGTCTGCTACCTCGTCTGGCACGGTACGTAGCGCAAAGGGCAGGACGACCGTGCTCATGCCGCTTACCAGCGTCAAGATTAGCGCATTCAGCATGTCGACCTTGAGTTCGATCCCCCACGGTGGCGGCCAGTCGCCCAGGTGATACGAAAGAACCTCGCCGCCCGACACTGTAAGCAGCAGGCTCACACCCATGAAAGTGCACGCGATGCTGCCCAAAAACGCGACCCACCAGGCGAAATGCCGACTACCAAAGATTACGACGAGTGGCGCCGCCATCAGCGGCAGCACGACAATAAGCGCCGGGTAGTGCTGGGCAAACATCAGGATTGTCGGTCCATCGACTGGATATCGTCTTCCTCGACGGTCCCATACGCGTCGTGAATGCGCACAATCAACGCCAGACCAAGCGCGGTAGTTGCGACACCCACGACAATGGCCGTCAGGATCAGAACGTGCGGCAATGGGTTGGAATAAGCCGTGTAAGCGCCATCAAGAATCGGAGCAGTACCGCCCTGCACTTTGCCGATGCTGATGTAGAGAATAAACACGGACGCCTGAAACAGGTTCAAGCCAACAACCTTTTTCATCAGGTTGCGACACGAGATGACGACGTAGAGGCCAGTCATCATCAATGCGATGACAATCCAGTAATTGAATACGCCTACCTGTTCAAGCACCGCTTGCTCCTGCCGGCCCCGCTATCCCGCAAAGCTGTAAAACAGCAGAATCATGACAGCGGTCACAGTGATGCCAACGCCAAGCTCCACCAGCAAAATGCCGAGATGCTGTCCGCCAATAGCCGTTTCGGCGAGCCCGGAATACGCCAGGAAGTTGTCGCCAACTACCAGCCCGGCCACCCCAACACCTGCGTACAACAACACGCCAATGCTTGCCGCGATACGGACCGCCGAAGGGGTAACCACGCGACGTGTAGGCTCGAGCCCAAACACCAGCGCGTGCAAAACCAAAGCCGCCGCAAAGATAACGCCCGCCTGGAACCCGCCGCCAGGACCAAAATCGCCGTGGAACTGCACGTACAAGCCGAACAACAGGATGATGGGAATCAACATGCGCGCGACAACCCGCAATACGTAATGGTGCTCCACGCCTAACGGCCCTCTTCCCCTTGTCCGTCAGACGCTCGGCCGTCAGACGCTTTTTCATCAGACACGCCATCCGCAGGCTCGGCGACCTTAGGCGGTCTGCGGCCTCGTCCCAACAGCGCGAGTACCCCAACGCCGGCCGTAAAGATGACGGTAACCTCTCCCATCGTGTCGTACCCACGATAGCTCGCCAGGACGGACGTCACGGCGTTCGGAATGCCTACTTCGGCCATTGACTCCTGCAGATATCGAGGTGCGACGTGCAACTGCGCGGGGGCATTCGGGTCACCAAACAGGGGCATGTCAACGGTGGCGGTAACAAGCACGCCCGCGGTGACTGCAACAACCGCGAGCGCAAACCAGGAAACCGGTACCGGCTTCGAACGCCGCACACCCGTGTGCGCAAGCGTCGCCAGCATCAGGATCGTTGCGACGCCCGCCCCAACCGACGCCTCCGTGAACGCTACGTCTACCGCATCCATCATCAGAAAGACAACGGCCGCTATCAGGCTGTAGATACCGGATAACATCACGACCGTGAAAAGCCCGGGCATGCGCTGTATGGCGATCGCAGTGGTCATCAGGATCAACAGCAACAGGACGAGGATCAGGACTTCGATGAATCTTCCTCCTCGGCAGCCTTGGAAAGCTTTGGTTTCAAGCCTCCCTGCAACGCAGTTTTCGCAAGCGCGTGAGCGGACGTTGGGCTCGTTACAAAGAGGAAAAACCCCAGCATCAGGATCTTGCCAGCAACGAGCCAGTGCGTGGCGTGCAACAGCATTCCCAGTAGCAGCAGGCTGGTGCCCAAAGTCTCGGTAACACTGGCGGCGTGCATGCGGGTATACATATCCGGAAACCGAACCATGCCCACGCCACCTATCAGCGTAAAAACGCTACCGGCGATGATGAGCGGCCAACTTAAAATGTCGATCAACGTCTCCACCTAGGCGCCCCGCCTCACTTACCTGGCCGCCGCTGGTGATCGCCTAGATCACCCGACTCGAAGAACTTCAACACAGCAATGATTCCGATGAAGTTCAACAGTGCATAGACCAATGCGATGTCGAGGAACTCGGGGCGTTCCGTGATGTAGCCCCAAACGCCGATCAATAACACGGTTTTGGTGCCAAACAGATTAACCGAGAGGATGCGATCGTAGATGGTCGGCCCAAGAATAGCGCGGATCAATGCGAGCAACATGGTCAAACTAAGCGCAATGCCAGCGACCTCAAACATCATCGATCTCCGCGCAATCCGCCAAGTCGGCTGGCGCTTCTATAGCCGTCACGCGGCGACCAATTTCGCCTTGTAACAATTCCTCCGCCGCCGCACTGCTCAAGGCATGCACTTCGATTTCGTCACTGGACACGCCAATGGAAAGCGTCCCGGGCGTCAGCGTGATCGAATTAGCATGAATGACCCGTCCGACGTCAGTGCGTTGGGTTGCCGGTACTTGGATGATGACCGGATCGATGGACTCACCAGGCGCAATGATCCGTTTGGCGACGTCCAGGTTGGCTTTCACGATTTCAACAAAGAGCCAGACCATGTAACTCAGCAGCCCAACCAGCCGAACATTGCTGAGAGCCCCTTCTTCGTTCAACAGACCGAGCCGGGCGACAAGCCATACCGTAAACACGCAAGAGACCACACCCAGGCCAAGGATGAGCCCAGAGGTATGACCGGACAACAAAAACCAGATGATCCCTAGGACGACAGCCGCCGTCGGAGTTGTCTTCACGCCTAAAGTGTTTCCCCTAGATTCACGGTGTTAAGCCATCGCGCCCCCACGGCGCGCCCCTTTTTAGCAACACCCGCTCCCCATAGGTTGCCGGATTCACTAGCCCTGGCGCAACGCCTCAAACACATTGCGCACCTGCAACACTCTACCAATTACCTGGCTAAGTTCGCCGGCATCGCTGACATCAACCCAGATTTTCATCGAAACCACATGGGACTTCTCGTCAGTCCTGGATTCCAGCCCGCGCACGTCCATTCCCGAGTTTGCGACGACAGCGGACACATCCCGTAACAGGCCGCGCCGATCGTAAGCTTTGATGAGAAGCTCAACCGTATGCTTTTGCGTGCCTTCGCCCCATTGTACCTCGATTACCCGGTCAGCCTCCTTCCCCATCAGCCGCAAGATGTTGGTGCAGTTGTCTCGATGCACCGTGACCCCGCGACCTCGGGTGATATACCCCATAATGGGCTCTGGCGGCACGGGCGTACAACAGCGGGCAACCTGTACTAGTAGTTCGCCTACGCCTTCGACACTGAAGTCATGCTGACTCTGCTGCCTGGGAGCGTGCTGCGCAACGGTGGGCCGCCGCGCCACGCCAAGCGCGTCCTGCACGGTGCGCGCGACGTGTCCTATTTGGACCTCCCCACGACCGATCGCCGCCAACAAGTCCTGCGTCTTCGTAAAGTTGAAGCGCTCGGCCAGCCCCTCAAGGTCCGTACCAGGCAGGCGCAGGCGCCGGACCTCACGTTCCCAGGTCTCGCGTCCATCGGCGACATTCTGCTCGTAATCGAGCTGTCTGAACCATTGGCGTACCTTGGCGCGCGCGCGCGATGTCACTAGATAACCGAGCTCCCGATTCAACCAGTCGCGACTGGGACCAGCGCGTGCGGATGTCAGGATTTCGACGGTATTCCCACTCCTGAGCGGTGTGGTGATCGAGACAATGTGCCCGTCCACGCGCGCGCCACGGCAGCGGTGTCCAACGTCCGTGTGTACGCGATACGCGAAGTCGACCGGCGTTGCACCACGCGGCAATTCAATCACGCGCCCTTGTGGCGTCAGCGCGTAGACGCGCTCGTCGTCGAGTCCACTGCGTAGTTGTTGCCACAACTCTCCATCAGCGATCTGGTCCCGCCATTCCAGTGCCTGGCGCAACCAGGCAAGACGGTCGTCCGCTACGGCACTGCCTGCATCACCTTCTTTGTATCGCCAATGCGCCGCAACGCCGAGTTCAGCATGCGTGTTCATCTCCTCGGTCCGAATCTGGATTTCGACCGTACGGTTCTGTGGACCGATGACGGCGGTATGCAGAGACTGATAGCGATTGGCCTTCGGATTGGCAATGTAGTCGTCAAACTCGTTGGGCACATGCGCCCACAGTCCATGCACGATCCCCAGTGCCGCGTAACAACTTGCCACTGTATCTGTCACAACCCGTACGGCGCGCACGTCAAAAAGGTCGTTAAAACGGAGCGATTTCGCCTGCATCTTGCGCCAGATGCTGTAGATGTGTTTCGGGCGCCCGACCACACGCGCAGAGATACCGGCCCGGTCCAACTCGACCTGGACACGCGAGACCACATCGTCCACGTAGCGTTCACGGTCCGCGCGCCGCTCGGAAAGCTGTTTGGCGATGTCTTTGTATACGCCCGGGTAAAGCGTCCGAAAGGCGAGGTCCTCCAGTTCCCATTTGACCTGCCACACACCCAGACGACTTGCCAGCGGAGCGTAGATATCCAGCGTGAGTTGTGCCGTCTTCTCGGTGTTACCATCGCACTCCACCGTCACCAGCTCACGCATCGCATGCAGCCTCTCGGCCAGGCTGATCAGTGCGGCGCGCACGTCATTAACGAGGGTCAGGAACAGGCGCCGCAGGCGGTCCAGCTGCTCCTGGTCACGTGGACCGGAGAGCAGGTCAGGCACGGTGCGCAGGCGTTCGACGGCGCCGACCAGCGTGGCCACGTCCTCACCACAACTGGCGGCGACCGCGTCGGCTTCAAAGTTGGCATATCGCTGGGCGGTCGTGACCGCTGCAGCTGCCACACTACTAGCATCCATTTGCAGGTCGTGGACGATCTGCCCGACTCTGAAGGCATGTCCGGCATGCACAGATGGTAAGGTTTGCGCTTCTATCAGCCCCGCCGCCTTCGCGAGCAGCGCCACATCTGCCTGCGCGCGCCCTGTTGACACCAGGGTCAGCCATTCAGCGCCGTCCGTCACGGCCTGCTGGGCGAGCGCAGACTTCGCCTTGACAGGTGCTTCTGGTGCGGCGTGGGGCTCGGATTTGGATGGAACTGACGACATCACACGCTATCGCTTTCGAGGCGCACGGGCCTGCGCGCGACAGCGCATATGCTAGCACCCGGGAGACGTACTTGCCGGGCCCGTCAACACTTTTCGCATCCGATATACTAATGGAATATGAGTGCAGAATTATTGGTCAACATCACGCCCCGTGAGACGCGCGTCGCACTGATCGAAAACGGCATGTTGCAAGAGATCTTCGTGGAGCGCGAACGCAGCCGCGGGATCGTCGGAAACATATACAAAGGGCGGGTCTCGCGCGTGCTGCCGGGCATGCAGGCTGCGTTTGTGGACATCGGTCTGGAACGGGCGGCGTTCCTGCATGGATCTGACATCAGTGCGTCAGCGCTCGTGCTCGGAAGCTCAGCGACCGATCAGGACGATAGGCTCGCGGGTTCAGCCACAAACGGTTCGGCTACCAAGGGCACCCAGTATGAGAACATCACGCGCCTGGTGCACGAAGGTCAGCAGATCCTGGTGCAGGTGATTAAGGACCCTCTTGGCACCAAAGGCGCCCGACTCACCACACAGATTTCGATTCCTGCGTGTTACCTGGTGCATCTTCCCGACGGCGATGTCGGCGTGGGGGTTTCTCAACGTATCGAGGACGAAGAGCTGCGAGAGGCGCTTCGCTGCCGGGTTGCAGGTCTGGCTTACGGCGACGAATCGCCGCAATCGGAGGGGGGCGTCACTCCGACAACGACTCAAGACGACGCTACGCCGGGCGGCTTTATCGTGCGCACTGCAGCGGAGATCGCGACAGACGAGAAATTGGTCGCCGATGTGAAGTTCTTGCGCAAACTCTGGACCAACATCTCCGCGCGCGCCGAGGCCTCGACCGCACCGGAGCTGGTGCACGGCGACCTCCCGCTACTGTTACGTACGCTGCGCGAGATGGTGGGCACTGAGCTTGACCGCATTCGGGTGGACTCACGGGAAAGTTACCGACGGATGATGGACTTCACGCAGGCGTTTGTGCCGGAGTTTTCCTCTCGCCTGGAGCATTATCCGGGAGAGCGGCCGATTTTCGATTTGTATAGCGTTGAGGACGAGCTGGAGCGGGCGCTCGAGCGCAAAGTGGAGCTCAAGTCGGGCGGTCATCTGGTGTTGGACCAGACGGAGGCGATGACAACGATCGACGTCAACACTGGGGCATACGTTGGTCATCGCAACCTGGAAGAGACTATTTTCAAGACGAATCTTGAGGCGGCCCAGGCAATTGCGCGCCAGCTACGCCTGCGCAACCTGGGCGGCATCATCATTATCGACTTCATCGATATGGTGGACCCAGAGCACCGCCGCCAGGTTCTGCGCGCACTTGAGAAAAGTCTCGAGCGGGACCCTACCAAAACGCAGCTGAGCGAAGTTTCCAGCCTGGGGCTTGTGCAGATGACGCGCAAGCGCATTCGCGAAAGCCTGGAACACGTAATGTGTGATCCGTGCCCTGTCTGCAAAGGTGGGGGCTTTATAAAGTCTGCGCAGACCATCTGCTACGAGATCTTCAGGGAAATCTTGCGTGAAGCGCGCCAATACGACGCCAAGGAACTGCTGGTGTTAGCGTCAAGGGAAGTGATCGATTTGATGGTCGACGAAGAATCGGCCTCGTTTGCGGAACTGGAAGAATTTATCGGCAAACCCATCAAACTGCAGGTTGAGCCACAGTACTTCCAGGCCCAGTACGACGTTGTTTTAATGTAGGTCGGGACAGAATCCCGCGTCGCACCGATTTCGTGACCGTCGGCGAGCCACCAGTTTGACGTGAACGCACCCCAGCCACAGACAACCAGCTTAGGGAGACGCTTGTTGCGCGTCTTCCTGGCGTTGCTGGCAACAGCCGCAGTTGCGGTTGTCATGTTGGGTGGCGTGGGACTGTACATCGCACTCAACCTTCAGGATTACCGCCATGAGGTGGAACGTACCGTCGGGCGTCTGCTGCAAAAGCCGGTGGAGATCGGCGCTGTCAGCGTCACCTGGGACGGGTACATCCCGGTTGTGCAGGTGCGCAATCTGCGTCTGACTGACACCGGCGCGCAGTCATTTGCCGGGTTCAAACATGCCGCTCTGAGGATCGACGTGTGGAACTCGCTAACGCTTGCCGAACTGCGCCCAAGCGCGGTGCAGGTGGTGGGCGCGAAGCTCGGCATCTACCGCGACGCAGCGGGAAGTGTTCGTATCTTTGGGCTTGGGGGCGGCACGCACGCCAAAGCCGGTTCCGGCCTGCAATCGGCACGACGACTGCTGTTGGGCCCAACCAGGCTCGAATTGCGCGATGCACAACTGGTGATCAACGACGCACGGCGCGGTTTCAAGCCCATTCCACTGGCGCTGGAACTCACCATCCAGCGCCGCGGAGGTACACAGAATCTGCAGGGGTTCATCCGCCTGCCGGACGACCGCGTTGGCGCCGTTCGGGTTGATGGCCAGCTCGGTATCTCGCCCGAGGGGTCCGGCTGGGTGGCGGACCTGCGCGTGATCGGCGACGGCGTTGCGCTCTCACCGGTAGCCCGCGTCATGCCTGGCTCGCGGCTGCCGGGCTCGGACTCCCGCGCGGACTTTGACGTGCTGGTGCGGTTCAAAGACGGCCAGCTGGTGCAATCGTCCGGACGAACTGCACTCAGCGGGCTTGCGCTGTTACCTGGAGACCCATTGGGCGGCCCGACGTCGTTGAGCGCAAACTTCGCCTATAACCCGGTGCAGACTGGCTGGAGACTGGATGTCTTCGATTTGTCCGCCAACGGTTCGTTAGACGACTGGACAGCCAAAAAAGGCAGCATTCGCTACCGTCTGGGCAAAGATGGCCAGCCGGGGCGCTACACGGCCAATCTAAGCCAGGCTCGCATCGAAGACGTCCTGGCCATGATGGCGTACCTGGAGCCGACATCTGAAGACGTCATCGACTTACGCGAGTATCTCGCGCGCGGCGACGTGACGGAGCTGAGTGCAGCCTGGCTAAACGTCGATCAGGACGACGTGCCATTTGCGACCGCGTTCACATTTAAGAATCTGGGCTGGCCGGAGCGCAAAGACGAAAGCTGGGGAGTAACCGGGCTTGCGGGCTTTGCTTCGATTACACCCGACGGCGGCGTCGTCAATCTCGCCCCTGGTACGCCTGTCCGCATAGACGCGGCTCCCATCAGCGCCAAACCCCTCTTGTTCAGGGAGATTGACGGCACCATCGATCTCAGACATCGAGGCGAAGTGCTGACGCTCTTCTCCGAGGCACTGACACTGAAACACGATGCGTATGCGCTCACACTGAACGGCAAGATTGTTTCGGACGAAGATCCATCGCTCAAGCTGGATGCGAATGTTGCGTTGCCGCGGTTGAGCGTTGCTCAACTACGTTCCATGTTGCCGTCCCCCGTATTCTCCAGTGGTCTTAATTCCTGGTTATCGCGGGCGGCGACGGATGGGGTGATTCAGGACCTGCGGCTGGACCTGCGCGGCCGCGTTCGAGATCTCGGAGCAAAATCTCCTGCCGCCGCCGTCGCCGTAAACGCCGACTTGCGGAAAGTGCAGCTCAACTACGCGCCCGGATGGCCGGAACTGCAGCAGCTCTCCGGCCCCATCAAGCTTGAGGGAGGCAAGCTGATTGCTCGCGCAAAATCGGCGCGAGTGTCCAAAACCAAGGTAGACATCGGCCTAACCGTGGAAAACGTCAACGACGCCGATTCCCCGGTGTCGGTGTCATTCAAGTCAGCTGGCCTGGTCGAGGACATCATCGGCATTATGCGGCGGTCGCCACTCGCTAAACGTATGCCACCGGCACTGGCGGAGTTGAAGGCAACCGGGCGTGCCGTCGTCAAGAGCCGCATCGACATCCGCTCCGCGTCATCGCCGCCCACAGTCGATACGACGGTCCAGCTGCGCAATGTCACGCTGAAGCCAACACCCACGCTCCCAGCGCTGGAAGCACTGACGGGCGACCTTCGCGTCAAAGGCACCACGCTGTCTGCGTCTAAGCTTATGGGTCGCTGGCTCAAACAACCCGTGGAACTCGATCTCGAAGTAAGCGAACAACACCGCGCGCGGTTATCACTCAAGACAGGGGTTGATCGCGGCACACTGCAGCGAATCGCCGACGCCGCAGGAGTCGCGCGCCCGGACTGGTTATCGCGAATCAAAGGTAAAAGTCGATGGGCGGTGGAAATACGAAGCGAAAAGCCCGACGAGTACAGCTTCAAGGCGTTCTCAGACCTCGCCAGCACTAGCATTGCTGTCCCGGCACCACTCGGAAAGCCAGCCAAACGTGGTCGTCCTCTGGAGGTGACAGGGAGCGTAAACGCTCAGGCGGTGCGCGTCTCCGCGCGTTACGGCCCCATTCACGCCAGGGGATTGGTCCCGTACCCGGAGCCTGGTCAAGCCGGGTATCGGGTGCGCTTCAATGGCGACGCGAAGCCAGCACGCCAGGGGGACCGCCAGGTTTCCGGTCAGCTCTCGCTGCTGGACCTTGACGCATGGTCCGCTTTCCTGGACCCAGACACTGAGGCGACCCGGGCGGCCATCCCGTCCATTGACGTTGATCTCGTGTCGCTGCGCTTCGCCGGAATCAGTTTTCCGCAAACCAAAGTCCGTATGCCGCGTCCGCTCGACGACAAGCCGATAGAAGTGCAGATCGAGGGTCCCAAGCTTGCCGGGCGCGTATTCCCGCCTGACACCAAACAGACGCTGCGCATCGATCTGGACCGTCTGGTCGTCCCGGAGCTGGAAGGTAACCAGAATATCCGCACCGACCCCCGTACGGTGCCGTCGTTTACATTCCTCGTGAAACAGCTGGTGTACGACGATGTAGACCTTGGCACCCTCAAGTTAAGCGCCAGCAAGGCACCCTCCGGCCTCGAGTTCGACACCATCTATCTGATTTCACCCCTGTTTGATCTTAATGGCTCGGGGCACTGGCACGAAAACACGGGCAAACAGAACACACAGCTCAAGCTAAAGATTCACGCCAATGCGCTGAGGAATCTCATGCTGGCAGTTGGCGTCAAGGAAAAGGTGACAGAAGGTGGCGCCACACAAGTGCAGGCGGACCTGACGTGGCCCGGCACACCTGGGGACGTGTCATTCGCGAGCCTCGCGGGAGAGGTCGCGTTTCAATCCGGCGCTGGACGCATACTGGCCGTGGACGCCGGCCCGGGCGCGCGCTTGTTTGGTTTACTTAATCTGCGCTCCTTGCCACAGATCCTGTCGCTAGACTTCGGCGGATTCCTTGATGAAGGGCTTGGCTACGAGCGAATCTCGGGAACGTTCACCTTGGATGATGGCAACGCCTATACCAACAACCTGAGACTGGCGACGCAAACGGCGGACATCAACGTCGCCGGCCGTACCGGGCTTGTCCAGGAGGACTATGATCAACTGGTGAACGTGACGCCACGCCTGTCGGACAGTCTGCCGGTTGCAGGGGCTGCATTCGGCGGCGTAGGTGCAGGCGTTGGCGCGGCCTTGTGGTTGGCGGAGAAGATTCTGAATACCCAGTTGGTGGACAAAGTCGCATCGTTCAACTATCAGGTTAGAGGCGCCTGGGACAATCCGAAAATCTCGCGCCTCGACCAACAGGACGACCAGAAAGTCGACCGTTAGGGTGCCTCAAGTCGCGCTCACCTCTGGGAACAACGCCAACGCCTCCTTTTGGCGGTTCGACAGCGCTCCTTCGACCGATTCACTGACAGATATCCGCGCGCTCATCAACGGGCCGACCCATACACTGCTCCGGGCGCATGTACGCAGGCGTACCGATCGGCATGCCGTCCGTCGTATGTTCAGGGTCGCTATCGAGCCGCCTCGAGACACCAAAGTCCGTAACAGGCAGCGTATCGCTACTATGCATCAGAACATTGGTTGGCTTCGAATCCCGATGCACCACCCTCGTCGTATGGCGAACGTCCAGCGCCAGTAGCAACTGAAGCACGAACGCAACCGAGGTCTGTACGTCCAACGGCTCTTTCATTCTCACACGCAATCCGCTGCCTGGCAGGTGTGCCATGACCAGGTACTCGCAGTCGACCTCAAAAGCGTGTTCGTGGAACCGTACAACGTAGGGCGATCGCATAGCCTGAAGCGCCGCCGCTTCGCGCCGAAAGCGCTCCAGTACCAGTTGGTCGGTCAAGATGTTGACGGCAATAATCTTGAGGGCGACCTCCAGCCCATCGCTGAGCCGATTCGCCAGGTAGATGCGGGATTGGGTTTCGATATCAATCTTGCGCAACGTCCGGTATCCAGTCGGGCCCCGAACAATCGTTTGTTCCGGATGGTCTTGCAGTATCGGAGCGGGCTCGGCCCGAACCAGTGGTGCGCCTCGCATGGCGCCCGCTGCGTCAACGATGACTTCGGCAAGCCTGCCCGCATCCAGATCCTGCGTGCACGAGTAGTCTTACGCACCGAGCTTGAGCACGCGCATCGCATGATGAATCGCATTCGCCAAAACCTCTTTGCCCTAGCCCGTCGCACCAGTCACCTTGACGGTGCAGTCATTGCCTGCGAACAGGCGGGCGCGCTCCAGCGGCGCAACCATTGACGGGCTTTGCGCGGTCACATGAGGTGCGAAGTCGGACCGGGCAGACTCACCGCCCGTCTGCACAACCCCATCATGTATGGCGCACGACAAGCCCGCCTCGGCGACAGGTTTGTACAAGAATGACGCAACGCCCTGATGCACGGCGCGTATAGCGTCCATGACCAGGTCTGTCAGAACCAGTTCTAGCCGTTGCAATTCGAGAGCGCGGAGCGCGTCCTCCCCATTGGCGGCGTTTGGACTTCCGCGCCCGCTTTCTCAATCCAGGTACGCATCAGTCCGCGCAGGTCCGAATCGTCGTCAACGACCAGGACGCAACTACAGCCTATGACGTCGTATAGAACCTGAGAGTCTGTCATGCGCTGCCCCACCAAAGTGGGCGGATGGTATCGTCCACCACCTCGTCGGGCGGCGACCGTTTGTCACGCAGTCAGGCGCAGCTAATTGCCGAAGATGCCCTTCAGCGCGTTACCGACAGCCGCCGCGGGGTCTTTGGTCGCGTCAGCCGGCGCCGCAGGTTGAGCCGAGCCCCCACCGAGCTGTTTGGTCAGTTCCCCGATGCCACCGCCACCCAAGGCGTCCTTGAGTTTTCCACCCACGGCTCCCTGAACCTTGTCACCAACAGCCGCTTTGATGCCCTTGGTACCTTTACCCAATAGCTCTTTGGCCTTGCCAGTGGCCAGCGCTTTGACAAGCGCTTCTTCATCCAAGCCATATTCCGGCTTGGCAAACGTGCCCGTCACCTTCAATGGGATATCAATACCCGCCAGGTCGGCCAGTTCTTGGCCGCCCTGACCCTTAGCCGAGGCAACGACGGACGTTGTAACGCGGTAGTTAATTAGTTCTTTGGGTAGGTCGGCCGTACCTTTACCCGTGACCCGCAGCAGCGGCGACTTTGCGGCGAAGTCCCGGTTATTCAGGACACCATTCCTGATCTTGAAAGTGCCACCCATGACCGAGAAGTCAGTGCGTTGTGGTGCGTTAGCATCCGCGCCCCCACCGCCAAGGATTTTGGCTTTCGCGTCACGAATCATCGCGCCAATGTTGACTCCCTTCAGCGCACCGTTGCTGAACTTGAACCGTCCAGACCCGTTCAGGGCAGCTTTCATGGCGTCCGGGTTGTTGCCTGTCGTCGTCGCCTTAAGCTGTGCCTCCGCCGTGCCTTCCAGCCGGTCCTCACCCTGAAGATCTTTCAGCAATGGGCTTATCTGAATGTTCTTGAGCGCTTCGTTCAAACTTAGCTTCGCGCTCTTCCCGCTGGCGTCAAAACCAATATTGCCGTTGTAGCTGCCGCCGTACAGATTTGCACTCAAGGGCGCCAGCGCTACCTTGCCGCCTTTGGCCTTGATGACCGCGGAGACATCTGACATCGATAGACCAGTGACCTTGAGCTTGCCCAACTTCACCTTGCCGTCTAGGTCCAGTGCACGCACAGAACCTAGCGGAATATCGCTGCTTGCTCCGGCCGCCGCCACCCCTGGCGAGGCGGCTTTGCCTTCTGCCTTCGGGGGCAGATAACGGTCCGCATCAATCTGGTCCATAGCCAGGTCAAAACGCAGTGCACCTCTGCTTATATCGCTGAGGCTAAAAGAGCCCGTAACGTTCGATTCGTCGAGTTTCACAGACAGCGGTGCAAGCGATACAGCGTTCTTTGACCCTTTCAGATCGGCCTGCACGGCGACCGCGGTCAACACGTTGGCATCAGCAGTCACCGGAACCGGTTGTCCAAGGGCCTCCATCAGTTTGCGAAGGTTGAACTGCGCAACATTGAGCTTACCGGTAAGCGCCAGTGCGTCTGAGTCGAACTTGGACACCGAAACACCACCATCGACCAGAAGCTCGTTCGCGCGCAACGAAAGACCCGTCACCTGCAAGGACTTGTTGGCGAGATTAGCGGCAACACCTGCTGCCAGTTCTGCATCCAGCTCGCCGCCCGGAAGATGATCGCCTGACAGATTGGCCGTCAACTTGAGTCCATCCGCCGAAACCTTGTTGCCTTGTCTGGCCACCGCTGCGGCCAGCTTCGCCTCAATAGTACCAATCGTTTTTCCAGTCAGGCTGACGGCTAACGTGAGGCCGTCCGCTTTGACATCCTCGCCGTTCAGGCTGATGGTGGTCGCAACATCCAGGCGTCCCTTTGCAGCTGGATTACTCAGCGCAACATCCAGCCCGCCGTTCACCTTAATCGGTTTGCCCAACTCAACCGCCCCCGTCTGCAAGTCAACGTTTGTCAGCGTGACCTGCTGACCGGGTTGTTTCCACGCTATTTGCGCGCCTTTAACGTTCAGACCACCCAACGCGAAGCCTGCGAGCGCCGGCGCATCACCACTCGACGAGCCGGCGTCACCAGACGCTTTGCCGCTTCCTTTTGTCAGATCGTCCCAGTTGGTTGCACCGCTCTTGTTCCGCTCCAGATTGACGTGCAGACCATAAATCTCGATGGTGTCGGCCTCAATGCGCTGCTCCGTAAGGAGCGGCATCACGCTAACCCGCACTTGCGTGCGTTCCGACTTCAGAAAGACAGGCGCGGAGAATCCTTCTGCGTTCGACAGCGACAGAGGGCCAACTTCCACTCCCAGGACCGGGAAGACGGTCATCTTCAAGTCACCTTCGATCTTCAGCTCACGCCCTGTCTGAGCCTTCGTCGCGTCGGCGATCTCTGCCTTGTAATCGTTTGGATCAACCAACATCGGAATCAGAACGATGGCCGCCCCGACCACGACAACTACCGCCAGAACCAGCCACATCAGCAATTTGATCAGCGTTTTCACTCTTGAGGCCTCTTCGGTTTGTTCGATCTTTTCTGATTCGCGGATTGGCGCTTTTCAGGCCCTGTTTGCACTTCGCACACGATGTGTGCCGACTTCAATGCACACCTCTCATGAGACGCAGAATCGCGCCTTAACCCGGAAGTTTAAAGCCATTCGGATGATGAATTCCGGTGCACATGGCGAGACAAGTCGTCCATTCCAGCTACCAGTGTCTAAATTTGGCGCCGTTTCGATAGAACAGTTCCAGGTTCAGCCGCGTGATATGCGAAAATATGCGGTGAGAATGCCGCAGTTATCAATTATGCACGCTTCTACTGCCCAAACCGCGCCGGATAACAACACTATTGTCGTGGGTCTCTCCGGTGGCGTTGACTCGTCGGTGAGCGCGGCGCTGCTGGTCGAAGCCGGCTACCGCGTCACCGGTTTGTTCATGAAAAACTGGGAGGAAGACGATGATGAGGCCTGCAGCGCCGCCGAGGACTTAAACGACGCCACTCAGGTCGCCGAACGTCTGGGGATTCCGCTACGCACCGTTAATTTCGCCACGGAGTACTGGGACCGGGTATTTGAGCGTTTCCTGGCGGAACATCGCGTCGGACGTACACCGAACCCCGACATTTTGTGCAATCGCGAAATCAAATTTAACGAATTTGTCGCCCACGCTGAGACGCTGGGTGCGAGTGTTGTAGCAACCGGGCATTACGTACGCAGCGTGGCACGTGACCAATACGTCGCGCTGTTGCGCGGTGTGGATCACAACAAGGACCAGAGCTATTTTCTGCACGCGTTAGGCCAGGACGCGTTGCGGACGGCCGCATTTCCCATTGGCGAGATGCACAAAAGCGAAGTGCGCGAGCGCGCGCGAGCGCTTGGGCTCGCGACCCACGACAAGCGCGACAGTACGGGCATTTGTTTCATTGGCGAGCGACCGTTCAAAGAATTTCTGTCCCGCTACATTGAACACACGCCGGGCCCCATGGTCACCCCAGAGGGCAAAACCGTAGGGCAACATCACGGACTGGCCTTCTACACGCTGGGGCAGCGTCAGGGGTTGGGCATTGGCGGCCGCCAGGGTGCCAGTCAGGAGCCCTGGTATGTATACGGAAAGGACCTCGACAGCAACACGCTCCATGTGCTGCAAGGCCATGACCACCCCCTATTGCATTGCGTGGATGTGTGGATCGACGACACCAATTGGATTTCGGGCCACGCGCCGGGCAAACCGTTTGCCGCCACGGCCAAGACGCGCTACCGCCAGACGGATCAACCGTGCCAGGTGACCCCGCTAAGCGACACGACAGCCAGGCTGTCGTTCGTAACACCGCAGCGCGCCGTCACACCGGGGCAAAGCGCCGTCATCTACCTTGGTGAAGAATGTCTGGGTGGCGGCGTCATTACGCGCACCGAGCGCCGCTAACAACCTCCATGGAACGACACAGTGTCTGAAGTAACGGCGATTCACCCCGACCTCAACGTAGCGATGTCACTAGCCGGAATCTTTCAGGCGGCCGCGCTCGTCAAACAAGCCGCGCGCGCCGGAGATCCAGACGAACGCGGACTGCGGTGCTCCATCGCGAGCGTGCTCAAGCTGGACAGCCACAGCGTCGTCGATATCTACGGCTCCGTATCCGGGCTCAATACCGGATTCAGACATCTGATCAGCCAACTGGCCCGCATCGGCGATGCCCGGGACCCCGATATTACGCGCTACGCAAGCGACATGATCGCGCTGGAACGCCGGTTTGTGCGTGACTCAGATCTGGTTGAACGCGTGCAAGTCGGAGTGAGGCTCGCGCGCAACCAACTCAGCGCCTACGACGCTGCAGACATAGGCGCGGATCCGGAGTTACTCGGAGAGGCGGTCTTCGGCACGTTAGCGCAGGCGTACAAAGATACAGTGAGTCAGCTAACGCCTCGCATCATGGTGAGCGGCGATCCGGCATTGTTGAACCGTAGTAACAATGCAGACAGGATTCGCGCACTACTCTTGGCCGGAATCCGCTCCGCCGTGTTATGGCGCCAGCTGGGCGGTAGCCGTCGCAAGCTGCTGTTCTCCCGGGGTCGCATGGTAAAAGTGGCAGAATTGGTCCTCGATACCTCCGCGCGCACTGACGATTCGTGACGTCTCAGGTCATTGAGTCACGGCAGTAAACCAGTTCAAAAATCCGGCCCAACTGACTCAAGTCAACCGACTTGGCCAACTGCAATGGAAGTCAACTACCTCGGGGAATGTGTAACACCTGCCCGCTGCGAAGCGCATCGCCGCGCAACTGGTTGGACGCCCGCAATGCCTCGACAGGTACGTCGTAGCGCACCGCGATCTGAGAAAGCGTTTCTCCCGGAGAGATGATGTGGCGCTGCGCGGCCAACAAGGTGCCCGGCGGAGGACGCTTCAGGAAATAGCGCTGGATACCACGAGCGAGTGCGTCCGCAAGCCTGGCTTGATGCTGCGGCTGGCGCAGCTTCCGCTCTTCGTGTGGATTGGAGATGAACGCCGTCTCAACCAGAATGGAAGGGATATCTGGCGCCTTCAGCACAACAAATCCGGCCCGGTCCACGTGACGCTTGTGTACACGCCCGACGCGCCGGAGCTCAGACAGGGTGAAGTCTGCCACTTCCCGGCTTTCATTAAGCGTTGCCGTCTGAGACAGGTCCAACAAGACGGAAGCCAAGAGGTCGTCCTTATCATCCAGGCTGACGCCACCTGCCAGGTCTGCCGCGTTTTCCCGGGCAGCGAGCCAACGCGCCGCTTCGCTCGTAGCGCCGCGCGTGGACAAGACCCAGACCGAGCTGCCGCGCACACGCCGGTCCCGAAAAGCGTCAGCATGGATCGAGACCATCAAATCCGCGGATGCCTCTCGCGCCCGCTTGATACGCGTTCGCAGCCCAACGTAATAATCGCCAGAGCGGATCAGCACTGCTTTGAAGCCGTTCAACTTGTTAATGCGAGCCGCAAGCTTCTTCGCGACGGCAAGCGTCACAATCTTCTCGCGCGTGCCTCCCGGCCCGATCGCGCCAGGGTCATCGCCGCCATGACCTGCGTCGATGGCCACAACCACTCGTCGCAAACCTGCGTCCGCAGGCTTCGAGGCAGCCGCGGCACTCACGCGCGCCGCACCTTTGCGACGCACGTCGACAACCAGGCGGTAGCCGTAGTTGCCACTAGGGGTCAACAGAAAACTCTTAGGCGTCACGGGACCGTGCAGGTCCATTACGACGCGCAGGTCTTGGCCGTTTCGTCGTCCGAAACGCATGCGTTTGATGAGTTCGTCGGTCTGCCGTTTGCCCGACACTCCGCGCAGCAACCGCGCGTTACGAATATCGATCACAAGGCGCTGCGGATTACCCAGTCGAAAAATCGTGTGTTCCAGGGGACCACTGACATCAAACACCACGCGCGTATGATCCGGCGCGGGCCACGCACGAATGCCCACGACGTCCGTCGCCGCGGCCGCCGCAGACCAAATTGCGCTAAAAAGCAACAGTGCCAGTTTAATGAGACGCATCAATACCGCCCGAACGAGCCTGCGTCTATTTTTAGATACCTAGGCCATATATTTCAAGTTATTTCTTAAGTAATACCTGAATTCTTTTTTCAAACAATGAGTTAGACAGCTCATCTTCGAGCCCTTCGAGCTTCTCGTTCAACATGATGGCCGCTTCGCGACCCCGGTCTGCAACGGACAACGTGATATCCACGTCAGGCTCGGGCAGAACGCCCTCCCCGTTTTCGGGCCATTCGATGAAACGCAGCGCTGGACGGCCAAAAAAATCGCGGGCGCCTATCAGCTCGAATTCTTCCGGGTCGACAAGACGGTACAGATCGAAGTGCTGGGCCTCGCGGGCGCGCACGGAATACAGTTCCGCAAGCGTATAAGTGGGACTCGGGATGGCGCCGTCAACACCCAGACTGCGTAACGCCGCGCGGACGACGGTTGTCTTGCCGACCCCAAGTTGACCACGCATGAATACCGTGCACTCCTCGGGCAGCGTCTGGCTCAAGGCTTGACCCAAGCCCATGGAGGACAACTCGTCTGGTAGCGTCAGTCGCAACTGCATGCATTCAGCGTCCAATGCGCGCGGAAGGGTCGATTCCAGGATTGATCACAGGCCGTAAGTGCTCGATCACATCACTCGCCAACATGCCGCGCTCACCTTGCAAAGCGGCACGATCCGCCGCTGCTGCATGGGCGCAGACAGCCACCTCTACGGCCTCCATCTGCGACAACGACAACGCTTCAGCCTGAGCCAGCAATGCAGCGGTAATGCCTGTCAAAGTGTCACCCGACCCGCCGGAGGCCAAACCAGGGTTGCCAAGACCCACGACACTGCGGCGAGAGCTGTCAACCACCACGGTACCAGCCCCTTTCAGGACACAAATTGCACCAAACTTGACGCTGACCTCCGCAGCTGTTGTCAGGCGATTTCTCTGCACGGCTATAACTGACGATCCAATCAGTCTCGCGGCTTCTCCCGGATGCGGCGTCAACACCAGGCCACTCAAGTCCCTGACGCGGGCCCCTCCTTCCGCCATCAGGTTAAGACCATCCGCGTCAACCACAATCACCTTTCCGGATTCTAGCGCGCCGTGAAACACCGACCGCGCCCAGTCGGTCTGGCCCAGCCCTGGCCCAACCGCCACCACATCCGCTCGCTCAGCCAGCGCCTGCAATTCGTAACCAGACTCAATCGAGACAAACATCGCCTCCGGACAGGCGCTGACCATACCAACATGCTCGGCGCGTGTCGCAACCGTCACCAGCCCGGCACCCGCACGCACAGCCGCACGTGCAGCCAGCAATACAGCACCTGCGTAACCATGGCCTCCGCCGACGATCAGTACATGGCCAAAATGGCCTTTGTGCGCATCGCGCGCACGTGGCCGCAGACGTCGCGCCAAAACGTCGTAATCCAATAACTCGGCAATCGGGCGTACTTTGGAGTACATCTCGGGCGGGACATCGAGATCGTCAAATTCGAGGTCGCCGCACAACTCCGGCCCCTGTCCGGTCCACTGTCCGAATTTGAGCCCTATAAACGTGCAGGTACAGTCCGCACGAACCGCTACGGGTACAGCTACACCCGTGTCACTGCTCAGCCCCGACGGCATATCAACCGCAAGTACCGGCTGATGTGCTGCATTGATCTGCGCGACGATGTGGACCACTTCATCGCCCAGAGCCCGCCTCAAGCCAGTGCCAAAAAGTGCATCGATTATCACGTCCGCACCGCGCAACATCTCGGCCAGATCATTACCAACCTTGACCCCGGCGTCGCGCATGGCATCAAGGGCGGTTCTGGCATCGCCAGCAATGTTGTGAACGTCACCCACGACAAATACGCGGGGTTCCAGACCCGCCTCGACCATCAGGCGAGCGATCACAAAACCATCACCGCCATTATTACCGAGGCCGCATACCACGACAGCGCGCTCACAATCGGGCCAGCGCGCTAACAGACGTGCAAAACAAAACGCGCCCGCCCGGCACATAAGCTCGTAACCAGGTACTCCGTGGGACTCAATCGTGAGTTGGTCCAACGCGCGCACGCCGGCCGCGTCGTACAGTGCTTTATGCAGCTTAACCATCAGAGGAAGGCGTATGATTCAAGGCACGTTGAGAAAATGTTGGCGGTAGTAGCGCAGTTCTTCGATAGATTCCCGGATGTCATCCAGTGCCCGGTGTGTCGCGCGCTTGGTGACACCATCTGCGATGTTTGGCGCCCAGCGCCGACACAACTCCTTTAGCGTGCTGACGTCCAGGTTACGGTAGTGCAGGAAACGCTCCAGTTCAGGCATATAGCGATACAGAAAGCGACGGTCCTGGCAAATGCTGTTACCGCATAGCGGTGACCCGTTTTCGGTGGTGTAGTGTTTCAGGAACTCGAGCGTCTGCCATTCCGCGCTGCGCTCATCAACGTCGCTCTCCCTGACTCTATCGAGCAGCCCGGACTGCCCGTGATGGCGTTGATTCCATTCATCCATCCCTTCGAGTACTTCTTCCGATTGTTGCACGGCCAACACCGGTCCCTCTGCAACAATATTAAGATTCCCATCAGTGATAATCGTCGCGATCTCGATGATGCGATCCGTGTCAGGGTCCAAGCCTGTCATTTCGAGGTCCATCCAGACAAAATTGCGGGGATCTACTGACATAGTGGATGGGCTCATTCTTTAGGTGTCGCGCTATTATTGGGCGCGGCGGTTCTCGCAGTTTAGCAGAGGGTGCGGGCGGCAAGTCGCGCGACCAGGGCCGGACACCGGCCGATTAACGAGCAGGTCAGGCACACACCCCAATTGCGGGTAAAATAGTGTCCGGCTGCACCGCTACAATTGGGAACAGAGGGCTCGCAACAACGTGCACACATTCACGCTGATATTTCTGATGGCACTTGGTCTCGCGACGGCCGTGCAGTTATGGCTCGCCGCCCGGCAGCTACGCCACGTTGGTGCACACGCGGACGCGGTGCCGTACCAATTCCTGGGGCGCGTTAGCGGATCACAACACCAAAAAGCGGCGGAATATACCGGCGCCCGAGTTCGGACAGGCATTGTCGAGGTGCTGTTCTCCGCCGCATTGCTGCTGATGTGGACCATCGGTGGCGGGTTTCAATGGACCTACGATATCGCCGCGGGCTGGTTTGACGCACCGCTTGCGGTGGGCGTCACGATGATGCTGGTGGTACTACTGCTCGGGTCACTATTGACGTTGCCGCTGGACGCGTATGCAACGTTTGGCATTGAGGAACGATTTGGCTTCAATCGCACGACAGTGCCAACTTTCATTTCCGACACGCTCAAAAAACTTGCCCTTACTCTGGTGATTGGGACGCCGATGATCGCGCTGGTATTGTGGTTCATGGAGTCGCTGGGTTCCGTCTGGTGGATTGCAGCCTGGTGCGTCTGGATTGGATTTAACTTGCTTGCAGTCTGGGCATTTCCGGTGTTTATTGCGCCACTCTTCAATAAATTCACGCCGCTTGAAGACACGGCCCTGGCCGAGCGCATCAGCGCCCTCCTGCGTCGCCACGGGTTTTCCGCCAGCGGCATTTTTGTCGCGGATGGTTCAAAACGAAGTGGGCATGGTAACGCCTACTTCACCGGGCTGGGTGCCAGCAAACGCATCGTCTTCTACGACACGTTGCTCGCCGACCTGAACGGCGATGAGGTCGAAGCCGTCCTGGCGCATGAAGTTGGCCACTTCAAACGCAAACATATCCCCAAGCAACTCGGTTTTTCCGCCACTCTGGTGCTACTCGCACTGGCACTGCTGGCGTGGCTTGCGGAACAGCCGTGGTTCTATGAAGGTCTCGGTGTCACAACACCCAGCACGGCGGCAGCGCTGTTGTTGTTCATGTTTGCGGCGCCCAGCTTTTTCTTTTTCCTGAGCCCACTGATGGGCATGTTATCGCGTAAGCACGAATATGAAGCGGACGAATTTGCGGCAGAGCATGCCGACGGTGCAACCTTGGTCGAAGCCCTGGTGAAGCTGTACCGAAGTAATTCATCAACCCTGACACCTGATCCGCTGTACTCGGCTTTTCATGACTCTCACCCGCCCGCGCCGCTGCGCATCGCGCATATCGAGAGTTTGACGTCAACACCGAGGTAAGCCACCCATGCTCGATTGGTGGCATACAGATTGAATGAACAGTTCCACTAACCACAGTTTCCAATACCAGGGAGTAACGACATGAGCACAACGCGCTCGGATTTGGTCACCCGCCACTGTAAGCCGTGTGAAGGCGGCGTTGATCCTCTAGCCCGGGATGAATGCGAACGACTGATCGGGGAACTTGAGAAATGGGGTCTGGACGAATCAGCAGAGTCCATTAGCCGCACATTTCGCTTCCGCAATTTCCACGAAACCATGGAGTTCGTAAACGCACTTGCGTGGGTCGCGCACAGGGAAGACCATCATCCGGACATGGAAATTGGTTACAGTCAGGTCAAAGTGCATTACACGACGCATGCAATCGGTGGCCTGTCTGAGAACGATTTCATCTGCGCGGCCAAAATCGACGAGCTGTTGGTCTGAGCTCGATGTTGCCGACGGGTACGGTTGTTTCTGTGCATGGCGAATTTGCCAAGGTGCAATGCGACGACGGCCGTATCCGTCGTTTGCGTAGCCGCCGACAACTTACCCGTCTGGCGAGTGGCGACGTCGTGCAGTGGCGCGCTCAACGTGGCGGCGGCTCGATCGAATCTCTGAAAGCGCGTCGCAGCTTGTTGGCGCGCACGGATCCCAACGGCAACAAGAAGCCAATCGCCGCCAATCTCGACCTGGTGGCGGTAGTCTGGTCGCCCGTCCCCAACACGCCAGTCGCCTTCATTGATCGCTACCTGGCGCACCTTGCTTACAACAGGCTGCAGGCCATATTGATCGGCAACAAACTCGATCGCGACGACGCGACCTTTTCGGCTCAACGCAAGCTGCTGCGAGACTTATACACCGAATGCGGCTACACGTGGCTGGATGTCAGTGCCAAAGCCGGCATTGGCATAGACGTGCTGGCCACGGAATTGAGCAACAAGACTTGCGCCGTGGTGGGACAGTCCGGTGTGGGCAAGTCTTCCATCGT
>JACLAC010004113.1_pt1 | contig 33995 bp, 24 predicted proteins | sample 8027881 | NCBI WGS metagenome assembly JACLAC01 (sample SAMN15725517, study PRJNA655200) | protist metagenome | isolation source: fluorescence activated cell sorting (FACS) single amplified genomes of... | place: Spain: Blaines Bay Microbial Observatory, Mediterranean Sea | collected 2016-01-19 | reverse complement strand
AAGCTTGTTCCTAGTGCCATCGTCGTCACACTATTAACACCACTCTTTAGACCATATCCAGCACGCAACGCGACTGATTCACTAGCCCAAATTTCAGTCCCAATACGCAAGTGTGAATTACCATTGCGAAAAGCAAGCTCAACTTGTCCTTGCCCAGAAGCTAACAAACCACGCAGAGCTTCCTGCTGAATCAGACTGGTAATTCCATCAAGTTTATAGCCAAAACCGATTCGCAGGTTTCTGGGGACAATATCCTGTTGAGCACTAGAAATGGCGATATCCGCAGGAAGCAAGTTTTCAATTGATAATCCAATGCTTAGACCTGTTATAGGTTTGGCCATCACTCCAATATCCATTGAAAAAGCTGAAACTGATTGTCTCTCCTGAAAATATGGATTCTCCTGTATTGATTCATGATCTCGGTCAAAATCGGTAGTAAAAGATCGCAAATTGCTTCCAAGCGCAAATCGCTGAAACACAGACTTGCTATAAGACACAGTCATTAACCTTTCTTTATAAATTCCACCTTTTTCACCTAGAATACCTATGCTTGTACCAATTGTACCTAATGATCCAACCGGTACAACAGCACTAACCTGATTGTGGTCGATTAAACCTCTGAAACGTTGCATACGTGTCACATTGAATTGGGACTGTTCGATAAAACCAAGTCCAGCAGCATTATAACTTGCTGCATTTCCATCATCAGCAAGAGCCACAAAAGCGCCTCCGAACCCAAGAGGTCTTGCTCCTACACCGTAATCATTGAAACCTGCTAAAGCTAATTGTGCAATACATGTTAAAACCAGGTAAACTTTCCATTTAATCATCGAGCTTCCCTTTTATAAGTCCAACTCTAACCAAACGAGCCGCACGTTCAGCGGCAATGGTAATTAATTCAGACGCGTTTACTATTGCTACCTCTAGTGACATTGGTTCATGAACAATGTCTACGACAGCATTAATACCTATGGTATACAATTTGTCTATATCCTTTGCGACACTTCCAGCTATTGCAATCACAGGAATATTCTGCGTTTGAGCAATTTTTGCTACACCCGTAGGTGTCTTTCCAAAGGAGGTTTGATAATCAAGCCGACCTTCGCCAGTAATAATAAGGTCTGATCCTTGAATTCGATTAGCAAAGTCCATAGCTTCCAGTATAATGTCAATACCTGCCTGTAATTGTGCTCCGGTGAAAGCGATTAGCCCTGCCCCAAGACCTCCTGCAGCTCCCGAACCAGGAATATCCTCTACAGACCAACCAAGATCTCTCTTGATAATATCTGAAAAATGCGACAAGTTCCGATCTAATACTTCGATCATATCTGATGTTGCTCCCTTTTGAGGACCATATATATATGAGGCACCATTCTTGCCAGTTAAGACATTGGAAACATCACAAGCTACGACAATATTCACTTCTGAAAGGCGTGGGTCTAATCCAGTAATATCAATTTTATCTATATCTGCTAATTTTCCACCACCAAATCCAATTTGATTGCCATTTACATCCAAAAGTTTAGCTCCAAGGGCCTGAGCCATACCTGCTCCTCCATCATTTGTTGCACTTCCTCCAATACCAATAATTAGCTTATTACAACCTGTATCTAAGGCAGCACGTATTAACTGTCCTGTACCATAGGTAGTGGTCAGCATCGGATTTTGCTGATCTTGGCTAATCAAGGTGAGCCCTGACGCTGAAGCCATTTCAATTACGGCAGTTTGGCAATCTCCCATCATGCCGAATTCGGAAGGAATCTGGTTCCCAAGTGGATTTAGGACAGACACTTGATGCATTTTGCCGTTTGAGCCAGTCACCAAAGACGCAGCTGTTCCTTCTCCACCATCTGCCATAGGTAGCTTCTCCATTATTGCGGAAGGGAACACAAGTAGAAAACCAGCTTCTATAGCCTCAGCAACTTGCAGTGCGGTCAAACAACCTTTAAATGAATCAGGAGCGATGACGATCTTCATAATGAATAATTTTCGAATCATAACACGACAAACTAAATCTTGTCAAGATTGCGAATTTGGGAATGGTTTTTCAATCTTAACAATACCTGCTTGGTTTCAATTAAATCAATATTTACTTACCAAATAATTAAGTTTAGTTCCTACTGACCTTAGATACGAGTACATACCTAGCTTCCCCAAAGAAACCACGACAGGTGCCGGATATTGAACTCTAAATTGTTTTTTCCTAGACAGAAGTGCTCAGTCGACCTTACTGCGAAGCAATCGGACCACTAAGTTGAATTTGGTCATTATCATTGCAGAAAGACTACGTCACCTAAACTAGTTAATAGATGGATTTTGTAATTCTAGGAGGCACCTTATCTAGATCTAGCTCACATAACTACATAGTCTCATCTTTATCCTCGCAAACCTATGTGCATAAGCGAGAGTAAAACTCAAATATTCTCCACTGTAAGTTAGTAGTTGCGTAAGAATTCCATTTCTAGCAAAGAGATAAGCTAGATATAAAACTGAGGCAGGTCAAGTATCATAAAAAAACAGAGAGGATTGACAAAGTATTTGGTTCTGGCCCCACTAAGTTACGATAGCGAGAACTTTAGGCGTATCAAACAAACTCTCTTTGCTTTTTATTTTGATTCTCAGCAGGAGCTGTTGTAATCAATGAGTGGTTTGACATCAATCGAAAGCTATTGTATCCTATTTAGCATTGGTTCTTAATCTGAATTTAGTCCTAGTTACCGATAGTATTTACTTTTGCCAATACTTAACATCAATCGATAAGCTGAAACTAGGCTGACTAGCAGGCTAAACTAAATTAAAACTAATCATTCTCCCTAATATAAAATCCATTTCCCAGCAAATTAATACCAAGAGTATAAATGATATGTCATCTGAAGCCGAGTTGAGACTCAAAACTGTCCCGAATCAAAAAAACAAAATTATACCAACTCAAGAGCAGTTGGATGAAATCTCACGGGATCTTCGGTTTTATCCCAGTCAATGCAAAAATCCGATTGTCCTTACAAAACTGCAAGTTGAAGCCTTCAACAAACTTGGTTATATAAAAGGTATTCCGATTTTTGATCGAGATGAGATTCTTGAATATAGAAGGCATTTTGACGTTTTGTTGGAGGAAGTCACCGCTGCAGGAGGAGGGAGCTATTCGATCCTGTCTGCTCACTTGAAATACGGAAAGATCTATGATCTTCTTAAAAACCCCAGAATTGTATCCTACATTAAAGACTTGATAGGTGAAGATATTATCGGTTGGGGGGCGCACTATTTCTGTAAATTGCCCGGAGACAATAAAATAGTTGCCTGGCATCAAGATGCTAGTTATTGGCCACTAACACCATCCAAAACAGTAACAGTCTGGTTAGCCATAGACGATTCTGATATTGGAAATGGTTGCATGCGTTTTATGGCCGGTTCTCACCAATTTGGGCACTTAATGTATAAAAAAAGCAATCCTTCCGAAAATAATATTTTAAACCAAACTGTTGACAATGCAGAACAATATGGTAATCCAGTTGACGTAGAACTTCAGGCCGGTAGCATCTCCATCCACTCAGACCTGCTGTTACACAGTTCAAATATTAATAATTCTCATCGCAGACGATGTGGTTTAACTTTGCGTTACTGTACTCCTGACGTTCGAGGTCATTTACACTGGAATGAAGAAGGTGTCATAGTTAATGGTAAAGATACATCGGAACACTGGGCAAATCCAGTTAGAACGAAAAATGACTGAATCATTCCCACCGTTTGAGTCTCAACCAGACGAGTTTCTCGACAAACTATAGGAAAATGATTACAGATATATGCCCCTGGCCCCGGACATCTCATCTGATTAGCATTTCCACAGGTCCTTAAAGCGTTTGACTTTGATTTTCAGCTTGCGATATAATCATACGTATATCAGGCATCCTTCTATCTACCAACACACCAGAGGCTTTATGAGAAAAACCGCCCTTTACGAACAACATAAGCTACTCGGCGCGAACTTTGACCAGATGCATGACGATTGGTCCTTAGTTTCCCACTATACTGACTCAGTACAGGAGCATCTTGCTGTTCGAAATGGTATCGGTATCATTGATGTTTCACATCGAGGAAGATTACGGTTAACGGGCACAGAACGGGCGGAGTATCTTCATCGCATTGTGTCAAATGAAGTGACCAAACTTCCACCTGGAAGTGGAAATTACGCGATGATTCTTACCAACCGGGGAAAAATAATCGCTGATATGAATGTAATCATCGCTGAGGATTATATTGATCTTATCACTACCGCAATTGCCAAGGAAGACTTACATCAAAATCTAGAGAAATACCTAGTTGCAGACGATGTCGAAATTAACGATATCACACCAGAAACAGGAATTATTCTAGTTTCTGGTGTGAAGGCAGGTGCCTTTATTAAAAGTCTTCTTGGAATTGATGTTGATAATTTAGAAGAGTACCAAAATCTAGATGGAAAAATCGCAGATCTATCAGTGAAGTGTGTCAGTAGCTTAGAAACAGGAGAAAAAGGATTTCAACTTCATGTTAATTCAACATCAGAGTTGTTGGATCTATGGCAGAGTTTGATCATCGAAGACAGGGAATTTGAGGTTTTTCCAGTTGGCCTAAAGGCTTTAAATTCACTTCGGCTAGAAGCAGGAATTCCTTGGTTTGGTAATGAGCTTGATGATTCCATTATTCCACTTGAAGCAGAACTGGAAAAAGCAGTTAATTTTGAAAAAGGTTGTTACATTGGTCAAGAAATTGTCGCAAGAATGAAATATCGTGGTCATCCGAACCGCCTGTTACGCGGTTTGGAAATTGATTCCGAGGATCTCCCAAATGAAAAGGCAAAAATCTTTGGCGGAGAAAAGCAGGTTGGTTATGTAACCAGCGCGGTTAAATCTCCAACGTTAAACAAAACTATCGCCCTTGGTTATGTCCGAACGGCTTTTACGGAACCCGGTAGCGAAGTGAAAATTGAAATCGAAAATGAATGGGTGAATGCAATAGTTTCATCGTTACCTTTTATGGAAAAAACATGATCTCATCTACGCAATATTTATTTATAATCTTTAATGTTTTTAGGAGTAGATACCAAGATGGATGCTAAATTGAAAAAGATACTGGTCACACCACTAAAATTTGACAAAGAAGGTGAGGTACAAAAGGAAGAGTTCTCCACGATCACATTAGAAGTTCCTCTGGATAGTCGTTCACAAAGAGAAGAGATGCTTAAGTTATTCGAACTCCTGACAGCAGAATGGGTTAAACTTGAAATTACCGATGGAAAGGTAAAACCTATTTTTGATGAATCACAACCTAGCGCATTAGTATAATGAAGAATTACCTGTTTGCTCCTGGCCCAACGCCAATTCCTACTGAAACCCTGCTCACAATGGCGTTGCCTATTGATTATCACCGAACTGGCGAATCTGCGGAATTGCTCGGCAATGTAACGGCGAAATTGAAATATGTTTTTCAAACTAAAAACGACGTAATGATACTTACCTCGTCCGGTACAGGTGCTATGGAGGCAACTATCACTAATATTCTGTCTTCGAACGATCGAGTAACTGTTATTCGCAGTGGGAAATTCGGTGAACGCTGGGGGGAAATCTGTGAGGCATATGGGATTCAACTTGATCCTATAGATATTGAATGGGGTAGGTCAGTTGATCCCCAACAGGTTGAAGATCAACTCAATCAATATCCGGAAACTAAGGCAGTTTTGGCTACACTGTGTGAAACGTCGACCGGAGCCTTACATGATATCAAAACGCTAGGCGAAATTCTTCAAAAACATGATACGCTCTTGGTGGTTGATGCAGTCAGTGCATTATGTGCTGACGACTTACAAATGGACAATTGGGGTGTTGACGCTGTAGTCTCATGCTCCCATAAAGGCTTAATGACACCACCCGGAATTGGATTAGTATCATTAAGCGACCAAGCATGGAAATCGGCCCAGAGTTCTGATTTACCAAAATTCTATTTCGATTTGCGTCAAGCTCAAGATACTGGACACAGAGGGTCAACACCATATACTCCGGCTATCACATTTATTAAGGCCTTGGATCAAGCGCTGGATCGCATTCAGAAGGAGCAGATCGAAAACGTACTGAAGCGTCATGCTCATCTAGCAAGTGCAACCAAGTCTGCGGTAAAAGCTATGGGCTTGAAACTTTTTGCTCAAGAACCAGCTAATACCTTGACTTCGATTTGCTTACCTAATAGGATTGATGGTCAGGTACTATTAAAAACGATGCGCAACCGATACGGGGTAACGTATGCTGGCGGACAAGGAAAATTAAAAGGTCAGATTCTGCGTATTGCCCACCTTGGTTGGGTATGCGAACATGATATCATTGTCGCAATTTCCGCTTTGGAACGAGGTCTAGCTGAAATCGGATATAACTCTACATCTGGAGCTGGATTAGCTGCTGCACAGGAAGTATTTAGGAACAACCAATTATGAATAATATAGAAAGCGGCAATGTACCCAATGAACGTGTCGACCAATTCAAAGATTATCTTGATACCCAAGGATTAAGATTAACCCAAGAAAGATTTATCATCTTGAACCAAGTGTTTAAGACAGATACCCATTTTCGCCCAGACGACTTGTTGGTTTGGATGCGACAGGCCGGTCATAAAACATCCAAAGCAACCATCTATCGTACTTTGCCACTTTTGATCAAAAGTGGAATTTTAACCGAAGTCATTGATGCCGATAACCAAATTCAGTACGAGTACATCGGCAACATCAAAGAACACGCACATCTGATTTGTGTTCAATGTGGGAAAATAACTGAGAGTAGAGTCCCAGAAATAATTAAACAAAAAAATGAGCTCTGCAGAAAATTCGATTTTAATCCCATAAAATTTAGAAACGAAATTATTGGTGTTTGTTCCGAATGTAGAGAATAATGCTGTTTTAGGAAATTCAAAACTCCTTCCTCAACCTAGTCGATGTAGCCAAGGTCCCTCAATCGGTTTTCGAGAATTTCCACTTCTTCGTTACTCGTTTCCTGATGCTGAAGATGTTGATAACGTGAGTTGATTAGTAATTCATCATACTTTAATTTGAAAGTAGCTGGATCCTCACAGGGTAGGTCTGTTCCGCTCTCTATATCGCGTACTACATAATTACCGTTTTGTTCATCCTCCCGATAGAATATTTCGCCGTCGGTTAGCGTCCATAACCGGCGACCGTTAGGATCCCTCGAGATTTCCTGACCATCAATTTTGAGACGAGAAGTTACTCTATTGTGGGCGGTTTCCAAGTTAGATTGTTTGAGAAATCCAACACCGTACAAACTGTCTAGTTCCGTCAATACCCATCTGTCCTGAAATTCTTTTGGATCTCCTAATAAATCACGACCATACCCATTATAGTTGATATCCAACTTTGCCAGATTCAGAATCGTTGGAAACAGATCTATCATTGAAACCGGAGCATCTTCAGGGAAAACAAGTCGATCAGTTTCCGGTATATTCACTAAAAGAGGCACTCTGATTACGTTCTGATGGAGATTATCGCCGTGCGCCATGACTTCGTCACAAAACCCTTCACCGTGATCTCCAAAAATAAAAATCGCCCATTCATCAAGAGAAAGCGATTTCAATATTTCCACTAGCATGAATTCTAGTACATGAGTGACCGCAGCATAATAAAATTGTAGAGCTTCCTCTGTTTTTCCTTGGTTTACCAGTTGCTGTAAATTTGGCGAGGACCGAACTCCCCCCATACCATAACCACCATGAGTGTACCAGAGATGTAAGAAACAGAACTGTGGCGATTCCTCGGGTGATTTTAGTGCATCCAGAAAATTCTCAAGAGCCCCCAAATGCTGTTGTTCGGCATTTGGGTCAAGGAGAGTAATATAAGGCTCAAAATCCAAGAAGCGAAATACATCTGGTCTTTGAGATCTACCCAACATTCGGTAACCTGCTTGATCAAAAATCTGGAAAAGATTTCGGATTTGATCAAACATCTTTAAGTAGGTTTGGCCATAAAGACCATGTTCAAACGGATAAAGTCCCGTAAAGAGTGATGTGTGAGAAGGGCGTGTGGCAGGTGCTGTAACAAAAAACCGATTAGCAAAAGAGAAATCTTGTGTAACCAAATCAAATTTAGGTGTGCGTAATGTTGAGTTGGTACGACTAAGAGCATCATATCGCCAACAATCAATTGAAATTAGCAGAAACTTATTGACACGGTTGTCCATGCGAATTCTCCTGAGATTCTTACGTTTAATCTATTAAACGTGCATTATACTGGCGCAACGTATGATGATAACCACTGAACGCTTTCGGATCAAAAGGTGCAGGAGTATATATATATATGGCATCACTATAAGGATCATACAGAACTACTTCTTCACGCGCATCTCCACATACATTAGCCGGGAAGCAATGATACCAACCCATTTTACCGCCAGCAGCAGGCGGTAAATCGGGAAAGGTTACAGTCTTCTTTCCATGGCTATCATAAAGTGCTGCTGGACTGTAAATTAGCTCTATTTGATGATCTCCATTCCAACGGATGATTTCTAGCCCGGTATTGTTTGGCGATTCGTCAACTTGAAAACGTACTCTGACCCTACCTGTATTATCAACAACCATCAGATTAGGGGTATGACCATCATAACGAATAACCATGTCCAGCCCAGTTGAATTGGGGAAGACATTACCACATCGAACTTCTTGTCCGTGTGGGACTAATTCTAAGCCAAGTTCGAGCAATGAGCATCCACTAGCATCAAGAACTTGACCTCCCGCGGAGAGAATCGCTTCTTTCCCATTATCCGGGTTACCATCCCAATCCTCAACGAGAACAGCATCCATGTTGTCACCAAGATATCTTTCCCAGATGACTGTTCCATCATGGTCTAACCCAAAGTGTCCACCATTGACTTCATCTCTACCATCTCCATCAAGATCTCCAACTGCCGGTATGTAAGCAGAATGCTTAGGATATTGATACCATTTATTTTTGTACTGCCATAAAACTTCGAGTTGATGGTTGAAAGCAATAACATCATTGCCAAGTTTTACAACAAAATCTTGGGGATATTGATTGCCAGAGAAATTCGCAATCATCAATCGGTGGTGTGCATAGTTGGATATGTGCAAATCACCATTGACGTAAGCACTGCAACCTATCAACTGGTTCGGATTTGCTTTGCGTTTAACTTTCCCAGTTTTCCCATCCAAAATAAGGAGATCCATGTCTTCCATAGACCATTTACTGGTAGCTTTACCCTTTTGCAAATCCTGGTTGACATAAAAGCAAATTACTTCAGTTTGACCATCTTGATCAATATCGTATAAAGCTACAGGACCCGGTCGATCAGGGGAGAGTGTCTGATGGAGGCTATCTTCGTCAGTATCCGGAACTGCGAGGTCTTTATCGCCTATTGACCATATCGGATCCCCACCCATAGTGAAGGCGCCGATAAAAGACGGTTTCATGCCACCCAGCGATTTATAGACTAGAAAATCGACCTCACCATTCCCTGTTAAATCTCCAATGCGTATATCTCCTCCCCATCTTCGCCCTGACGAATCTACAGACAAAAAAACATTTGGGATATCAACCTTGCTATAGAGTATAGCTGACGCAGTTTTGACAGGTGAGTTTTTTAGTGTTCGCATAGACAAGTTTCGATTATTATATACCCACTTTTGATAAGTAATACATAAAGTATAATCTCAGCATTATATCAAATGATATAGCTTTATCCAACTATTTGGAAGTACAAGCCTCGTTAATCATGATGGACATACTGTTGGTAAAACTACATAGATCAACAGGTCACAACCACTTCCTTGCCTCATTATCATTAGGGGAATACAAGAAAATACAATTAAATTGTCATACTAATGCCAATGTAATATCCAATCATTTGGTTGTATCTATGAACCACGAGTATGTGAACTTTTGTTCCTAAACTTTCTCAATTATGTTACCGAACCAAACATAGGCAAGCAAAACCTTTCATTGTTCACTTTACAAAACGAACATTTTTTGATATACTGGCATGGTTATTTAAGTGCTTGCAGCATCAATGATTCCATTTATGCTTTAAAGTTGTGCATTTGAATGTTTGCAAATGAGCGTGTGGATCTGGTTTATGGAGAGTATGAAATTCGGTCAATTAGGCGCTTTCAGAACAGAACTTCAACCTTAAGATAAACCTCAAAACTCAGGATATTTTTGCTGAAACAGCTGAAAAGTATCTAGCAACATTTTAGAGAATTTCACATCTGACACAGATGTGAAAAGTTAACAACATATAACAGCGTCGTACCCTAATGAATCAAAGGAGAATTTGCCCCTATGAATGATCAGGAAACTGCTAATGCCCCCAGAACGGGCTTCGCTCTCCTCATGCATCGAGCTTTCGCTGATCCACAACAAAAACTCTATATGCATATTAGCAATTTCGTGGCTGTCATCATCTTTATTTCAATCGGGATGATTGTTTACGAGACAGTGTTAGAAAGCAATGTTATTACAGCAAAGAATGAAACAGAAACCCGAATCACAGATATTCGTGAAAATATGCGTGAAATCATGGATGACATTCGTGGTCAAGAAAGCGATGGAAGATACGAAAAGGTCTTTAAGTCTGTACTTACAGATGCTGAGAAAAGCAGTGATGCTGAAGATGAAAAGTATAAAAATTTCAGAAAATTCTATGCCTATTGGTCTCAACCAACTCTGGAACAAACTCTAGCCAATGAAAAAATTAGCGCTAAATCACGCGTAGTTGATTTGATTAAACGAGTTGAGGAGAGTGAAGATGATCGTTTCCTAAGAAAGGTTAGATATGTGTCAAGCGATGGCCAGTATGCCGATCTTTATGACGAAGGTGACAGTGCCCTTTCTGAATTCAGGAAGTTTTCTATCTACTTCACTGAATTAGCTCAGAATGATACAGCAACTCCCCAACACGAAGAATATATAACTGAGTTTTCCGACGCTGAAAGCGATTTTGATAATATTCAGAAACGACTTGAGCATATAACGTTCTTTCAGGAAACCACCCAGCGTTTTGAACGTTTTGAGCTGGAATATCTGATTTTGGAGTATACGGAAATATTTACGCTGATCATATTTCTGATTGAGTATTTTGGAAATATTTACGTAACCAGACCCATTCGTAAATATGTCTTGGGTGGATGGGGACTTGTTGACTTTTTCGCCATTGCACCTTCGTTGATCAAGTTCATAAATATTTCTGGGTTAAAGATCGTACGGGTAATGCGAATTCTTCGGTTCCTAAGATTGATGCGACTTCTCAAACTAGCCAAGGTTGTAGCCGACAGCGCAAGCGTGGATGATGATCAAGATAAGAGTACCCTAAAGATGGATCTTCAGATCTATTTCATCACTATGTTTTCTATTTTGACAATGGCTAGTACATTAATGTTCTATGCAGAATCCAAAGCACAGCCTGAGGAGTTTCGTCATATTCCAGACGCCATGTGGTGGGGAATTGTGACTATGACAACCGTTGGTTACGGTGATGTGTCGCCAATTACACCCGCAGGTAAAATAATTGCTGCGGCCACAGGACTGTGTGGTCTGGCATTGTTTGGTTTGTTGATGAACATTGTTGGAAACGCAATGATGGAAGGATTGTTTGGTGGCGGTGACAATGAAGAATCTGGGATTACCACAGTTCTTACGCAGAGTAGTGCACCTGAACGGATCGAAAAATTAGCTGACCTGAAAGAACGCGGCCTCATTTCCGAAGAGGAATTCCAAGAAAAGCGGCAGAAACTATTGGATCAGGTTTAACAGAAATATCTGGGCAGATTATCAGGTTACTAACTCCCAATTTTTAAACAACGAGTGTGACATTGTAAGTTCAATTGCTTGGTAATGTCAAAATATTAGTCTAGTGATTCAGACTTATGCAGGGTTTCTGCCTCGTACAGACTTTTTGTTGCATCTCCGTTCTGAGGGTCGAACTCGATCGCCTTCTTAAACGCAGCTATGGCTAGCTCGTATCTTCCTAGCTCAAAGTAAGTTAACCCCAAGTTGTACAGTGCCCTTGGATCTTCTGGATAAAATTTCAGTACTTTCTCAAACTCAGACATAGCTGACTCATATTCACCTTGCTCAAAGTAGAATTTTCCAAGGCCTGATCTCTCTCCTGGAAAGGCAGTATCATCATCCCAAAATGCGTCTGTCAAATCCGGGTCACTCAAACTGGATCTTCTTAAGTCCGCACCACTCAAGTTAGTTCCACTCAAGTTGGATTCTCTCAAGTCCGTGACTCTCAAATTAGCACCTCTTAAGTCCACATCACTCAAATTAGCACCTCTTAAGTCCACACTACTCAAGTTTGCATTACGCAGGTTGGCTCCACTCAAGTCAGATCCCCTTAAATCCATCCCCTTCAAGTCAACACCACTTAAATCGACCCCTTTCAAATTGGATTCGGGGCCGATCCTAATCATGTGAAAATCATCAGGACTAAAATCCGCAGGGAACGTAGTCCCATCAGTATACAAAGCCCGATTTAAGTTCATGTAACTTAGGTTAGCATCACCTAAACTGGCATCTCTCAAGTCAGCATGACTCAAATCGACCCCTCCCAAATCAGCAAAACTGAGATTAGCTCCTTGCAGGTTAGCTAACCTCAGGTTGACTGCACCCAAGTTGGTTTTCCCAAAATCCACATCTTTCAAGTTAGATTCACTCAAATTAGCTTCCCGAAGATCAACGTCATACAAGTTAGCACCTCTCAAGTCTGTACGACTCAAATCGGCACCCCTTAGAACCTGATTACTCAAGTTAGCATCTCTCAAGTCGGCACCTCTCAAGTCGGCACCATTCAAGTCGGCCCCTCTTAGGTCTGTACTTCTCAAATTAGTATTATTTAAATGAGTCTCTCTCAGGTCTGCATGGCTCAAATCAGCGTTACTAAAATCAGCGTCGCTTAAATTTTGGCCCTTCAGCACCGCTTTGCTCAACTGGGCATTACAAAAGTTGGCACTATTTAAGTTTACATCGCTCAGGTCGACGCCACGCAAGTCTACATGATCCAGCTTGGATCTAATAAACTTAGCTTCGCCGAAATTGGCGTCACTTAACTTGGCATTACTCAGGTCGGATAAACTCAAATTGGCACCTCTCAAGTTGGCACCTCTCAGGTCAGCCCCTCTCAAATCGGTTCCTCTCAAGTCTGCGTCTTTAATATCTGCCCCTCTCAAGTCCACGTCCCGCAAAACAGATCTAATCAAGTTGGATCCTCTACCAGCTTCAGTCAAATCTACTGCCATTAAGCTAGTTCCCTCCAAGTCGGCATGACTTAAGTCTGCCCCTCTCAAGTCAGCAAAACTCAGGTCAGCTGCTCTTAAGTCAGCACCATGCAATTCAGCACCCATCAACTCGGCACCCGAGAGATCGGCAAAACTCAGGTCGACCCCAGGTTCAACCACACACTCATATCCATTATTCTTATCGACAGTTTTCATCATGTCTCCTTACAAGTTTTAGAGGTTGCTCTAATACTGGTTAGATAGCCTCTGGAGAATTCTATCATAAATTTTATCATATTGGCTATTGTTAGATCCCTTCTGAAACCACTTTTGTCAACGAGACTTCTCAGTACTAGATAATTACCCATTTGTATGGACGTCACTCCTACTTTTATCATAAAATGAACACCCAGTTAAAATGTTGAGAAAATCCAACTTGGAAAATAAGGGGAGCTAGCGAAAAAACTTAAGGTATAAATGATGATCTTATCATCATTTATTGACGCGAAGCCAGATATTGCAGTAACTCTGATTTTCCAATTGGCTGATCCAAGTGCATTAGATAAACTTGAAAAGAGTCGCTCCTATCAGAAACAAAAGCAATTTTAGACCCATCAGGCGAAAATGCAGGTTGGATCGACGCTCCAATACCATTGGTAATTTGATGGTCATTTGTTCCATCAACATTCATTGAATATATTTCGATATCGCCATACCGAGCGGAAACAAAAACAATTTGTTTACCATCCGGTGAAACGATAGGACTGTAACAGTCATATGGATTCGCATTTAAATGGGTTTCATCAGTACCATTTATGTCGGTGGTATAGATCTGATGTGGTTGTTCTTGGCGTGAGGAGCTAAAAACAATCTTTTTCTGATCGGGGTAAAACGCAGGACTTCCATCATCAGTGGCGTTTTTAGTAATTTGTCTCGCTGATACAGCCTCCGGATTGATGTTGTCAAAATTCACATTGGTAAGATCAATCTCGTATAATTCAAGGTTATCCCCACTTTTAATTTCATAAAGAACTCGCTTCCGATCAGGTGAAATACTAGGTGCGCGCACACCATGTCCAATGGGTAAAAGCTCCTGAATTTTCTTGCTGAAGATATGTGAAATACTCAGACCAGCATAAATCCGAGATGAGCCGCTTCCCTGCAAAGTAATTGTAATCTGACGAGAGGTTTTGGGTTCTCTAATGTAGAGGATATACTTGTTGTCATACAGAAATACAGGAGCCAGCTCGTTGAAATCAGCCGTAAAAGTTACACGTTGCCGAATCCTGCCATTTAGATCCATAATATAAACTTCACTACTATCAGTCCTGTAAGAGGAGAAGGTAATCTGCTTACCATCGGGCGAAAAATTTGGGGAGTAATTGTCTGAATCTCCCTCGGTTAGTTTCGTAACTCGGTATCGATCTGTAACCAAGCCCGCCACTTGACTAATAACGTTATGATTTGAAGTCGACTGTAACGTTAATCGCAGTTGGCTGTATGCTTTTTTTCGATCGCTATTTTTGAGATAGAGTTTGGCTAACTTAATTCGCAGAACAGCTTGGTCTTTCGGCTGCGCAGGAAGAATAACAATCGCTTCCCGAAGTTGATCAACTGATTGGTAATGTTGTCCTAGCTGGTCATAGATCTCACTAAGTAGCACTCGGGCTTTCACATTTTCAGGTTTGGCTTGGACAATTTTTTCTAACAGGGAAGCAGCATCCTGTAACTGACCTGCATTGATTAATTCCTGAGGGGATTGTAACGGATCACATCCAGATGTCACAAAAAGACACAATGTAAGGGTAGAAAATAACAATCGCTTCATAAATTACCAGATGATGTCTTCCGCATTAAAGACAGGTCCTTCAGAACAAACGCGCTGAAACTCAAAACCTGCATTTGGCAAACGTACTTTACAGACACATCCTAAACAGACACCCAAGGCACACCCCATCTCATTTTCCATTGCAACCTGACAAGGTATTTCATGATCAACTACAATTTCCGTCACCGCTTGAAGCATGCCACTGGGGCCACACGTGAAGATGATCGGATTTCGAAGCCCATTTTTGGTAGGTTTTTCTAAAACTGCTAAGAGAGAGTCGGTGACAAACCCCTGATTACCAAAGCTGCCGTCATCTGTTGTAATATGTATCTCAGCACCTATTTCTTCTATATCTTTAACACTCAAAAGACGATCACTACTCATCGCACCAATCATAGCAATCAATCTAATTCCATTTACTCGAAGCGCAGTTGCTAGTAGCATAAGAGAAGCAATTCCCGCCCCACCACCGACAACAATTGCCGGGTCAGGTTCAATCGAAAGATCAAAACAGTTCCCTAGAGGCCCTAGAACCTTGATCTGCTGGCCCTGTTGACAAGTTGATAAAATTTTAGTCCCTTTTCCAATAATTTGATAAAGCATAGAAATCTCATCGTCTTTAACACTATAAATCGTGAATGGACGCCGCAATAGCAAATTCGAGCCTTCATCAATTAACACATGGATGAACTGCCCTGGTTTCGACTGGGCTGCAATCTTCGGACATTTGCAACGTAGCAGAAAGTGATTGGTTGCAATCTGCTCATTCGAAATAATTTTTGAGGGCGTATCAAACTTTTGAAGCAACGAAAAGCACTCCTAGTTTTCTATAGCTGAGAGATATGAAAGACAGAAAGAATTTCTATCATAGTAACAGTAGATGCCTGATTCAAACACAAAATCAACAGCACAATTGGGGGAGGTCATTGTCTTTTATTTAAGCTACTAATAAACGCAAGAATGTCTGCCAGAGCTTGATCAGATAACTTTTCTTTACCCATAGCTGGCATTGTATATCCTCCCGCTCGAACATAAGATGCAATCTTATGCAATCTTTTCTGCAAGTTAGCTGGTGGGCGAGATTTAACCATTTGGGGGCCAATACCACCTTTTTTCGGCTTAGCGTGGCAGTTTGCACAAGCTCTAGCATAGAATTTCCATCCATTTTTCGCCTTGCCATTAATTTTAAGTATTCGGTCGGCAGCTATTTTTGATGCGTCCTTACTAATACCTTGCAATTTTACTTCTGGCGATTTCTTGCCAACTGACATATAATCGAAGTAGGCCATTAGAGCTTCGGCTTGAGCTTCGGGGATAGCAGAGGGGTCAATTTTTCTTTCTGGAATTCGTTGTAGAAAACGCTGATAGCAGAATCCCGCACCACCCGCGGCTCTTTCAAACATATCAGATGTAACCTTTGCCCATTGGGATTTTTCCCGATCCCGCACCCCAATAATACTGTGCCCCGTACGAATTTGTCCATCGGGTTCTTCTTTTTCGTCAAAATCTGCGTGACAAGTTGCACATGACATACCGCTGGCTTTATTTGAATCTATGGTTCCTCCAAAAGATGGATCATAAAACAGTTCGCGTCCCAACTTTGCTTGCGGAGAGATTTCCGATTTAGCCGATGTCTCAAAAAAAGTTAGAAAAAGTATAAGCCCCCAAAACAACAATTGACGCATGAAAATTCTCCTGAAAAATCTCAAGTATCGTATTAGACAAAAACACCATAATATTATACAGAACAGAACCTGTTCTATAAAAGTAAAACAGTGTGATAAACCTCATGTTTGATGCTTTATTCCGGCAAATAAAAGATCGTCTATTTGTTTCATTAGCAAAAATGTTGGATATTCCACCAAACCTGATTACTATGTTCAGTTTGATACTGGGTGGACTGACTGTCGGTTTTGTTCTGCAAAAGCTCTATCTTGCTGCCCTGATATTCTGGGTTCTAAACCGGTTTTTTGATGGGTTGGATGGAGCCATCGCCCGAATTCACCAACGCCAGACAGATCTGGGAGGATATATCGATATCCTATTTGACTTTATCACCTATGCAGCCATTCCCATTAGCTTAGTCGTTAGTTCCCCAACTGTAGAAAGATACTTTTGTTTGACCTTGATGATTTCCACCTTCTACGTTAACGCAGCTTCATGGATGTACCTATCCGCAATTTTAGAAAAGCAAAAACAAGGATCAAAAACAAGCAGAGAAGACACAACGATAATTATGCCTACAGGGTTAGTTGGAGGTACGGAAACGATTCTGATGTACTCACTATTTTTTATAATGCCTGAGCACATGGCTATATTGTTTTCCATCATGAGTATACTGGTGGGTCTAACAATCTGTCAGCGGCTAATTTGGGCAACGATAAAATTGTGAGGTAACACTCAACTGGGAAGATAAAGGTCGTAGGATTGATTTGTATTGTTGACATCTCCGAAATTAGACAGCAGTATGGGTGGTGTTCCACTTAATAGTCGGCGTGCTACCAGTCGATTCAGCTCGGGCATCTGATCCTTGGAAAATTCTTCGATTTCCGATAGTGAAAAGTATCTTGCATCATCAATTTCACGCTGATCAGGAATCGGATTGTGGAAATCTATTGGTGTCAGTTGAAAAATCAAGTAGGTTGAGTTATCCTTTTCATTTATCCGGTGTCGTACACCCAATAATCCATTGACTTTGGTTCGGATTTGTGTTTCCTCGAAAATCTCACGAATACAGGCATCATGAGCAGCTTCTTCAGGTTTAACATAGCCACCGGGGATTCGCCAAACTCTAGGTTCATAATTGTGGTGAACCATCAATAACCGATTTTTTCGCAGAACAGCTCCACCAGTGCCAAGCGAAAATTTCATGCTACAGTTCCCTTCTTAAAAACTAATAATATTGTAAACACCTCAAGCCAATTCTCGGTAAGGTCTGGAAGTTCCAATACAAAACAGGCCAGCAGATACGTAAAACTGGTCATCATAAATTTTCAATTGTGCAACAACGCGATGTCATGAGGAGAAAATGTTAGCTCAACTCTTTCTCCCAGTTCATAAAACCTGTTTGTTTTCAAATTCAAGGTGTTTACTTTGAGAACCTTACTTTTGCTTATTGCAACTACGTATTGGATCTGTGAACCAAGATAAGCAGTTGATTCCACCGTTCCCAAAATCCGATTTGTGATTTCATCTTCTTTCGAAAATCTAATTAATTCGGGTCTAATATTGAATTCGACGAGACTTCCGATTGGTGGTGCTTGGCTGAAGAAATTTTGCCAACCGACTTGAAGATTTTTTATTTCGTCAGAGGATAATACCAACATGTCTTGGCTGACATCAATTATCTTTGCTGAGAACAAATTGGAAGTTCCAACGAAATCAGCGACAGACTTCGTGTAAGGCAACTCATAAATTTCCCTAGGTGTACCTTCCTGAATTATTTCTCCTTCTGACATTACAGCAATACGTGTGGAAGTAATAAGTGCTTCTTCTTGATCATGTGTAACGTAGATTGTTGTTATTCCAAGTTCACGTTGTAACCGGAGCAATTCCTCTCGCATTTGGACACGCAATTTAGCATCAAGATTCGATAATGGTTCATCTAAAAGTAACAAGCCAGGTTCAGTAACAAGTGTCCGTGCTAAAGCAACACGTTGTTGTTGACCACCAGAAAGCTGAGAAGGACGACGTTTATCATGTCCTTCCAAATTCACCATCTTCAGAGATCGCTCAACTCGACCCTGAATTTCAGATTTGGCTATTCCCCGTTCCCGTAACCCAAAAGCAATATTTTCGAAAACATTCATATGTGGCCACAAAGCATAGTTTTGAAAGACCATACCCACATTCCGTTTCCAAGGTGGTATATCATTCACGATCTGATCGTCAAAATATATTGATCCACTATCGGCAGACGTAAAGCCAGCGAGCATACGTAGTAACGTTGTTTTCCCACAACCACTTGGTCCAAGAAAAGTGTAGAATTCACCTTTTGCAATATGTAAATTTGCATCCTTGACTGCCTGTACATCACCAAATTGTTTTCTCAAATTCTCTGTACGAACTTCTATACTTTGGTTCATAATACCCTAAAATTCACAGCAACTTTCAGAAAACCGCACATCATGCACATGGAGTTTTAATCTGAGTAAGGATCGGTTGCATCTCGAAGTGCATCACCCAGAAAATTAAATGAAACTACAACGGATAAAACTGGGATAGCAGGAAAAAGCAACCATGGATAATGTAATAATACTGTCACACGTTGAGCTTCTTCAAGCAAAACTCCCCAACTTGTCATCGGAGGACGAATTCCTAGACCAAGAAAACTCAGTGTGGTTTCACCAATAATCATACCAGGGATCGAAAGTGTGGCAATAACTATGATATGACTATAAGACCCAGGCAATAAGTGGCGAGTAATAATATGCCAGTGATTTCCACCTGCCGCTTGCGCAGCCATAACAAATTCCTGTTCACGATAAGCTAGGACTTTTCCGCGAACTTGCCTGGCCAAGTTTCCCCATCCGACTAGAGCCAGAATAACAGTAATACCGAAGAAAACAACAATAGGATGCAAACCCGGTGGTAATGCTGCACCAAGTGCCATCCAGAGCGGAATAGTGGGAAAAGCCAATAACACTTCAATTAAACGTTGTATACAGATATCTACACTTCCGCCGAAATAACCTGAGGCAGTTCCCAGTATTGAACCTAAGATCAAGCTGATAAAAACACCAAATAATCCAACTGTCATTGAAACGCGACCACCATATATTATTCTCGACAACAAATCGCGCCCCATCCGATCCGTCCCCAACACAAACATAGGACCAGCAGATCCAATCAAGTGTCGCTTACCATTCTGATCTTGGTAAAAAAATTGAACGGGGTAGGTACGGTTAGGATCAGATGTAAACTCCAATTCTAGCGTTTCGGGATTTCTCACCGACTTAAGGTCGTAAACGTGGAAACCATATTCGATTGAAAACCGAACACGTTGTGGAGGGACATGGCGAAAATGCATTTTAATATCGTTATAATGATAGGGAGCAAAAAAGTCGGCAAAAACAGCAATGATATAGAAAAAAATCAAGATAGTAGCGGAGATGATTCCCATACGGCTCTTACGAAAACGCCGCCAGATCAGTTGCCGGTAACTGAGACTCGCTATTTCGCTAGACTCATCACTATAACCGTCTGGCAAAATTTCGTGTTCCATATTCTGTTTCTCCCTGCTTGTTTTATCATTCATGACGTATTCTCGGATCAGCCCAAGCGAGTGCAATATCAGCTAACAGGTTGCCTGTAACCAGAAGCATGCTCTGCAACATAAGTAATGTTCCCGCCAAATAGACATCTTCCACGAGGAGACTGCGAAATAGTAATGACCCAACTGTTGGTAGACCAAGTACTATTGAGACAATTGCTTCTCCAGACAGTATGGCAGGAAGACTCATACCCAAAATACTAATCAATGGATTTATGGCTAAACGCGATGCATGTTTAATAACCACGACGGCTTCTTTGAGTCCTTTTGCCCGCGCGGTACGCACAAATGGTTGTCCTAATACATCAAGCAAATTTCCACGCATGATGCGCATTAATCCAGCTGTGCCATTCAAACCAACAACAATGACAGGAAGCCAAAGGTGCTTTAGTAAATCTACTAATTTTCCTGCGGTCCAAGGGGCACCTTCGTAATAAGACGAGAATAACCCAAACAACGGAATTCCAAAAAGCTCAAAGACAAATACCATCAAGGATAATGCAACAAGAAAGGCTGGTAGCGACATACCAATGAAACTTAGCAAAGTCAAGAAGTTATCCGAAAATTTATACTGGTGAGTTGCTGAATAAATGCCGAGTGGAATAGCGATAACATACGTAAAAATTAATGCGGTAATAGAAATCAGAAGTGTTAGTAGCAAACGATCCCAAACAAGTTCACTCACTTCGACTTCATATTCAAAGGATTCACCAAATTCACCTTGAATAAACCCAGTAACCCAGACAAAATATCGTATGGCCATTGGTTTATCAAGCCCATAACGTTTTCGCAATTCCTCAGCCATTTCCATTGAGCTACTATCACCGTATTGCTCCTCAAGCTCCTGTATCTTTCGATCAAGATAATCCCCTTTAGGTAATTGAATAATAATAAAACCTATGATTGAAATTGCGACAAGAGTTGGGACCGCGAGCAGAACACGACGCATAATATATGCCGTCATGGATGATCCCCTTTAATAAAATACTGCTCAGGGTAGCTTGTTGCGGGCCCACTAATTGCCCATGGTCCTAAAATACCTGTGCTTGGAACATTATGGAACCGATTCTTGGAAATCACAAGTTGTGGGGATCGGCCTGCCGTACCAAGGTGAAATGGGCCTTCATCGATATGAATCTGAACCGCATCCCGGACATATTGATGCCTTTTCTGCAAATCACTTTCCTTTTTGATTGCATCGTAAAGATCTAGAAGTTTCTTGAGAGGTCCCGTTGGTGGTTCGCCCTCTTGTCCACCAGTTTCGTACCATTTTCCAACCCTTGGATGCCAATACTTAGACAAAGTAGGAAACACCCAATCAGGATAGGTGAACAAATCCATTTCGGCTTCGCCATGCATGCTAACTGTAAATTTTCCGAGGTTGCGTCTTAAACTGAGTTCGGACCCAGGTGGAGTGTTAATAACAATTTTAATTCCCAACTTCCTCCAATCCTCAGCAATAATTAAACCAATATCATTTTCCTGACTACTTTGCTTTGAGCTTGGCATATCGATGACTATAGTAAGCTTTTTACCATCAGGCCGAAGTCGATCCCCATCTTTATCTCGTTTTGTCAGTCCAATTTCGTTCAGCAAACTGTTCGCTTCCTCAATGCTAAAATCTGCGTCTGCTTTCTTCCATCTTTCAAAAAGTTCCTGCCCTGCAGTACCAATAAAGTGCCAACCTTCCTGACTTACCGTTGCTGCCTGTGGCTGCAACAAACCACGCCAAGCGATTTGATTACACTTGTTTCGATCAACCCCTAACGCTAAAGCTTTACGAAAACGTTGATCCCGCATCAGTTTACGCAACACCGGATCTGGATCGGTCCAATTGAGTAAGATTGCAGGTTGTGCTCCAGCCGTAGTTTCCCATCTCAAGACTTTATAGTCTCCACGTTTTTGGCCTTCTATGTATAAGGCCAAGTCTCTTATCTCAGCTCCTCGAAACTGACAATCAATCTCACCAGCAAGGATTTTTAAGACTCGAACTTGTGGATCTGGAACAAGACTGGTCTTGACTTTATCAATGTACGGCAGTTGCCGTCCTAGTGAATCAACCACATAATAATATGGATTTCGCTCAAATTCGACCTGATACCCCCCTTTCTCGTTTCTAATCATTCTCCAAGGCCATAATGTTGGCCGATCTGGATTCTTATGGTTCAGATCCTGCTTTTCGAACTGATTGAAGTTTTTGTATTCGGAATAATCTGGATGGAATTGGACCATGTAATGCTTGGGGATGTTGTATTTTTCGGAATGCCAAAATCCAGTTCCCAACCACAACGGTGCAAGCCAGTTTGGTCCAGCAAATTTCATTACAATAGTATAATTATCTGGTGTTTCAACTTCCATTGGCTTGCCATCGACGAGACACCACACGGGTGGTTCATAACTATGACGTGTATCCAAACAAAGTTGATAGAAGAAAGCAAATGATTCAGCAGTAAAAGGATGGCCATCCGACCATTTTATTCCCCTCCGCAAATGTATAGTTAAAACAGAACCTTCTTGGTTAAATTCCCAAGCTTCTGCTGTACCAGGTTCCAAACCTGAACAATCGAATTTCCATCGGATCAGCGGAGCATATCCTCCAATCATTTTCCAAGATCCAAGTTCGGGGCTACTATGAAACCTATGCCAAGTGCCGCCATAGCCCCCAGGCTGCTCGTAACCATCGAAGTCAGTTTTTGCAACCAGTGGGTTTTCAGGAATCCTCTCTACCAATGGTGGTAGTTTTCCTTCCTTCACCATTCTAGCCAACATTGGTGATTCTTTGGACTCCAAACCGCTTGAATAAGTTGATAAATCCTTCTCCACTGTTTGGTCTAAGCAACCAAAAACAAGAATGATACTACTTAGAAAAACGTATCTGATTATTTTGATTAATTCCATGTCAGACCAGCGTACTCTCGATCCCATTAACATATTTTGAATTTTTGGTCATCCTGAACGGAAAATGGTTGGTAATTGTATCTACGTTTGCGTCCTTGCTAGAATCATATTTCAGTTCAAGAATGGTGTTGATGTTGTCCGAATCTTTTTGAAAGAGAACTTGGAATTGTGAGCCTATTGTGTTGCATTCCATACCGGAATCGACGGTAATACGATAGCACCTATCCCATGATCTATAATATCTTCGAAGATAACGATTTAACAAACAGGGGGTCAAAGGGAACAGATATGTTTTTACCAAATCCGGAAGGTCTGAATTTCTGATCATGTCGTTTATGCCTGTCACTCCAATTTTCTCATCAATAAAGAATGGGGATAAAGGAAATATTTTTTTCGCACCGAGGATTCCTTCTTTTAACTTAAATTCTAGCATAGGCTCTTTTACCTTCCCCCAAAAACTGCCATACCAACGAATCCGAACTTTCACCCGATTTCTTAACCCTTCGATGTTATCATGATAATTTCGCGCACTAAAACTATCAAAGTAAATATTGTTTACCCAACGCTGATGGTGTATCTCGGAAAACAGCGCTGGATGGAGTCTAATAATCAGTTCTATCTTCTGTTGCAAAAATTCAGATACAACAAACTTCCGTTCATAACGCCAAATTTTAATATCAAACAGTTCTATCATGTTGTTTCTTTACCAAAAGATCTTCATGGTAAAAACGATGCCAACGAAGAACATCAATATAACTGGATATCCAGTAGCTGATTAATATTTTTCGAGATTGAGGATTATCAAAAATCACAACATGCTCTTCCCATCTTTAACATCGTACAAAATCTTTTTGACATTTTCTTGGTATGTGTTTATTTTCTGCTGATTGATAATGATAGTCGACTTTTCTTCAACAAAATATGGTGTCTCAAGGTTTTTCATCTCAAGATGTGTCGCTGTTATCAATCCACAACCAAATTCTGGCTTTTTTTGAAAGGCTACCAAACCATAATGAGAATCACTAATCTTAAGTTGATCAACACTTACACGCGATAGATCTTTGCTTGCCAGAGCGATTCTGGCATTTTTTATATCCACTCGATGAATAAACATTTCGCTGTTCTCCCCAGCACTAAGTCCTTTATCACCAACTCCATCAATTGTAAGATCTTTGGCAGACACTATACTTCCAGACACATCTAGAGCATCATTACCACAATGAAAAAAGGATGATTCCATGACCTCACCTTCACAGAAATCGGTATCAAGTGCATCAGAAAATGAATGGCTAAAAACCGAATTTCTAATTATAAATTCGGATCTCATAATGTGGAGGCTATCTTCAGATCTCGAGCCAACGAATTGGCAATTGTCAATTTGAACAGGTGATTCATAAAATGTAACAGCTCCTGTTAACTCCCACCCATCTTTTGTCGAGGCTGCCAAGTTGTTAAACGTGACGAACTGTAATGTCGACTGTTTTGGAGAATTTATAACCGTTAATCCCTGTCCCGACGAATTGTCAGATGAAATGACAATCGGTTCTTCTTCATTACCAATAAAATAAATTGAAGAATAAGAAAGGATTGTAGCAGAATTAATTAAATTAATCTTTACACCTGACGGACAAACTAAATGATAGCCTCTTGGTACTATTAGGTCTTGACTAATCGTCCATGTTCCTTCTCGAATGGAAATTTGCTTTAATTCTTCGTCGATTTTCAAGAAATCAAATGCATGGATGTTAGGTAATTTTCGGATAAAATCATCTTTCACGAAATCATCTTCCATGTAAGGCCAAGGAAAGACAGTTTCGGATCTTATCTTATCCATTCCCAAAATTCGATAGTTAATCTTCAGGTTAGATCTCATACTATCACCCCAATCAAAATTTGTTGGGATCACGAATTTGATGTTCTGATAGGCAACAAGTCTCTTAGGTACCTTAGCTGGAAGAACAACCTGCTTGTCAGCTTGAAATATAACTGAGTCCTCATATGAAACGCTGATTACCTCAATTGGTAAAGACTGAATACTTGCAACTTGAAGTTCAATTTCATTTTCGCTTAACCCATATTGGTAGGCATGCACTCCTTTAACGGGATTCAAAATTGTTTTAATGTACTCTTGGTTCTCCCTATACACTTGTTTCGAAAAACTGGAGCGGAAAAATTCACTTTTAAGAATACCAAGGTTAACACTCAAGGGTACACTTACAGAAGCGAATAGATTATCGAGATAAGCAGGTTCTGACATCCGATTTAGTGCTTTCACATATCGACGAAAGAATACTTCATCATTAAAGATTTTTGCATAGTAATTATCCGCAATTTGTGAGCCATGGTTGCCAAGATAATTTCCGTTGACCGTAGCACACAATGACCTGATAGACTGCCCCGCATTCCCATCAAACCCAATAGGCTGTAATCTCGAGGTTACAGGATTATAGTAGAATCTTGCATTATGCCAACGTGAACCGTGTTCAGCTCCCATCAAATCTGTAAGAGCAAAGAATTTAGCGAGCTTTTCAACATCAAAAACTTGACTAGTTTGTAATTGCCCTCGACGAAATGATTCCAGAAGGGAAATTGCTTTGAGGTATTGCTTGCGATTACTTGGTGTTGAAATCCATTTCGTTGTTTGAAATGCATCGATATCACTTGAGAGGTAAGACCCACTACTCATCCTAGCACGATCGAACGTACTTTTTTGTGCTATTTCTTTCCAGAAAAATTCTTCGTTAAATCTGACAATTGGCCCATTCCACAATTGGTTATGTCCTAAAAGATACTCGCCAAAATGCTCTTCTAAGGCATAAATACCCAGATCTTTTTGGTTCAAAACGACTCTAATGAACTGATATCGCAATCCTAGAAGACCTTCCTTGGCTAATGCCTGGTGGAACAACCATTCATTAAGATAATTCCGTGTTTTGGGGTGGTGTATTGACATCCTTTTCATCCCCAAAATAGTGTTTTTTCCTTTAACAACGATCCGGAAAGACCATTTCTTGCCTTGAAGATGGTCTATGTGGTCACCTTTTAAGCGGAGTTTAACTTTTATCGTTTCATTTTCATGTTGTATCGTCGCTGAAACATAGTCAGACTCTGTAACGAACAATTTCCCTTGCTTTAAAGCGCGTTCTTTTTGAAGAGAGAGCTTGCGAAAATTTTTCGGATTAACATTTATTTGAATCTGATCTATCCCTTCTGTTTTTCGCACACGGGAGAAACAGGCAGAGGTGAAAATTGCCACCGAATCGCGAACCGACTTTATATTGTCCTCGAACTTACGATAATAATAACCTCCATAAATGAACATTAATAAACTGTACAATATGAATATAAACCCTATAAAGGGATAAAAGAATAGTTTCCAAGATCGCGCATTCTTGAGAAACCAATTATTTTTCCCGCTTAACGCAAACCAGTATTGTCTGTTGGAATTCTTGAGTTCCAATCAAATATATCTCCATATACAAACGCCAGTAGACGACGTTCAGCTATTATCTAGAAACGAGATACGCATTGAATCATTGAGTCCCTGTAATTCAGATCTACCCATTTCTAATTGTGAGTAGCTTTCAAAACCAACTAGGAATGAGACTTCCAATAAATTCGAGTTTTCGTCAAACCTTTTCAAGTTAACATGTGTACAATGCTTCTGAAGCACTTTGATAATGGCATCGAGTTCGTTTCCATCTTGAGTTGAGCTTGAAACTGTCAAGTAAAGATGCTGGCCACTTTCCACACTGCTCTTATTAACATTTTTCAAGAAAATTATCGCAGCAATCGTTAGCAGCGTAATAACTGTGATGATAGCCTGATTCGCTCCAATGCCCATACCAACCGCAATAGCGAGAAACAGATATGAAAGTTCTTCCGGTTCCTTGATTGCTGTTCGGAACCTAATGATTGAAAGTGCTCCAATTAACCCGAGTGATAGGGCAAGTGAGGATTTTACAATTGTAATGATAAACATTGTCGTCATTGTAATCGGCAAAAAATTGCGGGCAAATTGTTGCCGATTGGAGAGTGCCGAGCCGTATCTGGTATAAACCCAACCCAAAATTAAAGACAGGACTGCAGATAGAAACAGATTGTAAATTATGACCCAAACGGAGACTTGTTCAACTGTTCTAGTTGCCAATTCCTGCAAGACTGGTAAATTTTTCACAGAGGGATATTAGCCTTAAATTATATTAAATGATCAAACAAGGACAGACCAATTTAACGATGGAGATTAGTCACATCTAACTATTAGATACCTTGAAGAGATAACTCATCGCGTCGGTGACAAGCTACTCCTGATTCTGATGTAGTCAGTTCAAGTCGCAGATCTTCTTGTGCACAAACATCCACCGCATAGCCACACCTTGGATGAAAATGACACCCCAATGGCGGGCTTGATGGATCTGGCACATCTCCTTCAAGCCTAATTCTTTTCCGTCCTTTTTGTATCTTTGGATCTGGCATTGGGACTGCCGATATTAGTGCTTCAGTATATGGATGTTTTGGATAATGATAAATTTCGTGTGCAACATTAGTTTCCACAATCCGACCAAGGTACATAACTGCAATACGGTCACTGATGTGTTCTATAACGCTTAAATCGTGAGCAATGAAGATATAAGAAAGCTGGAATTTCTCCTTCAGTTCCTCCAGCAAGTTGAGAATCTGCGCTTGGATCGAAACATCCAACGCGGAGACTGGTTCATCGGCAATAATCAGCTCTGGCTGTAATGCTAATGCTCGTGCTATCCCAATTCTCTGCCGCTGTCCCCCACTGAAAGCATGTGGATAACGACGAATATCATCTTTCTGCAACCCAACTGAGTCAAGTAAATTAACAACCCTATCCTCTGTTTCGGACTTATTTAAAACTTGATTGACGTAGAGAGGCTCAGCAATAATGTCGCCAACAGTCATGCGCGGGTTAAGGGATGAATATGGATCCTGAAAAATCATCTGCATCCTACGCCTGTAGGGCTTCAATTCAACCTGAGTCAGTTTGCAGAAATCAATCTGCTCTTCACCAAACAAAACCTCGCCATCAGTTGGGTCTATCAAACGCATCAAGCATCGCCCCGTGGTGGTTTTTCCACACCCACTTTCTCCAACTAACCCAAGTGTTTCTCCCCGGTGTACATCAAAACTTACGCCATCTACCGCTTTTACGCTTCCAATTTGCTTTTGCAATATGCCGCGTCGAATTGGAAAATATTTCTTTAGATTTCTAACTTGAAGTATTTTTTCCATTTCTTTTATTTTACATCGACTTTAGTGAGTTTCATGGATCCAGCAGCGAACAGAATTGTGTTCGTCAACTGCTTTAAGTTCAGGCATTTCACTACAACGCTCAAACCGTTCTGTACAACGCGGGGCAAACGCACACCCCGGTGGCATTGCCAACGGGCGAGGTACAGATCCCGCAATCGAATGTAACCGTTTATGCGAGTTGATCCCAAGTACCGGAATCGATTCTAGCAATCCACGCGTATATGGGTGGAGAGGATGGTAAAAAATCTGGTCCAAATTTCCTTTTTCAACAACACGGCCAGCGTACATAACAACAACTTCATCGGTGATTTCGGCGATTACACCGAGATCATGTGTGATCATCATGATTGCCATGCCTAGTTCCTCTTGTAACTCTCGCATAAGATCAAGGACTTGAGCTTGAATTGTCACATCCAATGCGGTTGTGGGTTCATCTGCAATCAGTAGCGAAGGATTGCAGGAAAGTGCCATAGCAATCATCGCTCTCTGACGCATGCCGCCAGACAGTTGATGAGGATAATCATCTACACGTTTATGTGGGGCTGGAATCCCAACTCTATCTAACATTTCAATAGATCGATTACGAGCTTCTTGTTTACTAACCCGCTGGTGAAGAATAACAGCCTCAGATATTTGGTTCCCTATTGTATAAACAGGATTCAGGGAAGTCATTGGTTCCTGGAAGATCATAGCAATATCATTGCCGCGGATGGAGCGCATTTCTTCGCTTCTCGGCGCTAGTTGAGCTATGTTAATTGGTAAATCCTCATTGTTTTTGTAATAATGAATCTTCCCTTTTTCGATCTGGCCCGGAGACTGAAGTTGCAAAATAGACAGACCTGTGACACTCTTTCCACATCCACTTTCACCTACAATGCCAAGAGTCTGTCCACGGCTAATTGAAAAACTCACATCATCGACCGCTCGAATCACTCCATCATCTGTGTTAAAAACAGTACTTAACCCGGTGATGTCTAGTAGTGGATAATCCAAAACTTAAATCCTAAGATAAATTATAGGTTGACACAGTAATCGGTTCTAAGGGACTAGTTCTCTGACGAGACCTTGATTTTTGCAACATCCTCCAGAATCAGCAAGCCAAGACTGCTGGGAGGAACTAACTCGGTGTTTGGCATTTGTTCTGCCCAATAAACTGACTGTTCATCTGATCGATGAATAATGAAATTAAAACCAAGTTTATTGTTTCGTTTCATTTTCATAGGATCAAACCCTTTAAGTATAGGATAAAAAGGAAGACGAGCCTCAATCGTATAATAATTTTCCTGTTCAGTTGCAGCTATCTGTAATCCTTTAGCCTCATAATTCGGGACGAGTTCGGGGGCAGACTGACCAAAATATGGGCGACTTCCATCAAAACCACCACCTTTTGGACAAACCCAAAAAATGAGTTGATCTGAATCACCCTGATTGCCAAGATAAGCGGGTCTGTTCTTATGTGTTGGATGCAAGTTAATATGGATTTCCAGTGCATCAGAACTTTGATAATATCGAATTGGATCGTCCACTTCAACTTGATTATCATAAATTTGTGCTAGAAAGTATAAAGAGTCTTGATCCCATTGCAACCATAATAGGCCTTCATCTTTTGGAGTTACAATTGCTTTTTCAAGTGGCCACTGATCATCAAGCCCGTCAATGACGACGGGTTTTTTTGTTCTTGCTGCCCAAGCAACCAAATTCGACCGGCACATGGTTGTTATTTCAATATTTGCTTCACCTGTCTCGACTAAACGATCATCATAAATAATGGTAATCGATTCCCCACCAGTTAATTCAAGCTGATTGACCTCATTGACATATTTTCCATATACCGTTTGGAGCGACCCACGAAATATCTGAGAATCTTCGTTTTCTTCAAGAAGCATAATATTATTATCTATTTCCGTTTCATTGGCTCGTATACGTAACTCAATTGATTCAATTACAGAAGAATCAACATTGAGATCCTGATCTTCCACACGAAAATAGAGAGTAGTACCTATATTGAAGTTTTGGAGCACCGAACCATCTTTACGGGTGACAGCTAAATTACCACTAACCCCTTTATCAACATAAGTAATATCCTCAACAGTTGCTGTGTTAATGGTACTAAATCCGGGTGAATATATAGCCGTCACCGCTTCTTCCCCCTGTACATCAAGTGTGTCATCCACAACGGCAGTTCTTCCATAACGTGTTGGAACCCCTCCCCAAAAAACGCCATCTTGGTTTGGCTTCCTTTCCAACACGACATCAACCTGATCTTGTGTACGGTTACCATAAACAGTGATTATCACCTCAACTGCATCAACGACAGTACTGAGCAGAAGGTCTTCGAGCCAAAAATACAGAGAATCCCCAGCAATGAAACTTCCGACTTCAATCTCATCTTTATCAGTAATCTTTAGAATACCTTCATTCCCACTAAGTACAATTGCCTGCACTTTTGTCATTACTCCGGTTTCACCAGTTGCTGTAAGTGCATCCAGATAACTAACAGTAATGACCTCTTTATCAGTAAGAACCAATCCGATTGGATCATCATCTGATTGGCTACTAGTTGTCAGAGGACCTTCAAAGATACCAGAGTTTTGGGTTGTTTCGTGCAGATTAATAACCTTATGGTTTCCAAGTACATTCCCACGAACAGTTACTTTTACAGACCCAATTTCTCCCGAAAAAAGATCTAAATCTTTATCTGTCAACCGAATCAACAGTTTTTCGTTATTGTTGAAACTTCCGGTACCAACGGAGAAATTACTGATTAAACGCATTGGTTCCGCAGTATAAATCTCAATGTCGCCGGTTTCCCCAACCTCTACCATCAGATCAACACGAATTTCCACCTGTGTCGCACCAGTGTCCTGTAACGCATCAGTATATACAAAGGTAACGATGTCACCCCCTTGAACTTGGAGAGTACCATCATTTACAATTGGGTTCTCCCTGTAATCAGTTTTTAGTCGACCACGGAAAACACCTGCGTTACCAGAAGTTTCCAGCATCGTTATTCTTATTCTATCACGAACTAAGTTCTCAGTAAGATTGGTCTCAAAAACCTGAGCTACTGCGTTTGTTGTATCCAAGTCTGCATCTCTGATTTCAAGGATCAACGTATCATTTGCGCGAAAACGGCTTATTGGGGAATTTAACATGGAATCCGGATCAAAACCCAATTCATTATAAACATTTATATCTCCAGTTGTGCCAAGGTTTACTTTACAAGTATCGATGACCTCGATATTTGTTTCACCAGTTTTCCTAAGAGCATCAAGGTACAAAGCCTGAATTATCTCTGAGCCTTCTACCTGTATGGTACCATCACCAATCTGTGCTTCGACACCATACACGGTGGGCATAGAGCCAGAAAAGTTCCCCTCTGAAGACGTCGAAAACAATACAATTTTCTCTCTATCGTTCAAAACATTACCAGTAAGGGTAATTTCAACAGCATCTTGAATGATGCCCTTATCACGAAGTCGAAAGTAAAGTATGTTTCCAGCGTTAAAATTCTCCAAGTCAGTAACCTGATTTGATTGTACGATTTCAATAATTCCATCATAACCAGTCATAACCCTAGCAACTCTCGAAATTAGAACCTGAGTTTCTCCAGAACCTTGAATTTGGTCGATGTAAACAACTGTAACTTTTTCATCGCCAATGACTTCGAGTTTATTGTTTTTAGTATCAGCTTCCACTGCATATTTTGTTTCAACAGAACCAACGAACACACTACCATCAGCATTGGTCTCGGTTAACACAAGTTTATATTGATCTTGTAACTGATCTCCCTCAATTATGACATCAACGACTTCCCTTTGTGTTAAATCTTGATTGAGATCAGCATCTTGAAGCTCAATCTTTAGAGTAGTCCCTACCCTAAATGGGATATCTTCGAATATAGAGCCTCCGTTGATAATCAATTGCGCAGTATCTCCAATTTTTACTGTTGCTTGGGTCTGGATTGTTACATTGGCCTCACCTGTGTCAAGTAGCTGATCCGTATACTCAACACTAATCGTTTGCATCCCAATTGCCTGAAGCTTCATATCATTCGGTTGTGGATTTTCGCTATAAATAGTCATAAGCTGACCAGAATGATAGTTATGTTGCGGATCAAACAAAAGTTTAATTGACTCTCTTTCATCGGTTCCGTTCACTGACAATTTCACTTCAATCTCACTGCTTTTCGATACATCGGCATCTTGAACATTAATATAGAGTTTTGAACCAAGTTCAACCAATTCAGCTGATTTCTCAACACCATTAATAAAGATTTTTCCGTTGTTTCCGCTGGTTACAATCACGGTAGCTTCAACCGACTTGTTTTGTTCGTCACGACTGAAATAAGGATCAATGTAATTCAACAGAATCTGGTCATTCCCACGTACTTTCAATATACTTGGAGAATTATCTGTTGTGTCAGCTTTATCACGTGCTTCTTCAAAGACGGTTACAACCTGTTTAGTAAACAGAGAACTATTTTCAGATCTATCCCCCCTAATACCATCGATTAAAGTAATGAAATCAGTCTCATATAATGTGAGACGCATGGTTTGACCAGTAGCAATATTTTTTAATGAGGCTTGAATTGACTCCGAATTTGTGCGATCGGCATTACTGTCTGCATCCCACACACATAGGCTAATTGTATCGCCCGCTGCAAAAGTGGGTATCGGCATTAACAACCGTTCGTCCATGAATACAACCCGACCGCTAATTTGGCTGACCAATTCAATCGCATTCCAATCACTGGGTGATGCGTTTACATCACCGGAAGCATAAGCAAAACTACGATCTCCCACAGAATAGATATAGTTGAAGCCAATCGATTTTCCAATGTCGGGTTCGTAATTCTGAAGAACTAGATCCTTTGGGAGACGTATTTCTAGGTTATACCCCTTATCCGTTGGCATGATTTTGGTATCAATATGTTTATGAAAGTTAATATTCTTAGGGATCGCATCCATATGATGATGAGTCTGAGTGGGATGAACAAAAAGCTGATTTTCGCTCGATCTGTAGATTGTCAAAACGAAATGGTGGTCATTTTTTTTATACATACCAGTTGAAGCTTGTCTGGTAGTATCGCAAAAAATATGAATTACATCACGATCAGTACTTTTAAGCCCAATATGGTCGATTGCTACAGCAATATAAAAATTTTCCTCGTTCCATTGGGTATAAAGGGTAACTATGTCTTTTACTGGTTCAGAATCCAAAAACCGACCAAAACTTTTTGGATTCGGGTCGATTTCACGTGCAGTGTGTGGATATAAAAGGTGCCAATCTTCTATATAGCCATCAATTACGATCCCCTGATCTACCTTAATGGAACGACCAATTTGGTCATACGGAAGTGGTTGAGATTCTACCATTTCAGGGGCTGAAATTTTGACGGGCCTAGCTTCGTATAGTCGCACCTCCGAAACGACTGCATTGGGACCAGTAATG
>JACLAC010021434.1_pt1 | contig 34026 bp, 19 predicted proteins | sample 8027881 | NCBI WGS metagenome assembly JACLAC01 (sample SAMN15725517, study PRJNA655200) | protist metagenome | isolation source: fluorescence activated cell sorting (FACS) single amplified genomes of... | place: Spain: Blaines Bay Microbial Observatory, Mediterranean Sea | collected 2016-01-19 | reverse complement strand
GCAACAGCAATTTCTACAGCAACCGATCATTGTAATGAGTGCTCATGATGATGATGTATTGCGGCAGGCACTGTGAACCTACAAGATTGATTATCTGATCAAGCCAATCATTTTTGAAGAATAACTGAAGGTTGTGGTTCCAATTTGCCAAAGTCTTCAATTCGAGAATCAAAGTTATTAAGAGGCAAAGCAAGTGAAAGCTAAGTTTTAAGGAGATCATAGCTCGAGTAGCGTGGAGTTGCTAAACCAAGTGCATTTCTCAAAACTTTGTATAGACTGTGCAGGATCACTGAGAAATAGTTTGTTCTCTTTAAAGCGCATTCCATGAAAAAAGAAGATCTTCAACGACTGAAAGATACAGGAAATTGTCCTGGAGGGAATTTGCGCGGAGTGGATCTTGGAGGAGCCAGTTTGCTAGAGGCTGTGCTGCGGGAAACTGATCTTTCTCAGGCAAACTTACGAGGAGCCTTACTTCGCCGAGCCATTCTGGTTCAAGCCAATCTGCGAGAAGCCAACCTGCAGGAAGCCGACTTGAAGGGTGCTGATCTGGAAAGTGCGGATCTCTATCGGGCTGATTTATTCAAGGCAGTTCTGGAAGATGTGGACCTTCAGGATGCAAATCTGGATCAGCCAGATCTCCGAAAAGCAATTTTGGTCAAGGCCGACCTGAGAGGAGCCAATCTGTTTAGGGCTAGAATGCAGAGCGCAGATCTTTCTGAAGCTGATCTGTACCGTGCCGACCTGGAGAAAAGCGATTTGCGTGATGCCAATCTTTACAAGGCTGACCTTCGGGAATCAAACTTACAGGGTGTAAACTTGCAGGGAGCCAATCTGCAGGGAGCTGACCTGGAAGGAGCCAACCTCTTCGAAGCTGACTTGTCAGAAGCAAATTTGGAAGGCCTCAGCCTAGAGCGCACGAACTTGGAATCAGCCAAGTTCTTCAAAACCATCATGCCTAATGGGCAATCGCACACCAAAAAGTAGCCAATTACGTAATTATCTACTCCTTAAGGGAAGAATTGTCAGCTAGCCTGGATGAGAGAGCTCTCAATCTCCTAATTTCCATTATATTTCCAAATACGAAGAATTCCTCACCCACCAATTACATGGTCCCTCTTCTCTCACTAGTCGAGGGTTTTTCAGATTACGCTAATCTAAATTCCTCTTCACCCAGCGATAGTTGTAAGACAGTACTATTTTGAACCTCTCCCTCAGGCCAGATGAAGAGATTCTTCAAGACATTCAACGTTCACAATTTATTTCATTTCCAGTACGTTCTCACCCATCACTTTTTGTAATCTTTCCTCAACTAGAACGATTATGATTTCTAATGTTGACCGTCCGCTACAGTCGGTCCGCTACGATTGTCTATTTTTGAGTGTCAGTAGAAATTTCATCCAATTCCGGAGTCTGCTTTTGGGAACAGGACAATAGGGAAATTACGGAAGTCAATCAAATTTTGATTTTTGCACCGAAATTCTCCCCCTGATGCTTTCTAGCCCAGCAGTCGTGTTCCGAAATTCTCCTACCAGATGGCAGAAGTAATCTGTAAATACAAAAATAATACGTCTACCCCTCACCGTCATCTGAAGATTTTTTACTAAATAGGTATTTTATCTTCTCTCTTGCATGAGAAACATCAATCTGGAAACCGAAAGTCAGGATGGGAAAAATGGATCGCACACTCATTTTTGTAGACAGTAAGTATTACCGAGGAAACTGTCGACGAATTCAGGACCGTTATGAGGTTAAAGGACCAGTAAAATTGAATTACAATGAGGAAGACCAAATGGTCAAATTATCTAATTTGAGCAGAGGAGGATGCCGACTCATTGCAAGTCATCATTGCAGACCACAAGCTAACATACATCTCACTTTCCTAATACCATCCAAGATCAACCAGAAACAATTGCAGGTCCAGTCCCCAATTCTCGCCAGAGTAGTCCGCTCTCATCAAACGCCACACGATAACTACATTATCAATATTCAATTTCGTGGGGCATTGCTCAATAATCATGGTGTGGATGAGTTGATTGAGCGGAACCTCGATAAAAAACTTATTGATTATCGTGTGTAGAAAAATTGCGAGTTACTACAAGTGAACAATGAGTTATCTATTTTGATTTTGAATCTATCTATTTTATCAGCTTTAAAAGTAACTTCTGATGGGTAGGGGTAAGTATGTACGAGATATCTAGAAAACAAGGAAAAGAGCGTCGTAAAATCGTTTTTCCTGCACGGCTCCATGTTCGTGACATTACAGAAGATGTAGTGGGCTTAGACATCGCGCAAATGGGATGCCGAATCAAGTCGAGATATCGACTAAATATACTTTCAAAGCTGATACTAGAATTTTATATCCCTTCAAAGAAAGAAGAAGGTAAGTACACTGTCGGGGACCCAATGGGTAACGTAATTGTTCGTTGGACAAAGCCAAGCAAACAGGAAGGATACTTCATTCTTGGTCTAGAGTTTGGTGCAGAACCAAGAGAAAATCATGGAATCACTGAACTACTTGGAGGAAGAAGATGCGACACAGCAGAAAAATTGAAATGTCAAAACAGTTCATTAATGGGTCACTACGCAGAATGTTTTGCGTGCGGGCAAAAAAGTATCCGACAGTACTCACTGAAAAACAGGGCAGTTCACATTCAAAACAATATTTTTGGTATTCCAACCTATAGTGAGCCTGTACCTGGATTGGATCCGATTGATTATAATCTGCTTTACTTGACAATCTGCCCAAATTGCCACTTCACAGCTCCAGGCGATGAGTTTTTTAAAATAAGCAAAGAGGACGAACCTTATCATCATACTTTCCCATCAGCCAAATTTTCTGAAAAATGGTCAGAGGTACAGGCAGAATTGAGTGAAAAATATGAAAAATTGAAAGATAATATTGATGGAGAAGAGAGGTCAATTGACCAAGCTTTATTGAGCTATGAGTTGGCAACTAGAACTTTCGAAACGCTTTGTAAAGTCAATCCAACTAACGGCGCTTTTGTGGGACTTCTTGCAATGATTCGAACTCGCCATTCCCAGGTGTGTATTACCTATCCAGGTGATTCTCCGGAAAAGGGAAAAGAAAGAGCTTATGAACTGTTGTTAGAAGCTCAAAAGGACCTAGATGAAAATTTTGAAAAATTGGATGAATTGCAAAGTCTACTTGCTACACAGCTACTGATAGCAATTTCAATTTATTTTAAGGATATTGATATAACGGGTAAATATATGAAATATTTGGATCGGTTTGATTCTAGAGAAAAGCCTGATGAAGATAGTCAAATTGGTAAAACTTTGCTTCAAGTTAGAACAAACGTGGAAGAACTCTATAAAAAGCGACATGAATATCACAAGGATCAACTAAAAACCTTTTTGCCACTGTAGATTCGCAGAATTATAGATGGCACAGGCGTATCTCTGCAACACCATTTATGGACTAAATAGCCAAAACATGAAGTACGCTCTCATTTTGATAATCTGCTGTTGTTTGTTCATACTTGTGGGTTGTGAGAGTGGCCGCAACCCAGTAGATGGTGTAGTAGTCTATGACTTCGATTTCGACCTCGATCCTGATGTTGATGTAGACTTAGGCGGCGGCGGCGGCGGCGGCGGCGGCAGTGGTGGTGGTTTTGGTGGAAATCCACCTGGGACGCTTCCACCAAGGGGATCAGTTGCCTGCAATACTGCAGGACTAGGCGGTCTGCATCAATTGAGTTTCTTCAAAGACGCTCGACAAAAAAAATTGCTGGAAATGGCAGGATTTGGCGGCTTATCCTTGGATGGGGCGGCTAACGCTTATGTTGTTGAAACTTCTACAAACAATGAAAGCAAATTGGTGAAATACGATCGTTCAGGAAAACATGTGTGGCAAAGAGCGTTAGGCCTGGTAGATGAAAAGCTAAGCATCGGGATCCATGCGGACCAATTAGGCAGGGCTTCTGCCTACTTCACTAAGTTTTCTGGAGCCGTAGAGTCTGATGCAGATGTAGAAATAACACGTTATGATTCTAATGGCTTAGAAAAATGGAAACGTACAATCAGTTCCCCAATAGATGATGTTGCATTTGGAGCAGACATTGATAACGATGGAAACTTTTTAATTGCCGGATTCACCAAAGGTACCTTGGAAAATTATGTGGCTAGCTCTCATAATGTATGTAATATCCTAGATTTGGGAAGCAGTAATCAAATTGTACTAAATGAAGAAGACGCTAACAAACATTATAAGCTTTGTGACAGAAATTCACTTGCAGATACAGATTGCAGTAGCGCGACTTACAGCGTCAAGACTTCTGATAATCAAAGCACCCACGGAAAACCACTCCACAAAACATCGTTTTTCGCGAATACAAATTACCAATTCATGGCAATTACATTACATGCTAACCAACACGGTGCAGACAACATAACAATCACAAGATCATCAGATAACTGTGAGAAAACATTTGAGTTAGTCGTCAACAAGAAAAATGATGATCCGCTCACAAACAGTGCTCACGACACAAATCGGTTCATAAATGCAGGGGATAATTTCACATGCGACCGTGCAAATGACTGTCTAGATACGGTCCTTAATTCAGTTGACGCTGGATTGGTAGGCAATAATACTCTTACTAATATAAGTTCAGACAATTGGAGTGTTTCTGAGATTGAAAGCACTTATTCTGACAACAATACAGTAGTAATCACCCCGAATGGCCGTTGGTGGTTCCAGCCAGATAGGAATTTCAACGGCCGTCAGTACTTCTCTGTAAAAGTTTTTGATAATGATGGTCACAACCAAGATAAAAGAATTTGTGTGGCCTCTGTGACCCATCAGAGCGAAAACAGTACACCCATATTACGGTGTCAAAACCAACTGGCAAACACAAATGACAACGTATTCGCTTACTCGATTAACGAAGGAGATAATTTAACCAAAACAATTTATGCCCACGATCAAAATAATCAGCCGCTCGATTTCAGAATTTTGGAGGGGACAGATCCTGGCTATGGCTCAATACTAGGTGGAAGCCCTACATCCACTTCAGTAGGAGGAAAAACCTGCTTTGACAACAGTAGTGATATACATTTGTACAATTGTGGATCTACTGAAAGAGTCGATTACCGACCAGACCACCAGCAATATGAAGATTATGGTTACGCTCGAATAAAAGAGCCTGATAATTCGACTGATAATATCACTCAATGGCAGTACAAGCACTCACTCAATCCCAACGATTACTCCGACTACGTATTAAATAACAGCACGCACAAGTACTATGACTTTAAAGTAAGATTTACCGACCAAACAGGTTTCTATAATGATGCCTTAATTCAAGTTAAGGTGCAGGCAGTTAATGACACTCCAGCGACTTATGATAATAATACCTTAGCATCAGAACATGTAGAAGCGACGGATATTCCTGCGCCACTTGATGTGAGCTATGTGGATTCCAATTGCAGCGATGGGTACTGTGACAACTGGAACAACACCGCAAATGAAAGAAACAAAATTATGTTTCAGGGATCAGACATTGAAGATACAATTGACAACCTAACTTTCTATTTTAATGGTTCTTCATGTGCAAAAGCGAATTGTTATATTAATGGAACAAATGGATTTAGTGGTTTCAACAATCGAAACAATAGACAGCTCGTCATCAATCCAAATAATGATTTGAGTTACGCAGTATATACTGACCAACAGCAATTTAAGGTACATGATGGCGGAAAATACGGTATCTATAATAATAGTGGTAGTCTAGCCCAATCTAGTGATATCAAGCATTCAGGGAGAAAAACAATTAGTCTTGTACTTTTCGGTCTTAACGACCAGCCTGTTGCAGATAATGTTACCGCTAATGTTAGTGAAGGAGTAACAGGTTCAGTTACGTTGAGCGGGTCTGATGAAGACCGAGATGATAAAATTAGTCATTTCACAATCACCCAGCTCCCTGATTCAAGATACGGTCAACTCCTTAAGGCAAATAATTCTATTATCGCAGTAGGCGATAACATCACGGCGTTTGACAATAATACAGCGTCAATTCTCTTCGTCGCTAGTGATAATGTGAGCACAGGTAACAATACCGTTACATTCAAATATACAGCTACAGATAATTCATCTACCACCAAAAGTGATTTAAGACAGCCAGATCAGATCTACAACGAACCCAAGACCTCTGATAATTCAACTGCAACATTACAAATTTTTGGTGCTAATGACCGACCAATAGCTGGAGCAGTATCTGATAGCCTTACAGAAGATACACCCGAGGGAATAACCTTTTCATTTTCAGATATTGATCTAAACGATAATGCATCCAATTACACGATTACTTCCCTGCTCACCCATGGGAGTATTCACGATGGCGGTACTTTACTAACTAGCAGTAACTTACCTTACAATTTAACAGCAGGAACGAACTCAGTTACTATCACTCCCCACCAATCACTTGCTAAAAACCAAACCTATTCAGATAGTTTTAACTACACGGTTACTGATAATTCTTCCACAATTGTTTTGGGCCAAGAGACCCATGAAAATAAAACATCTGCCGTTGGAACTGTTAGCCTTACAATCACTGGGATGAATGATGCCCCTGTTGCTAACAATGCGAATCAAGGAAATTTTGGCTACGGTCAAGCAACCAAAACCTTTTCACTAACTGGATCAGATGTAGATGGTGATAGTATTAGTTACGTTCTCAATAAAAGCCCGACATATACGCCAGTCGCTAGTTTCAACCAAGTAAACGGGGCAGTAAGCTTTAGCACTCACAGTTTTTCAATTCCTAATGTTGCCTTCAGAGAAAACTTAGTGTTTCAAGTCAAAGATGTACATAACGCATTTTCAGAAAATGCAACTGTAACATTCGATGCACTTGGGCCAGGTTGTATTGCTAGCACACTGAGCCCTCAGCACATGGTCAAAGAACCATTCAATACCGATGCTTTCCTGGCAAAGTATGATTCAGAAGGTACTCCACTTTGGACGCGCCAAATTGGTTCACCCGTTGAAGACGTAAGTATGGGAACCACAACAGATCCTTTTGGTAACATTCTCCTGACCGGCTACACGCGTGGTGAACTTGCAGGAACAGCCAATGTTGGTGGCCTTGATGCCTTTCTGGTCAAATTTAGTCACTCTGGAAGAGAAGTCTGGCGTCGACAATTCGGTTCATTGGGGGATGACGTGGTGCTTGCCCTTACAACCGATGAAGAAGGAAACATATATTTGACGGGTCAGACTAGCGGCACCCTGACTGGGCACCAGAGTACTGGAGGCATAGATCTGTTTGCAGCCAAGTATGATACTGGAGGCAAACTTCAATGGAGTCAACAATGGGGAACAGGTGGACATGATCTGGGGGCAGAGATTTCTGTAGATGTTCAGGGTCGGCTGAATTTGCTGGGCTTGAGGGTGTCTAAGAACCAAAACACCGAAGTTGAGTACTTGTATTCTCGTTTAGATCTATCGACAGGCAGTAGATTATGGACATTACCGCTCGAGATAAAGGCTACAGATGCATCTGGGTTGGCTTTAGATTACACAGGTAGTGCCTTCCTAGCTCAGCCGCCATCTCCAAAACTTAACTTCAATACAGCACCTGTCTTGGAGTACCGTCCAAATTAATTTTAGCTAACTACCGACCGGGCGAAAAATTAGCCCGCCGTTGGATCCCTACTGGAGATTTGATAACGGTATGATTGTAGGTCGTAGTCTAAATAGCAAAATATACCTGCTCACATTCCTGCTCCTCTACCTATCCAATTGTTCATTGATGGGTTTGGAAGATGAAGAAAGTACTGTGGACACAACTCCTCCAGTTCCTCTCACTGTACTCCAAGGAACTTGGAACTCTAATTGTACTAGTGGAAGTCCCTATCAAACAGAAATACTTCAAGTCGTTGGATTCGACCTGACATTGGATTCAATTACTTTCGATGACAGTTCCTGCAGTTCTGCCAGATACTCCGTGAGGAGGAACTACTCGAATCTTGTCGGTGGTTCATCTCCTCTGATTTTGCCTAATGGATCTGTGGGCTACACAATGAACAGTCGACTGAAAGAATTTAGTGTGACTCCCCTGACTAGTGAAGCCAGAGAAACAATGAATAATACGGTTTATTGTGGTATTTCTGGTTGGCAGGATAACCAATCATCGAGTGTTGCAGGCAGAAACTGTGGCTCTGGAACAAATCCAGTGCTTAATGCGTTAGTGAAAGATATGTATAGCTTAGCAGGTACTGTCCTTTACATTGATAGCAGCAAAAAGTCTTACCAAAAACAACCCTAATAATTTTATCGAGATTGCCTGATCCTACAGTTACTAGTGTTGAGGTCTCTGTCTCTGAATCATTTTCTCGTTTGTTTCTCAGAAACAACTCCTCAACTATGTTTCGAGAGGTCTCTCCCAGACTCTCAGTATTTGTACAGTATTTCCTTTGAGTTTTTCATTACTTTGATAACTGATTGAGTTATGATGTTGTTTTTTTAATAAAAATCTTCAAAAACTAATTATCTAGTCTCTCTGCTTCAGCTATCGCCGATCAAAACTCTTTCTAGGGAAGCTGCTCTTTAAGAATTCATTCTCCATCAAAATATTTGTGCATCAACTTGGGTAATCGAATTAATTGCTTAAGTGCAAATGTCGATTGAAGTTTGTTGCTAATATCTCTTGGATTGAACTAGGACCGTGAATAAACAGCAGATGCTTTCTCAGTACATGAACTAATTCTGGTGGCAGTAAGTGTGCATCGAGTTTCTGGGGTTGCAAGCGAGAAGAATCTTGGTTCGCTGTAGGGTGGCAATTCATGCTTTGTAAGTATTGGTGACCCTTTTTGCTCACTAGAAAATGAAAGACCGGCTTGAGTGCAAGTCTCTCAGACCCATTCATGTTGTCCGCTACGAACAAGACTCGTATCTCTTTCACTTTCTCCTGGCTAGTATTCTCATATCTTTTTAGCAGTGCTACGCTGAATTGACTCTAACTGTTTTGTAACCCGCTATAAACAAATTAGAAAACTCTGAAGAATGATTTTTATTTTGATTGCAACCTAACAACAAATCCTGATTCAGAGTTGCTGAAAAAAGATAAAAACATTTTCCCTGTCACTTCAAAACCTGCTGCATTGTTCCGTCAAAATATTGGCGGTTTTTGAAATACAGTAACTCAGCTAAGACAAATGGATTTGGCTTACCAGGGTATCCACCACATTTTGAATGGGAAGAAATCCACAGTCCTTCTTTGGCTCTGGGCTTTGAGTGTGGCTTTCTCTGCAGTTACTTCAAACGCTCAGGAACCAGCAGAGCAACGAAAGTGGATTGGCTGGGGAGCGGCTTATGGATCTTACGAACAAGATGATCTGAAGGCTGAAGAGATGGAAGGGATAACACTAGAATTGATGGCATCCCACCGTTCCTTCCAAGATGCCATGGTACTTGGCAAAGCTCTCCTAGATACTCGCTTTGAGCACCATTTCCTAGATGATCAAGGACTCTATCATAGTGTTAAGACCCGTGTAATTCATGGATACTACTCAATTGGCTTTGGTAAATCTATGGAAGTATTGAAGAGTGTGGAGCACGATTTGATTCAAATAGGAGGAAGTTTAGAGCTAATAGGTGGTTTCGGCATTCTTCAATTTGATAAACTTGAGAGAAACGCACTGGGTGAGGTAGTGCACTATGGTGAGCGATTTGGAACAGATTTCCTGGTTGGCTACCAACTTTCAATATATGCAGACTTCGACAACGCTTGGACTGTAGGAGTAAAATCAGCTTTTTATCGAAATACACTTTACGTCGATTACGAGGAGGTGGAGGGCAGACTAAACCATATTTACTCCAATATGTTTTTCATTGGAACAAAGCTCGGTGCAGTTGATTGCGTGCCAACACGTTATGTCATCTGCAAGTAAAGAATTGGTTTTGATTGGATTTATTTTTTCTATAAAATTTAATTTTACTCTAATTTAATAAATTTGGCTCCTGACAAGTCACCTATTTTGTCAATAGCTTAATCTGAATTAGCCTTCCCATGGGCTTCACGCAAGTGAGAGCCCAAAATTATCCTATTTAAGATGTAAACTACATTAAGGCAAATATTGATTTCAAATTTGTAATAAAAATTATATTTTAATTAAATATTGAGCAATTGGTTTTGCAGGGACTCTTTTGCTTGAAGTGTTACATGATAATGATGTTTTTGGTAAAAGATTATAATTAGTTTTAATTTCCTTGTGAAAACCGATTCTAACACCTAACTAATGAGGCATGATTATTTCAGAAAATTGATAACGGTTACTCTTTGCTGACTTCAAAACACAATGTTTCCAGACAATGAGAAAACGTTGATGATCCAATTTGTGTTTACCCATTTGATCAGCCTTTGCTGATAGATTCCTTAGAATACCTACTCAAACATCGGCTTGCGCAAGATGCAAAAATTGGGACCTCAGCTTTGCGGTATCAGCAAATGATCAAGGTAATACCTATGTGACTGGGTTCACTCAGGGAGTTCTTTATGGAGATTCCAGCGCTGGAGGCTTAGACGCGTTTTTGATCAGGTTTGGCAGTCAGGGTCGAGAACTGTGGCGTAGACAGTTCGGTTCTATTGGAGATGAGACAGGTTTGGCGATTACTACTGATGAAGAAGGAAGTGTTTATTTGACAGGCCAGACCGATGGAAATCTTGGAGAGTTCACAAACGAGGGAGGGAAAGATCTATTTGTTGCAAAATACGATTCATTGGGCTCACAGCAATGGCTTACCCAGTGGGGTACTGCTGGAGATGATCTTGGAATCAAAATTTGGATGTACTTGGTCGCCTGAATCTATTGAGTCTGATAGCGACTAACAATAATTCTGTTGAATCCCAACCTTATTTCAGTCGATTCGACCCTAAAACTGGAAAGCAACTATGGAATCTCCCAATGGAAACACCCAACTCAGAAAACCAGGTTCTCGCTCTGGATTACACGGGAAACGCCTTTCTGATTGACACACCAGTGATGATGTCCAATGCTTTCGATTCTAGTTTGGTCCTAGAATATCGTCCTGATCCCCATCCGTAGACAATCCCACACCGTTTCCATTCTCAGCAAAACCACTTTTCTGTTAAATTTGTTAAAAAGATAAAAGTATAAATTGATTTAACGATTATATTGTGACAAAATATTTACATATAAGTATATTAATAATATTTTCTAGGTTACTCTTGTGAGATGTGATTTTGATAAGTAAGCATTTAGGCATGGATATTTCAATTTAACTTTTTTCGGAAATATTTCCGCAAGAATTCTTGACTGACAAAAAAACCAACAGTAACTCACTCATCCCACCAAGGTTTAACTGAAAGAGTTCTTGGACTGCGCATGGAAGCGACAAGTTATTCAAGGAAGCCTCAATACTATCCTGAAATGACATCGACCCTGGTTGAGCAATCTAGCCTTTGGGTCAACGATGTTGGAGCTTTTGATGAAGTCGCTACTGATCGTTCTCAGTTTGTTAATTACGCTGGTCCTCACAGGCTGTAAGGAAGGAACTATCGTTTATGACGTAGAATTTCCGCGTGCCGATAGTCCAGATGCTCAACCGAAACGCATTGCTCCAGCCAGAGTCAGCCTTCGGGCTGACTCTTCCAACCTGGCTGAAAATGCTGGCACCGTCTTAATCAATGCCACCCTAAACAAGACAGCCGCTAGCACCACGACAGTTCTACTTTCTCTCTCCGGCAGCGCCACGCTGAACACCGACTACAACATCGATAACACGACCATTGAGATCCCAGCGGGTTCGCTGACCGCTAGCACGACCCTACGCAGCCTGGATGATCTGATTGATGATGATGCCGAGACCATCGTGGTGGAGATCTCCTCGGTTTCTGGAGGGGATGGAGCGACCGAAGACGGTGATCAGCAGAAGATGGTGACGATCACCGATGATGAGGTAGCGCCAGCGGTTACGCTGGCTGCCTCAGCCAGTAGCTTTCTAGAGAACGCAACCAACCCGGCGGTGACCCTGACGGTTTCAATGACTGCAGCGGCAACAAGCAATACAACGATCCTGCTGGGAGTCTCCGGGACAGCTACTGCTGGAGGAGTTGATTACAGCATTGGTAGTACTACCCTGGTGATCCCTGCCGGATCAACCAGCATCACGACAACGCTCAGCAGCAATGATGATCCGTACTACGATGACGGTGAGACGATTATCGTCGAGATCAGCAGTGTCAGCGGGAGCACTGCTGTCGAGAGCGGTAGCCAGAGAGAGACGATCACCATCAATGACGATGAGGCTCAGCCGACGGTGAGCCTGACAGTAGGATCGAACAACTTAACGGAAGCAGCGGGCGCGACGAACAACACCAGCGTGACGGCCACGCTGAGCTACGTCAACAGCACTGCGGTGAGCATCAACCTATCATTGATTGGCACAGCCAGTGACCCGGCTGACTATGGCATCGGTACAACTAGCCTGACGATACCCGCTGGCAGTACAACAGCGACGACGACAGTGACGACCCAGAATGACCTGATCTCAGAGGGCACCGAGACGGTGATCATCGACATTGGCTCCGTTAGTGGTGGCGACAGCGCGGTGGAAGCCTCACCAGCTCAGCAACAAACCATCTCGATCACCGATGATGAGGCCAACCCAAGCGTGACCTTGTCGACCTCGACCAATTCACTCAATGAGACTGGAGCTGGGGACAACGCTACGCTGACGGTGACCATGAACCCAGTAGCTTCAAGCGCTACGACAGTGACGCTCGCTCTTTCAGGCACAGCCACTGGTGGGGGCAGCGACTACAGCATCGACAACACAGTCTTGACGATTGCCGCTGGAGTGGCCACAGCTACAGCGACGATCAGGGCTCAGGATGATCCCTATTATGACGATGGTGAGACGATCATCGTTGACATCAACTCAGTCAGCGGGGGTAACAGCGCCACAGAGTCCGGGACCCAGCAGGAGATACTGACCTTCAACGATAATGAGATCCAACCGACGGTGAGCCTGACGGTGGATAGCAACAGCATGGGTGAGACAGGTGGTTCAGCCACTCTGACGGCCACGCTGAGTTATGTCAACAGCGCCAGCACGAGCGTGACGTTGGGGACTTCAGGGACCGCAGTGGGAGGAGGCACCGACTTCACACTTAGCTCGAGTACGATCACGATTGCCGCCAGTAACACGACAGGTACGGCGACCCTAAGTAGCGTGGGGGATTCAATCAGTGATCCAACTGAGACCGTGATTGTGGATATCACCAACGTTAGTGGGGGTGACAATGCCACTGAGGCTACTCCAGCCCAGAGGCAGACAGTGACGATCACCGATGATGAGGCTTTGCCGGTGATCAGCCTGAGCAGCTCAGCGAGCACAGTCAGTGAGGCCAATGCCTCGGTGACGCTGACTGTGACAGCGACTCCGGCCTCTTCTTCTGTCATCACAGTCAACTTGGCTGAGACCGGTACAGCCAGTGGGGGTGGGGTGGACTACAGCCTGGGAGCGGGAGTGCTCAACATCAGCGCTGGTAGTACGACGGCAACAACCAGTATTACCGCCGTCGATGACGGGATCTATGATCCAGCTGAGACGGTGATCATCGACATTAGCTCGGTCAGTGGCGGCGGTGCGACGGAGTCTGGGAGCCAGCAAGAGACAGTGACGATCACCGATGATGAGGGAGCCCCTACGGTGAGCCTGTCGGTAGATAGCAACACTGTCTCTGAAGGAGATGGTGTTGGAGCTAGGACGGTGACAGTGACATTGTCAAATACCGCTTCGGATAATGTCACAGTGGGACTTTCCACTTCAGGGACCACCACGGGGGGTGGGGTAGACTACACGCTCAACAGCAACTCATTGCTGATTGCTGCCGGCAGTACGACGGCTTCAACTACGCTGGACATCAGTGAGGACCTACTGATCGAGGGGACTGAGACGATCATTGTTGACATCAGCTCGGTGACCAACTCGATTGGGATCACAGAAAACGGGGTGCAGACCGAGACGATCAACCTGACAGATAATGAGGCAGGACCGACAGTGAGCATCTCTTCTTCCTCCCCGATTGCTGAAAATGGCGGGGTCTCGACGGTGACAGCTACAATGAGCGCAGCAGCAGCCCAGAGCACAACGATTAACCTGCTTTTCAGCGGAACAGCGGACAATGGCACTGACTACTTACAGAGCGCCTCTTCGATCACGATTGCTGCTGGCAACACCAGTGGTAGTGTCACGTTGACCGGAGTCAATGACAGCTTCAACGATGAAGCGGAGACAGTGATTGTCGACATTGATACAGTTAGTGGAGGCAACGGAGCCTCTGAGAGTGGGACCCAACGTGAGACGATTACGATCACTGATGATGATCCAGCGCCCACCGTGAGCCTGAGTATTTCAGTTGCTAGCGTAACTGAAAGTGCCGGCGCCAACGCTGTCACCCTGACAGCCACAATGAGTGCAGTTGCTGAGAGCAGCACTAGCGTGACCCTCTCGCTCTCGGGGACAGCGACTGAAGGAGCTGGGACCGACTATACGATCAACAGCAGCACAATTACGATTGCTGCTGGCAACACCACAGGGACGGCTCAGTTGAGCATCCTGGAGGACTCGTTCAGCGAGGTACCGAATGAGACGATTGTTGTGGACATTGCCAGTGTGAGTGGAGGGGACAGTGCCGTGGAGGCTGCTCCAGCTCAACAGGTGGCTGTGACGATCACGGACAACGAGGCAACACCGCAGATCACGCTGGCTCCAACCCCTACGAGCCCGATTGCTGAGAATGGTGGAACCTCCACCGTGACGGTGAGCTCAACCCCAGCCTCCTCCTCGGTAATCACGGTCAACTTCTCCTTGAGCGGCAGCGCAGACAATGGTAGTGACTACAGCATTGGTACAACCAGCCTGACGATTCCAGCCAACACCGCCAGCACCAGCACCTTGGTCAGTAGCCTTAATGATGGCGCCTTCGATCCGGCAGAGACGATCGTGATTGACATTGCCAGTGTGAGTGGGGGGAGTGCAGTGGAAGCCGGGGGCAACCAGCAGGAGACGATTACGATCACTGATGATGAGTCATTCCCGGTGGTCAACCTGAGTGCGAACAACAGTACAATCTCCGAGGGCGCTGGTTCTGGTGCAATAGTAGTAACGGTTAGCCTAAGCAACGCTTCCCCAACCAGTACAACCGTAGGACTGACAACTACTGGTTCCCAAACAGCTACTGGCAGTGGAGTCGACTACACGCTCAATAGTAACTCCTTGGTGATCAGTGCAGGCAGTACGACTGTGACGACAACGATCGACCTGGTTGATGACACCCTAGTGGAAGGGGCAGAGACGATCGAGCTGGAGATCAACACGGTGAGCAGCGCCAGTGGAGTCAGTGAGAATGGAACCCAGCAATATACGATCAACCTTACAGACAACGAAGCCAGCCCAACGGTGGGCCTCTCAGCCTCTTCACCAATTGCTGAGAACGGAGGAGTCTCGACGGTGACAGCCACACTGAGTGTGGCAGCAGCCCAGAGTACAACGGTCAACTTGCTCTTCAGCGGGATAGCTGACAATGGTACGGACTACAGCCTCAGTGGGACAGTAATCACGATTGCCGGTGGCAGCACCAGCGGTAGCATCACGGTGACTGGCCTAGATGATCTGCTCAATGATGAGGCCGAGACAGTGGTGGTTGACATTGACACAGTCAGTGGGGGCAATGGAGCTTCTGAGAGTGGGACACAGCAAGCGACGATCATAATCACTGATGATGACAACCCACCGGTGGTGGACCTGCTGGTCTCAGCGAGTAGTGTCAATGAGAGTTCCGGGAGTGCTGCAGCGGCGATCACCGCCTTGCTGGACCATGCAGCAACGGTGGATACGCTGGTTACACTGAGTCCATCAGGCACAGCGGACAATGGCAGTGACTACACGCTGGACAACTTCACGATCAGTGTTAGTGCTGGAGCGACCAGTGGGACGACTAATCTCAATTTGCTTCAGGACAGTGTCAGTGAGAACCCGTCAGAGACGATTGTTCTGGACATTACCAGTGTGAGCGGAGGAGACAGCGCCAGTGAGAACGGGACGCAGAGCCAGACGATCACGCTGGTTGATGACGAGGCAACACCGCAGATCACCTTGGCTCCGACCCCTACGAGCCCGATTGCTGAGAATGGGGGGACCTCCACTGTAACGGTGACCTCTTCGATTATTTCCTCCTCCGCCATCACGGTGACCCTGGCTCCTGGAGCAGGAGCCACAGCAACTGGTGGGGGTACAGACTACAGTCTTGGTTCAAGTTCACTGGTGATTGCTGCAGGGAGTAGTACGCAGAGCACTACAATCACGTCGGTCGACGACAATATTACTGAAGGCAACGAAGCTGTGGTGCTTGATATCACTGGGGTCTCTGGCGGAGGAGCTGCAGAAAGTGGAACACCTCAACAAATAGCTGTCATCATTACAGATGACGACAGTGCCGGCTTCACGCTCTCGAAGACAACGGCTTCGGTTGCTGAGACCGGTACTACAGACACCTTCACAGTTGTACTGAACAGTGAGCCGACAGCCAATGTGACGCTGACGCTGAGTGATAACGACAGCACTGAAGTACTTTATCCATCGAGTTTGGTCTTCAGTACAGGCAATTGGTCGACTTCACAGACAGTGACGCTGACTGGCAAGGACGATGATGTCGATGATGGCAACCGATCAATCTTGTTGACACTGACTCCGGGCAGTACTGACGGCAATTACAACTCTCCTGGTTTGGCAGCCCGGACAGTTACTGTTACCACGACAGACAACGACACAGCTGGCTTCACGCTCTCGAAGACAACGGCTTCGGTTGCTGAGACCGGTACTACAGACACCTTCACAGTTGTACTGAACAGTGAGCCGACAGCCAATGTGACGCTGACGCTGAGTGATAACGACAGCACTGAAGTACTTTATCCATCGAGTTTGGTCTTCAGTACAGGCAATTGGTCGACTTCACAGACAGTGACGCTGACTGGCAAGGACGATGATGTCGATGATGGCAACCGATCAATCTTGTTGACACTGACTCCGGGCAGTACCGACGGCAATTACAACTCTCCTGGTTTGGCAGCCCGGACAGTTACTGTTACCACGACAGACAACGACACAGCTGGCTTCGCCATTTCAAGAACCACAGCAGATGTTAGTGAGAACGGGACTTCTGTGACCTTCACCGTGGTGCTGAATACTGAACCGACAAATACCGTTGAGTTCGATATCACTTCAGATGACTTGAGCGAAGCACGAGTATCTCCGGGCAGTCTGACCTTCTCGACAGGAAACTGGACAGTTAGCCAGACAGTGACGATTACTGGTTGGGATGACAGTGATGACGATGATAATGTTACCAGCACCACAAGTGTGGCGATTGATCAGCCAAACACCCTGGATAGTGTTTACGATGGAGTTGGGCTGAAGACGATCAACGTGTTGACGATCGACGATGAGGAAATGCCGATTGTGACACTGTCCGCAGCCGCCAACAACGTTGCTGAGAGTGGAACTGTGCAGATTACAGCAACTCAGAATCGGATAGCTGGTACTGACACGACAGTTAACTTAAGTACTACCAACGTTACAACGTCAGCTGGAGACTACAATGCACCTGGCGCGATTACAATAACAGCAGGTAGTACAAGTGGTTCTGTCAATTTTGCGCCAGTCAACGACAGTGTTGATGAGGACAACGAAAGCCTGATGATTCAGATTTCTTCTGTAAGTGGAGGGGAAAGTGCTGCAGCGGGTACCCCTCAACAGATCTCAGTGGTCATTAATGATGATGATACCGCAGGCTTTAACTTATCAACGACAAGTGTCTCAGTTAATGAGTCAGGAACTACTTCTCAGAATGTAACGGTGGTCTTAAATACGAAGCCCTCAGGCAATATGGTTCTTGATCTGACACATAATGATCCATCAGAAGCAAGCATATCTCCAAGCAGTCTGACATTTACAACGGGGAACTGGAATACAGCGCAGTCGTTAACAGTAACAGCTCTTAACGAATTGATTGATGATGGCAATGTTACCAGTACTGTTACGGTCGCAGTTAATACCAGTGACACCGCAGATGCTAAATACGATATACTAGGAAGTCAAAGTGTTACTGTGATTACAGTTGATGACGATACCAGCACATTAACAGTCCCAGTATTGGTATGTGCAGTGGAAATTGGTCAGGTTAAATTGACTTGGACAGACATTTATACCATCGATGGAGCGGGCCCTGTGGACAGTTACATACTTTATTGGGATATCTCTTCAGGAATAGATGAGTTAGATAATTCGGTAACCAACATCAGCGAAAAAGCAATGACGGATGCACCCAACGCTTATTTTCATGGTGGATTGAGTGATAATTACACTTATTCCTATCGTGTCGCTGTAGTGAATAGTGGAATGGTTCAAACTTTGAGCAATGAAGTATCTTGTCAGCCACTAGCACCGATGTGTGATATTACATCTGGATACGTTGTTGATAATGATCCTGATTTAGTTGCTTACTATCCTTTTGAAGAGAATACAAACGATATACTGAGTATCTCAAAAACGGGTAGTCCTTATCATTTATCAGTGCAGACAGGATCAGTAAATTACGCAGATAGCTGCGTCATGGGAAAATCTATCTATCTAAATGGAAATACTTATCTAGAAAATACAGATTTTAATCTGAATAACATTACTGAAATAGAGGACAACTTTACTGCATCAATGTGGGTAATTGCTGATAAAGATAATATCCGAAATGCTTCAGTTTTGGCTAGTGGCGAAAAAATAGGTGGTGATTGGGATGAATTATCTCAGGTGAGCTATGACACTGATGGTTCACTGAAATGGAGGGTACGTAAAACCAGCGGTTCGGGTAGTGTAGATGGTCCTATCATGGTTTTGGGTGAATGGTACCATCTAGTCATGACACACGGTAAGTCAGATAATCATGCGGAATACTTTGTTGATGGAGTTTCTCAGGGAACTAGACCTGGTGCAGTTCATAATTGGAGAAAGCTACGAATCGGGAGAAATCGGGCCGGGGCAATTCAGTGGAAAGGTTATATCGATGAGCTAAAAATTTATAAAAGAACAATGAATAGTTCTGAAGTAGAAAATCTTTACTTAAAATCTTTGGCACCGTCAACCAAAAACATAAATTTAACGTCTGGAGGTAGTGGCACGTTGAACCTGGACTGGAACGATGTAAAAGGCCATACTGGTAACTATAGAGTTTATCGAGGTACAAGTAGTGATTTCTATGTGAATATTTCCAGTGACACTCCCATCTATGATGGAACGACCAGTGGTTATTCAGATACCTCTTTAGTTTCTGGTCAAAATTATTGTTATCGAGTTTTGTCTAGAAGTATCAATGGTCGAGGTAACATGTCAGATGATTTTTGTAGAAATGCCCCATAACAAAATAATATTGAAGATTACAGAGTAATTTTTCAAAAAAATACGATGGTGTCTAGTCATTGATTAAATTATCGATCTACTGCCGATTTTGGTATTTAACTGATTAACCCCAATTATATCTCTGTTAAGTCAGAATCTAATCACTAGATAAAAATATTTCAGGATTATTAAAATAGATTTTTTAGGGATTGAGCTTAGGATCAGCACGATGAATCTCACTTTAATAAATTGACGAATAGAATGAATTTATTCCCAGTGATTGAAGAGTTTTTTTGCTTTAAACGGCAAACTCTTAATTCTCGTCTACCAAAAGTAAACAACAGCTGATCTATCGTGTTCTCTCGATTTTAAAAACTTGAGATCTTCTATCTAAAAAGAGCTTGAAGAATGCAAATCGATCATTATCTCCCCGCATTATCTTAGACTCAGACTCTACAGTGCTGATTTTATGAAAAATAAACTCAATTTGTTGCTCAGATCTTATTACAAGATGCTCCGTTCCACCCCCTGCTTATTCCAAGAAAAAGAGTTGGCAGGATTCGGCTTAGGCTTGATGAAATCAAGCAGTATGAGATCTCTCGTCAGAGAATCACCAAACTCTACAAAAAGAAAAGTGCCAATAAAAAAGACTTTTCTAGGGCGATATAACTGAAGAGATAATGAAAAACATTCTTATACAGTTAATGCTGATAGCCAGCTTGGGTTTGATCCAAACAGGCTGCGATCTAAGGGAAGGCACTATTGTCTATGATGTAGACTTCCCCCGAGCCGATAGCGATGAGGCTCAAGGAGGCAGTGGCGACGATGGTGGAAGCGGTAGTACACCTACAGTTATTCTCTCAACTTCAGCCGCAAACATCGCAGAAAACAGCGGAACAGTTACTGTTACAGGAACCCTTTCTAGTTCCGCTTCTACTGATGCCCTGATTGGCTTGGGCATCTCAGGATCGGGTACGCGCAATACCGACTTCTCCATCGACAACGCTACATTAGTTATTGCTGCCGGTTCTACCACGGGAACCAGAACACTGACTGGAATTGATGACTCCATTGATGATGACGGTGAGACAATCATCATTGACATCGAAAATGTCACCGGCGGAGATGGTGCTACCGAAAGTGCAACCCAGCAGAAAATCGTTACCATTACCGACGATGATGGTGCACCGAATGTTACTCTGACTGCCTCTGCTTCCAGCGTAGCGGAAGCTGCAGCATCAATCACCCTGACCGTAACTCTTTCTAATCTGGCTGACAACACAACAAACATTGGGCTGGTAACCAGTGGTAATGCCACTCTCACCAGTGACTACACGATCGCCTCGACCAATCTCTCGATTGCTGCAGGAGCGACTACGGCAACAACGACACTCACATCCGTTCAGGATACTGTAGATGAGTTTGGGGAAGTGGTTCGCATTGATGTTGACAATGTGACTGGTTCCACAGCAGTTGAGAGTGGGACTCAATTCGTTTCCATCTCCATCACTGATGATGATGTCTCCACTCCTTCCATAGCTGTTACTCCCTCAACCCAGAGAAATACAATCTCATGGAGTGCCATCCCAGGTGCAGATAATTATACCCTTTATTGGAAGACTTCTGCGGGCGTAAGCGCCTCTGATTCCAGCTTTGTCATTTCCAGTGGTAGTACCGCTTCGTATGTTCATTCTGGACTCAATGCCGGCACTACCTATTACTACAAGCTCATGGCTACTGATGGAGTAGATTCCAGTGCTTTATCCAATGAAGCCAATGGTCAGCCCACTGCTTTCCCTGGCTGCTCCACCTCAGGAACCTTGACAGACAATGACACCGATCTGCTTGTTCACTATGACTTCAATAACAATCTCAATGATGTCAAAAATGCCTATGGAGATGGCAGGTACAACCTGACGAACACTGGAGGCACGATCAAATACGCTCAGAGTTGTGCCTATGGTCAGGCAGTGTACTTTGATTCCACTTCAGGGTATCTGGAGAACACTAGCTTTGATGATTCAAGCAACAGTAACCTCTTCACAAGTGGAAACTTTACCATTGGTTTATGGTTTTTCGCTGATGCTGATATGGCAGAATTCAGCAGTATGATTGCCTCAAAACAAGTATCAGGTGTAGGCAATGATGGTGGAAACTGGAGTTTCCAATTGGATACTGATGGAAGTGATAAAATTCGTTGGAGGTCTTCTCAAGGTGCAGAAGTCAATGATCCTTACATTACTCACACTAGCACAACAAGTACCTATGCAAAGAATCAGTGGTATCACGCAACCTTTGTAAAGCAAGATAATGGCACAGGCCAGATTTATATTAACGGAGTTCTACAAGCTACCTCAACAGGTACACAACATACACCAATGGAACGTTTTCGTGTTGGTGCAAATCGAGCAGCTGGAAAAGGCTGGAAGGGATATATTGATGAAGTCAAAGTCTATGGCAGAGCGTTAACCTCCACAGAAGTTGTTGATAAATGTCTCGCCTACTCTCAGTGTGATAATCTTACCCCAAATATTCCTTTAAATCTGACTGCTACAGCAGGAGTTTCCCAAGTCACGGTGGCCTGGGACAATGTGACAGGTGCCGACAACTACACTGTCTATTGGACGGATACTCCATCGACAGCAATTGACCCAGCCAACGCAGCGACCTATGACGGAACGAAGACCGTTAGTTCCCTGACAACTGTTATCACGGGTCTGACCAACGGCACCTCCTATGACTTTGCTGTTAAAGCTACCAACTCAGCAGGCAGTAGCGCTGTTTCCGATGAAGCCAATGCGACACCGGCAGCAAGTGCTACGGTCAGCCTTTCAAAGTCTGGGGCCAGCTTGGCCGAAAACGCCGGTACGGTTACGCTGACAGCAACCTTGAGTGCCGCTGCCTCGGCAAACACCTCGGTGACCTTGAGTCTCAGTGGCAATGCGACGATCAACTCTGATTACACACTATCGGACAACATCACGATCAATGCCGGTGCGACGACGGGAACCGCCACTCTGACCGGGGTCAATGATTCCACTGATGATGACAATGAAACAATTATTGTGGATATTTCAGCAGTCTCTGGTGGAGATGGAGCCAGTGAGAATGGAACACAGCAGCAGACAGTCAACATCATTGATGATGACGTCTCCACTCCTTCAATCGCAGTTACCCCTTCAAATGAGAAGAACACAATCTCATGGAGTGTCATCCCAGGTGCTAACAGGTATGTACTCTATTACAGTACTTCAGCTGGAGTGAGCGCATCTGACTCGCCTTTTTACATTTCAGGTGGTTCTACCACTTCCTACATTCATGGTGGTTTGACAGGGGGTACCACCTACTACTATCGCCTGAAGGCCGTAGAGGGCTCTAACTCAAGTGCCTTGTCTACAGAAGTCAGCGGTCAGCCCACTGTAGGTTGCTCAACCACGGAGCAGACAGACAATGATACGGATCTCTTAGTACACTATGACTTCAACAATAATCTCAACGATGTCAAGAATGCTAATGGAGATGGTAGGTACAAACTGATCAATACAGGTGGCACGATCAAGTATGCTCGAGGCTGCGGCCACGGAAATGCAGCTTACTATGACTCTACTACAGGCTATGCCTACAATGACAACTTCACCCACAACAACATTCCTACACTGACAGGCAATTTCACAATTTCCTTGTGGATCAATGGGGATGAGGACAATAAAAAGTTCTCTGCAGCCTACTCCAGTGGAGACCGTAGCAGCAGCAACCATCAAATTGATGTAGATGATTCAGATCATTTACGAATGTTATTTTACAATACCGGTGGTGCCGATCCTGGCTTCAATCAAAACAACATTACAGACTCCAACGCGATTATAAATGGCCGGTGGTATTATCTTACGGCTGTCCACACAGACGCCAATCAATGGACTCTTTACAGAGATGCCGTTGTTGTTGGAACACAAACAGCCAAAGCGACTTGGGATAGATTAAAGATCGGCATCAATCGCAATACAGATATTCGATGGAAAGGATACATCGATGAATTCAAGATCTACGGCAGATCACTGACAACAGAAGAGGTGGTCGATAAGTGTCTGGCCTACGCTGAGTGCGACAACGTTAGCCCAAACATCCCAACAAATTTGACAGCAACCGGTGGCAATCTTCAGGTGGCATTATCCTGGGACAATATGACCAGTGCCAATAACTACACGGTCTATTGGAGTACTGATAATTCCAGTTTCAATACGATTAGTCCTGCTGTCTCTGGCACTACCTACACCCACACCGGCAGGAATCCAGCAACAATTTACCATTACAAGGTTGCAGCTAATAATTCTGCAGGTACCAGCGACAACTCAACGGTGGTATCGGCAACAACATTATCTGCCCCCGTTGTAACACTCTCGGGAACAGCCTCAGTGAACGAAGGGAATTCTGGGACAATGAATGCTACTGTTACCGCCTCCTTAAGTAGAACTGCATCAGCAGATACAACCGTTACACTGACAGCTTCAGGAACTGCTACTGCCAGCGCAGACTACACTCTCAGCAGTTCAACGATCACGATTTCAGCGGGCAATACCACAGGTACAACAACGGTTGGGGTTTTAGGTGACACAACAACGGAGGACAATGAGACAGTCATTTTGGACATCACCGGAGTTTCTGGAGGTGATAGTGCTTCTGAATCGGGAGTTCAGAATGCTACCGTGACGATCATTGATGATGACATCAGTTTACTTGGTGATTTCAACATCGATAATATTACTCAAGACTTCAATCGACTCTCTCTTGGTTGGGACGCCCCAAGCAACTTTGATAACTCCAGTGACACCTACACCTTTTACTGGACCACAGTTGCGCCAAGTTCCCGTGTACCTGCCAATCGACTCGTGGACGCATCCGACAATGCGACACCCATCATCCTCGGAACGAAGAGTATGTATGTTCACGGTACTCTAGATTCTACCAAGACCTATTATTATCGACTTGGAGCCCGAGACACGAGTAATGGGAACATTCTTAAACTTTCCACCAACGAAGTCAGCGGCAGTCCACTTCCTGTAGAATGTACTTCCACAGCAAGTTCCTCAACGATCAATGACACTGATCCAGATTTGCTGATTTATTATCCCTTGAACAGTGATTTACTTGATAAGAGCGCCCAGGGTTCTCGGTCCAGTTCTGATGGTTGGCCCTTCAACATTAGTTCTAATGCAGGAGGTAGCATTTCTTTTGGGGAGGGATGTGCCTATGGAAATTCTGCATATTTTGATGGATCCGGGCAATTGGATGGATCGAGATACAATGGGAGTTTTGGCTACAACGACAACTTTTCCAACAGTGACATCCCTGACAACTGGACAATTTCGGTGTGGCTGAACCCAGATGGAGACCTTGAAAAATTCTCTTCAGTGATTTCCACCGGTGATGACAATGATGGACCGAATCTGCAAATTGATGTCGATGATCATTACGAACCCGTCGGCCGAATACGCGCATTCAATACGATTTCTGGAGACAACAAGGTTCATGGCCCGAGGCTTTACATCGGTAACTGGTACCATGCGGTTTTAGTCCATGAAGCCGATGATGATATTTTCTTCTATGTTAACGGCAGGCTCAGGGACAGCTCTACTGGCTGGTTGAAGGTCTGTAACGGTTCAAGTTCGCCAACCTGTTCGCCAACGAGAAATCAGTGGGATCGAATCAAGATTGGTCTAAATCGTCATGGTGACAACAATTGGAAAGGCTTTATTGATGAGGTGAAAATCTTCGGCAGGTCTTTAAGTGCTACTGAAATTGAGGCTCTTTACCAAAAAACCTTACCTCCCATTGTGGAAGATTTATCACTGGACACCTCAACTTCGGGGCAAATCCGACTTCAGTGGAGTGCTGTTCCCGGCAGTACAAGCTATACAATTTATAAAGTTGAGCAGTCTTTGGGAGGCCTCACCGATGTCATCACCTTTGATCAGAATAATTTGAACAGTAGCAGTGCCAGTTTACAGACGATCACGAATGTGGCGTCCGGTTGTGTCAGTGGAACCTGCAGTCATACAGATGCAAGTTTGATCACCAACAAATGGTACTATTACAGGATCGCCGCTGTTAATGGTAGGGGGACCGGTAATGTTGCTCCTGCTGCTGAAGTTTCCGCACGCGCAAATTAGATTCAAAAAGCTTTTTGACAATTCCTGGCTGAGAAAACAAAAAGATTAGATTGATTTGGATGCTTCAATCAGAATTGGACAGGATAGAGCCTCAACCACAGGCACTTCCAGTTGTGGAAATTCAAAGATGCGCCAGTCTGGGCCGATTGAGATTGGGGTCTGATATCATCTGGTGCTGGTCAATACAAGTGACAATAGGGGCAGGTTATACCGCAATGGTGTTCAGACAAATCAGAAAGCAGCTAATTCATGGTATACAGAATGGGATCAGATTCGGGGTGGTTTGAACCGTAAGGGTAGGAAAAACTGGAAAGGCTACATTGATGAGGTCAAACTGTATGGTAGGTCCATGACAGATGTTGAGATCAATCAATTGTACAATCAAAGCCTACCTCCAATTGTAGAAGGATTATCGGCCACAGGAGGTGGATCAGGCACAATTAATTTGAGTTGGGATGCTGTTGCCTCCTCAACAAGTTATGTGCTTTATCGCAAGGAACAGTCAATTCCAGGACTTGCAAATGTGATTACCTTTGATCAAGCAGATGCTACTTCATCGGATGCAAGTATAATTACAACAACAAATATTCAGGCCAGTTGTACATCTGGAACCTGTACTCAATCAGTAACAGGACTTACTTCGAACAAGTGGTACTATTTCAGAATTGCTGCAGTTAATAGTAGAGGAATAGGAAATGTCGCTCCAAGTGGAGAGGTTTCACTATAGGCGCCATAAATTCAGTAACAAAATTCATAAATCAGTTTTCAGAACCAACTTCAGTTCAAGATCCAATTGTATTGGAAAGATGTAACGGGTTTGACAAACAACAAGTGCTACTATTATCGTATTGTCGATTGAGACAGACAAGGAAGTGGATAAGTCTTCCCAAACAACGAAGTCGGCAAGCAATGCTGTCCCTCCTAATCCAAACGCAAGTCGTACCCTCACTGCTGCTCGGGCTGTTGCCTAGTGTTTTTGGTTTTTAAGATTTTCATTTCTCTAAACTTCTCCTGATTCGAACTATCCAAGAAGATGTATCTTTATTCTAAAGTTTCCTTCCCACCCAAACTGCCTATTCTAAAATACGTCTAGTTTCCCAGAAATTTGCTTGAGAACTTTTTGGTACAGGTCGATTCTGGGTTAGTTGTGTTTACCTCTTTAGTCGCTTGGATCGCTCTCTTCCTTAGTTCCTAATTTGATGGAGTTAAGTTCCAATGCCCGTTGTCATCACAGAGATTCCCAGACCACCTGAAACGTTGGTGCAAGCCTTTGAAGAACTAGATGTTGCTACTGTCCATGAGGCTCAGGGACGTAAAGGATTACTGGCTTCTTACATGCGTCCGATCTATCGCCCAACCAAGATTATTGGCACTGCTGTCACCTGCCAAGTAGCACCAGGAGACAACTGGATGATTCACGTCGCCGTAGAACAGTGTCAGGCCGGAGACATTCTTGTGGTGGCTCCAACGAGTCTCTGTGAGGATGGATATTTTGGCGATTTACTAGCCAATTCTCTGCAAGCTCGTGGGGTATTGGGCTTGGTGATTGACGCAGGGGTTCGAGATGTAGCGACCCTGACGGAGATCAACTTTCCGGTTTGGTCCAAGGCGATCTCCGCTCAAGGCACAGTCAAAGAGACCTTGGGAAATGTGAACACTCCGCTCGTGTGTGCTGGAGCCTTGGTTCATCCGGGAGATCTGATCATTGCTGATGATGACGGAGTCGTTGTCGTCCGGCAGGATGAAGCGACCCAAGTTCTTGAAAAAGCACGATCAAGGCTGGCAAATGAGGAATACAAGCGCCAGCAATTGCAAGAGGGTGTGCTGGGCTTGGATCTCTACAAGATGCGTGAGCGTTTGACTGAGAAGGGGTTGAAGTACGTCAAGTACTCGGAGCAGAACTGAAATGCAGACCGCGATTCCTGCCTGCCTGATGCGGGGAGGCACTTCCAAGGGGCTGATCTTTCTAGCAGATGATTTGCCCGCTGAGCCTAATCTGCGAGATCAGGTGTTGCTGGCGGCCATGGGTTCCCCAGATGCTCGACAGATTGACGGAGTGGGAGGAGCTCATCCTTTGACGAGCAAGGTTGGAGTGATCTCCGAATCAACACGCCTTGATGCGGATGTCGACTATCTGTTCCTACAGGTTGTCGTTGACAAAGCAGAGGTGAGTGACAGTCAGAACTGTGGTAATATTCTCGGGGCGGTTGGTCCCTATGCGCTTGAGAAAGGACTGCTGCAGCCACAAAGGGATCTCACCGAAGTTCGCATTCACATGGTCAACACGGCCAATTTGGCAATTGCCCAGGTGCAAACTCCAGGTGGAGAAGTGAACTATGAGGGAGAGGCGAGAATCGATGGAGTCCCCGGCACAGCGGCTCCCGTGTTGCTGGATTTTTTGGATACAGCTGGTTCCAGTTGTGGAGCTTTGTTGCCCACAGGCAGAGCCTGCGATGAGATTGACGGTGTGAAGGTAACCTGCATCGATAATGGAATGCCTGTCGTCTTGATCGCAGCCCAGGATTTGGGCAAGACGGGATATGAATCCCCAGCAGAGTTGGAGGCAGATTCTCAATTGAAAAGCAGGGTTGAATCCATTCGTTTGCAGGCCGGTGCACTGATGAACTTGGGTGATGTCACTATGAAGACCGTACCCAAGATGTCGCTGGCGGCTCCAGCTCAACAGGGCGGAGTGATTGCCACTCGGACTTTCATCCCCCATCGGGTTCATGAGGCAATTGGAGTTCTGGGTGCGGTTAGTGTTGCCTCTGCTTGTGTCCTGCCAGGCTCTGTTGCCCAGCGAATGACTGGCTTGCAGGCTGAGAATGGGCGGATCACTCTTGATGTGGAACATCCAACCGGTTTTTTCACAGTGGGCCTTGAGGTCGAAGCAAACAGCAGTAAAGTAGTTCTTCAGCGTGCGGGTCTGCTGCGTACAGCTAGGATGTTGATGCGTGGAGAAGTCCTGATTCCCAAGTCGATCTGGGATGGCAAATGAAACCGATTCAAAATATTTGTTTGTTGGGTTTCGGAGAAGTCGGGCGAACCCTTGCCGAGGATTTAAGTGCCTTCCCAAATGTTCAACTGACTGCTTTCGATCGTCTCTTTAGCGAGAAAAATAGTCCGGCGAGCAATAATCTGCAGATCTGTCCTCAGGTGGTAGGCTACCAGCATGCCACAGACGCGGTGGCTCAGGCTGAGTTAGTGATCAGTGCCGTGACGGCTGCCGAGGATCTGAAGGCAGCCCAGTCAGTAGTTTCTGCTCTACCAGCAGGATCATGGTTCCTGGATCTTAACTCAGTGGCTCCAGGAACTAAGCAGAGTGTGGCTGCCTTGATTGAAGAAGCAGGTGTGCGCTATGTAGAAGCCGCGGTGATGTCACCGATTCATCCGCTGCGGAGCAAGTCTCCGATTCTGTTGGGAGGTCCTCACGCTCGCGAATTTGTTGAGATTGGTCAGGCGCTTGGCTTCATGGGCACGCGCTTCTGTAATGAAGCTTTGGGTATAGCCTCAGCAACCAAAATGTGTCGCAGTGTGATGATCAAGGGTTTGGAAGCATTGATCTCAGAATCACTGCTCTCAGCCCGGCATTATGGTGTTGAGCAAGAAGTACTATCTTCGCTGAATAACCTTTTCCCGATGGAAAACTGGTCTCGTTGTGCTCATTACATGATTACTCGTACCCTAGAGCACGGTGTCCGGCGAGCCGAGGAGATGCGCGAGGTAGCCTTGACCGTTCAGGCAGCTGGGCTGGAACCACGGATGAGTCAGGCCACGGCAGAACGACAAGAATGGGCTCCTCAATTTTCAGCAGCATTGGAGCAGAAAGAACTGTTGCCCTTGCTTGATAACATGCTTACCCAACTGCACCCTTACGAAGAAAAATCCAAATGCTGATCATTGACTGTCACGGCCACTACACGACAGCTCCTGCCCCCATGCAGCAATTTCGTGATGCACAACTGGCTGCGTTTCAGGATGCTTCTCTGCCCACACCAGAGCTTGGCGCCATCTCTGATGATCAGATCCGTGAGAGCATTGAAAAGAACCAGCTGCGGCTGATTCGTGAGCGTGGGGCGGACATGACGATCTTTTCACCCCGAGCCTCGGCGATGGCCCATCACTTGGGCGACGAAGCTATCTCCCAAAGTTGGACCCGGGCCTGTAACAATATGATCAAGCGTGTCGTGGATCTCTTTCCAGAGATCTTCGTCGGTGTTTGTCAGTTACCACAGTCACCTGGAGTGCCAATTGCCAACTCAATTGCCGAGCTGGAGCGCTGTGTAAATGAGTTGGGGTTTATTGGTTGCAACCTCAATCCTGACCCTTCTGGTGGACACTGGACTTCAAAGCCTCTGACCGACAAGAGTTGGTATCCGTTCTTCGAGAAGATGGTTGAGCTGGATGTGCCGGCGATGATTCACGTCTCTGGTTCCTGCAACGAAAACTTTCACGCTACAGGTGCCCACTACATCAACGCGGACACCACGGCCTTCATGCAATTCATTCAGGGGGATCTATTCAGCGACTTCCCGAATCTGCGTTTCATCATTCCGCACGGCGGAGGAGCAGTACCTTATCATTGGGGGCGTTATCGTGGATTGGCTGATATGCTCAAACGGCCGCTTCTTGCTGAACACGTGATGAAGAATGTCTTCTTTGATACTTGTGTCTACCACCAGCCGGGAATTGATCTGCTCTTTCAGGTGATTGACAGCGACAATATTCTTTTTGGCTCGGAGATGGTAGGGGCTGTACGTGGTATTGATCCGGAAACTGGACAGTTTTTTGATGATACCAAGCGCTACATTGATGCCTTGAATCTCTCTGTAGAAGATCAGCAGAAGGTCTTTGAAGGCAACGCTCGCAAGGTGTATCCCCACTTGGATGCACGTTTGAAGGAGTTGGAACGATGAGTGCCTTTACTATGGACGCAGACTGGCTGCACTGGCATCGGAATCCTTCCAAGCCAAAATTTCAGCCTCCCACAGGAGCTGTTGATGCTCATTGCCACGTTTTTGGTCCAGGGGAGCAATTCCCCTTTGCGACAGAGCGCAAGTATACCCCCTGTGATGCCTCCAAGGACCAACTTTGGGGCCTACGGAACTTCTTAGGATTTACAAGAAACGTGATCGTTCAGGCGACCTGTCACGGGGCTGACAATCGAGCTCTGGTAGATGCTCTGCAGCATTCTGGTGGGATGGCTCGGGGAGTAGCGACAGTCAAGCGCACGATCACAGACGTTGAACTGCAAGAGTTGCATACTGCTGGAGTTCGTGGAGTCCGCTTCAACTTTGTCAAACGACTGGTAGATGCTCTGCCCTTTGATGCCCTGGGTGAAATTGCCTCCAAGATTCATCCATTGGGTTGGCATATCGTCATCTACTTTGAGGCTTTAGAACTCCCGGAACTGTTTGACTTTTTCACTGCACTGCCAACCACGGTAGTGGTTGATCACATGGGGAGGCCTGATGTCAGCAAGCCAGTTGATGGGCCAGAGTTTGTTCTGTTTCTGAAATTGTTGGAAGAGCATCCAAATTTCTGGTCGAAGGTCAGTTGTCCGGAGCGGCTCTCTCAACAGGGACCTCCTAACTATTTCGACGTGATTCCCTTTGCACAAAAAGTTGTAGAGAGTTTTCCAGATCGTGTCCTGTGGGGAACTGACTGGCCACATCCCAACATGAAATCTCATATGCCAGATGATGGCCATCTGGTCGATGTGATCCCCTACATTGCGACCACAACTGAACTGCAGCACAAACTGCTGATTGATAATCCAATTCGCCTCTACTGGGCTGACTGAGGGAGAAAAGATGGCGCTCGATAAACCCTATCTTGATATTCCAGGCACAACCATTTTCGATACCGAACAATCTCGCAAAGGCTACCACCTCAACCAATTCTGCATGTCATTGATGAAGGCAGAAAACCGAGAACGCTTCAAAGCCAATGAACGGGCTTATCTTGATGAGTGGCCAATGACCGAGGAACAAAAACAGGCAGTGTTGGCCCGAGATCTCAATTGGTGTATCCAAACTGGTGGGAATATCTATTTCCTCGCTAAGATTGGAGCCACTGATGGTAAGAGCTTCCAGCAGATGGCTGGTAGTATGACGGGAATGTCAGAAGAAGAATATCGTGAGATGATGATCAAGGGAGGCCGTTCTCCAGAGGGTAATCGCTACCTAGGAGAAGATGGTGACGCCCAGCCTCATCGTCAGCCACAAGGGAATTCGTAACAAGTCAAGGAGTCCTGATATGGCCTACATTTCAGCCTCGGTTTATACGTCTCATGTTCCTGCAATTGGTGCTGCCTTGGATCAGGGAAAGGCAGAGGAGCCTTATTGGCAACCGCTCTTTGCCGGTTATAAATTTTCTAAGCAGTGGATGCAGGAAGCCAAGCCAGATGTGATCATCCTCGTCTATAATGATCATGCGACAGCTTTCAGTCTGCAAATGATTCCAACTTTTGCGATTGGTACCGCTGCCGAATTTCAACCTGCTGATGAAGGATGGGGGCCACGGCCCGTACCGATAGTCCAAGGGCATCCGGAGTTAGCATCACACATCGCTCAATCTTTGATTTTGCAGGATTTTGACCTGACAATCGTCAACGAGATGGATGTAGATCATGGGTTGACTGTTCCTCTTTCACTGATGTGTGGACAACCCAAAACTTGGCCCTGCTCAGTGATTCCTTTTGCAGTCAACGTGGTTCAGTATCCGGTGCCAAGGGGTCAACGTTGTTTTCAGTTAGGGCAAGCGATTCGCCAAGCTTTGGACGAATACGATGAAGACCTAAATGTCCAGATTTGGGGCACCGGTGGCATGACCCACCAGTTACAGGGGCCACGTGCTGGACTAATCAACAAACAATGGGATAGCCAATTTTTGGACAAGTTGATAAATGATCCGGAGGCTGCTGCCGTAATTCCACACATTGAGTATGTTCGAGAAGCTGGTAGCGAGGGTATTGAACTCGTGATGTGGTTGATCGCTCGAGGAGCCATGAGTGATGTGGCTGGTGAAGCCAAACCTAAGGTTCGTCACCGATTCTACCACGTGCCAGCATCTAATACGGCAGTTGGGCATTTGATCTTGGAGAACAGTAGACGATAAATTGTTTCTTCAGTTAAATGACGATTGGCTAAGAAATTGTTCGGAGAAAATAGATGAAAATCATTTTGGCCGGTCCTGGTGCTTTTGGCAAAAAACACCTGGATGGTCTCAAAAACATCGAGGGAGTCGAGGTGGTTGCGTTGGTGGGACAACCTTTGGAACCGACTCAAGCTGTCGCAGTACAGTACGGGATTCCCCATGCGATGACAGATCTAGGTCAGGCACTTGCGCACCCAGGAGTTGAAGCCGCTATCCTAGCCACCCCAACTCCAATCCATGCAGCTCAGGCGATGCAGTGTCTGAGGGCCGGTGTTCACGTTGAAGTCGAGATTCCTTTGGCTGATAATTGGTCAGATGCTCAAGATGTTGTGGATCTGCAACAAGAAACAGGTCTGGTCTGCATGGTAGGCCATACCCGCCGTTTCAACCCCTCCCATCAGTGGGTCTATAAAAAGATTCAGGCTGGTGAGTTGAAGATCCAGCAACTGGATGCGCAGACTTATTTTTTTCGACGCAAAAATATCAACGCGGCTGGAGAACCAAGAACTTGGACAGATCACCTGCTTTGGCACCACGCGGCCCATACAATTGATCTCTTCCAATACCAAACCGGAGAGCGAGTGGTCAGGGCCAATGCGATACAGGGACCGATGCATCCAGAATTAGGCATCGCCATGGACATGTCGGTTCAACTTCTTTCACAGTCTGGGTCTGTTTGTACGCTCTCCCTCAGCTTCAACAATAATGGTCCACTAGGAACCTTCTTCCGCTACATCTGTAACAATGGAACGTACATCGCTCGTTACGATGACTTGTTGAACGGTAAGGAGGAAGCGATTGATGTCTCTCAAGTGGATGTCTCGATGAACGGTATCGAACTGCAGGACCGAGAATTCATCTCATCGGTTCGAGAAGGGCGAGAACCAAGAGCCAGTGTGGCAAATGTACTGCCTGCCTATCAGGTGATGCACGAACTTGAACAACAACTCAATACACAGCCAACTTTCTCATGAAATTACGAAAAATTGGAAACACAGAAGTCCCAGAAATTGGTCTGGGTTGTATGAATTTGAGCCATGGTTACGGTGGTTACCCTAGCAAAGAAGATTCATTAGCGCTATTACAGCGAGCCTATGATCTGGGTGTGCGACACTACGACACTGCGGCCCTCTATGGTTTTGGCCGCAATGAGGAACTGGTGGGTGAATGGATGCAGCCCTACCGCAGTAAGATTCATCTGGCCAGTAAGTGCGGAATGCAGGGAATTGATGGTAAACGTGTAATTGACGGTCGAGCTGTTACCCTGAA
>JACLAC010020257.1_pt1 | contig 34042 bp, 28 predicted proteins | sample 8027881 | NCBI WGS metagenome assembly JACLAC01 (sample SAMN15725517, study PRJNA655200) | protist metagenome | isolation source: fluorescence activated cell sorting (FACS) single amplified genomes of... | place: Spain: Blaines Bay Microbial Observatory, Mediterranean Sea | collected 2016-01-19 | reverse complement strand
ACCACCTTTCGGGGGGATTCCGGCAAGATCTCGGCCCAGGCCTGGCCCTCGATGATCCGTTCAGCCATGAGCCCCGACTGGACGCCCAGGTCCCTGTAATCCCAATCGAGGGCATAAAGTGCTCCGGCCTTGACCCAGGTAGAGGAGAGTCCGATAAAGGGGATATGGCGGCGAAAGGAGGCTAATAAAATGGCTCGTGCGGTTTCCCGTTTGAGGATTATATTGTCGGGTACCCCCCAAAGTACGTCCACGCGGCGTAGGATTCCCGAAAGTGCCGAGGGGAGGTCTCGGGCACCAGCGACCTCGACGGCATAGAGATCCAACCCCAGCTCGGCGGCAATGGGAAGAGCGTACTTCATCTTCCGGCGGTTGGCCTCGGAATGGTATAATACCCCCACGGTTCGAGCCTTGGGCACCATGATGCGGATCCATTCCAGTTGAGCTCGGAGCGGGTATTCCAACAGGATGCCGGTGGTGTTCCCAGTCAATTCCTGATCGTCGAAAACGAGGCAGGCTATCACAGGCCGATCCTTGACCCTTTTGACAACGACCTGCATGGCAGAGGCACCCTGGACAAAAACAAGGGTGGGGTCGTACCTATCCACCGCAGAGGTAACCAGTTCCCCCGAATCTTCCTTATGGACCAGCACGGTATAGGCCTCGACGGCTAAACCGCTGTGTTCGAGATGGGTCAGGAACCCATCGAGTGAATCACGGTAGCGGGCGTCATCACTGTCTCGAAAAGCGACGATGGTAACGGGATCACCCCCGAATACGGGCAACAGGGGGGTCAGGAACAAGCACAGGACCAGGTTGCCCATGCCTTTAAGTACGATGCTGTAACCGATCTTCATATACTCCGAACCTGGTTAAAAAACATAGTGGATTTGGAGGCGCAAGGTCCGCCCGTCCCGCTCAATGACCAATTGCTGGTGTTCTTCCAAACCGGGATCCTCGAAGCGTTGGTCGAATAGATCATAAACACCGGCCGAAAGGTTCAAGCCCGGTGCCAGATCGGCGAGATGGAAGTTGAGATTGGCGAGGGTATGGGATGCCACCAAATTGCCTTTACCTGTAGTCCGGTCGTCCATGTAACGGATTTCCATCCCCGCAAACAGTTTTTCAGCATAAAGCGGGGCAATGAGCTTCAATTGAGCCATGTGTCTGGGTGAATTGTCCAATAAGGCTTCCGTTTTCTCTTCTCTGGCTCTCTGATAGGAATAGCCGGCGTGGCCTTTCCAACCGGCCGGCCAGCTGCCTTCCAGGAAAAGCTCTGCCCCAAATGCTTCGACTTCCTCTTCATTGCGAAATATGAATAAATCATCAATGGGATCGGTTGAAAGAGTGATGAGCCTCTTCAACTCGTAAAAAAACGTGGAGAAAGAGCCCCGCCAGTGGCTCCCAATCTGTCTTTCCATGACCAGTTCCGTAGACTGGATGGACTCGGGCCTGAGGTTCTCCGCCGGTTTCTGTGTAGAGAAGCCGTCATGATAAAAGAGTTCGTAGACATTGGGCGCCCTGAATGCCTCCCCGTACAGAAACTTCCAGGTGGTTTGCTCCGAGGAGTTGAAGATCAAGGCAAGCCGCGGGTTGGTAGAGTCGCCGAAGGTTTCATATTCATCGTGGCGCAGGCCAATATTGAGGAGCCAGCGTTCGGAAAGTGCGTACTCCTCCTGGATATAGATCGCCCAGACATCCGAATTACGCCGATCATCCAGATAGACCTCAACATCGAAATTGAATTGATCTTGTTGGGGATTGTTCCGGTACTCCATTCCGAAAATCAGTTTATGCCGGTTACTAAAGGATTTGGCACCTTGGAGGTCGAGAGTCCACCATTTGCCGTGGCCACCGTCCTTGTTGATGACCAGGTTGGTGAGATCGCCTTCTTCAGAATAATCATAGACATAATCGCCATCGTATTTGGAGAACCCGTATATCAAGTTTCCCAGCATGGCAAGCCCGTTGCCGAAAGCATGCTCGTATTTCAAACCCACCTGCATCGAAGTGTCAACGCTAAAGGTTCTGCGGTCGTTGAACACGGTTCCATAGGAGGCCGTGGGCACGTTTTTACGCCGGCTCGTATAGGCGGCGCTCAAGGTAAGGTCACGGAAACCCAGTTTGAAAAAATAGTTCTCGTATCGTTGGTTGTCAGCATTCTCAGCAATCCCGTTGTTGGTGTCAGGTTCGTCGAATTCCGGGAAATACAGCCGTTCATTGCCCTTACTATCAGAGTATGCAGCAGAAACCAACAGCTCGATTCCGTTGCCGAATTTGTTCCCATACCCGAGCCGGCCCTGGTAGGTCTCTAAACTGCCGGTCACGATTCGGGCCTCCGGGCCACGCAGGTCACGTCCGTTCCGGGTAATGATGTTGAGTACTCCGAAAAATGCACTGGTCCCGTACAGGGAGGAACTGGGTCCTCGAATGAATTCGATCCGTTCGATCAGGTCCACATCCAGCAAAAATTCGTTTCCGATGGATGCGGCATCGTAAATGCTGTCATTGGTCCGTTGACCGTCAATCAGCAACAGGATCCGAGCATTGTAGTCACCGGGCCGTGAGAAGCCGCGCACACCAAGATATTGATAATTACGGTCGAAACTGACAAAGAGTCCGGGAATACCGCACAAAACCTCGGCAAGGTTTCTGTATCCGTATTTATGAATCTCATCGGCGGTGACAATGCTGACGGATGCAGGTGCCACTGTCACCTTTTGCTCGTATTTGGAGGCACTGAATACAGAGGGAACATCCTGAAAGATGAGGTGTTCCTCGAGTGCCTCCTGGGCCTGGATCCGTAGGGGAAGGGAAAGGATCAGGAAAATGACCAGCCATGGGTTTAGTTCCACGAGCAGACCTCCTTGTCGGGGGACTTCGTCACTTTTTTTCGAAGCCCCCAGGGCCAACATGTCATGCTTTTCATTATAAGAATAACCAGGAGTTATCTGGTAGCCAGTTTATCTCGTTGAGGATAGCGAAAAACACACTCTTTTGACAAGTCCGTTCGAGGTTCATTTGTGCCGGAAAATGAACCGGCTGTCGTCTTCAACTAAACACGGAACCATTTGGAATAGTTGATCATGAGCATTGAAGACGACCGTTCCAACCGGGTCGTTTTTACATGCGTAGGCGTACAACCAATACGACGCGCCGGTTTTGCGCTCTACCCTCCCGGGTCCCGTTGTCGGCGACCGGGTCCTCTGATCCCATGCTGATGATGTTGATGAGGTGCAGGGGAATATCGTGTTCCTTGTAGAGGTATTCCCGGACCGCTATTGCCCGTGCCTCACCCAGTTTTTTGTTGTAACTCTCACTTCCACGACTATCGGTATGGCCTTGGATCTCCAAGTGCAACATTCGGTTCTGGGCCTGGATGAGTTCGGCAAACTTATCCAGTTCTTCCCGGGCCTCCTCGTTGAGATCGGTATTGTCACTGCGGAAATAGGCTTCCGCATCCGACAGGGTCTTTCTGAAACTGAGATGCCCCAGTTTGGCGATCTGCTGTTCTGCCACCTCGGCCCGATCGGAAAGGGTCTTGGTGTTGTCGTCGATGCTGTCGAGTTTGAGGTCCAGTTCCTCGGCCAGGTCTCGGATTTCCGTTTGCGTCTCCTCAACAACGCGTTTGAGTTCTTCCATCTGTTTCTGGGTCCGGATTTCAGATTCCTCGATCTCGGTGCCCACGTACTTTTTCGTCGCACAACCAAAGGTAATCAGAGTAATGATCCCAATCCAAAACAAGCTTCTCATCGATTTCCTCCAATAAATTCAGGTTCCAGGCCAATATAACTGGTGCGGTGGCGGATCCGTGCTGAGGTACGACCTTTGACCTTGACCTCGATCTCATGTCTCCTCTCGAGGGCGCCTCGTTCCACGACCACGGTCAACAAATACTGGGGCCTCAGGTGAGTCCCCAATAGGGTGGCGATCCTGTCCAGATGCGAAACATCCCGGGCGATAAACAATTTTCCGCCACTGATTTTCGTGATTTCTTCCAAGGTATGCAAGCCAAGTTCTTCCCGGCCTTTCGTTTTGGTGGGTAGAAACCCGTCGGCAATACCGACCACGAAGACAGGTATTTCCAGGTTCTTGAGCACCTTTCGGAATTGTTCCTCAGTCAAGTGGCTCTGATTGTCATTTCCATCGGTAAACAGGAGAATCGCACGATTGTGCAGGCTTTCGTCAGAGAAGAAGCGGTTGCCTATGCTCAGTGCATCATAGAGAGCCGTTTTCCCATAAGCCTCGAGCCGCGCGCTAAGTGTTTCCCAATGTTGGCGCTGTGTGTGTTCCAGGATTTGGACTACCTGTCTGTCAGAGAAGACGACAATCCGCCATCGGTCCTTGGGCCGATGTTGGCCCAACAGGTAGCTGATCGTCCGAATCGAACCGGCCAGTTTAGCGCCAACCTCCATGCTCCCCGAGACGTCCAACAGGTAAACCAACTCCAACGGCCGGTCGAAGACTCGCCGGCTTTTTTCGATTACCGTGGGCCTGCCATCCACAAAAAGCCGGAACTGTTACGGCTTCAGGTCCGTCATGACACCACCCCGCCGGTAACCCACCCAAACAGGGATCCGAACCAGGGCAAAGGTGAAGTCGCGAATTCCCTTCAAATCGTGCTCCTGTCCGAGGCCGGGGGCCCACAACGCACATACCAGGATTCCTATCAGGTAATTCGCAATATTCATCAGGCTTCTCCGGACTCCCTCCCGAGGAGTTGTGGCAGGAACTCAATAACATGATATCATGAATTGCCTTTTTTTACAGTCACCCGGCGCCCCATACAATCAGGCTCCTTTTATTGTCGTGCCCAACCTAACCGCAACTTACACAAACTTGTCCCCCGATCGTATCCATACCCTATTGAAGACGGCTATTGTGCTGGGTGTTGAGTTGGTTATAAAATGGGAAACTTCGGTAGATTCCCGAACGTCATTCCTATTGGCGGACATGTTTCCCGGTGGGGGTCCCGAATGGGAACACGGGGAGATTGGGAGAAAACTAGGCAAGGAATTAAAAATAATATGGATTTTTCACCAAATGTGACCACGCTCGAAAGAGGAAACAAAAAGTACTACATCATCGGGACGGCCCATATCTCCCAGAAAAGCGTGGAAGAGGTGCGCTATGTGATCGACACGGTCCAACCCGATACTGTCTGCGTGGAACTGTGTGAGACCCGCTACAAGACACTAGTTGAAGAGAACCAGTGGAAGAAACTCAATATCGTCCAGGTATTGAAACAGGGCAAGGCCCTGATGCTGATGGCCAATCTCGCCCTCTCCTCATTCCAACGGAAACTGGGAGACAAGATGGGCGTCAAGCCGGGTACGGAGCTGCTGGCCGGTGTGGAGAAGGCCAAAGAGACTGGCGCCGACCTGGTCCTGGCCGATCGAGATATCCAAGTAACCCTCAAGCGGACCTGGGGCAATTTATCCTATTGGAAAAAATTCATGGTCATGTCGGCCCTCATGGAAAGTGTCATCTTCAGTGAGGAACTCACCGAAGAGGAACTCGAGAAGATGAAGGAGACCGACCAACTCTCGGACATGATGGCAGAATTTGCCAAAGCCTTGCCGGATGTGAAAGAACCGCTGATCGATGAGCGGGACCGGTATTTAATGTCCAAAATCGAGGAAGCGAAAGGTGAAAAGATTGTGGCCGTGGTCGGTGCGGGACACGTGGCCGGCATGATAAAAAGTTTCGGGACGGAAATCGACAGGGAAGAGATCAGCATCACACCTCCACCCTCAGCCCTGTTCAATGTCTTGAAATGGGTGATCCCGATCCTGGTTATCGCCCTCTTCGGTTATGGTTACTTCTCACACCAGGGCGAGAGCCTGGAGGATATGCTCTACGCCTGGGTCTTGCCCAATGCCATCGGATCGGGGCTGTTTACCATCATCGCCGGTGGCAAACCCGCCTCCATCTTGGCGGCAACTCTGTCCGCGCCCATCACATCCTTGAACCCCTCGATAGGTGCGGGAATGGTCGCCGGCCTGGTGGAAGCTGTGGTCCGGAAACCCAAGGTGGAGGACTGCGAACACCTGTCAGAGGATATCAAGAGCCTGAAAGGGTTTTACCGCAATCCCTTTACCAGGGTCCTCCTGGTATTCATCATGGCCAGTTTGGGTTCCGTATTGGGTACCTGGATTGGCTTTTCCTGGCTGGTGGCTATTTTGGCCGGGTGATATGGCCGAATATTTGAGAATTTCTAAAATGGAGGAAGATCATGCGGGTTGTGGTAGGTTCCGATCATGCTGGGTACAAATTGAAAGAGGCCGTCAAGGCCTTTCTCCTGAGTAAAAGCTATTCCGTCGATGACCTGGGCTGTTCCAGTACGGAATCAGTTGATTATCCCGACTATGCGCGAGCGGTTGCCCGGGCCGTGGCCGCGGAAACCGGTACCATGGGTATCCTTATCTGCGGGACCGGCATCGGCGTATCCATATGCGCCAACAAGGTACCGGGCATTCGTGCGGCTTTATGTCATAAAGAGTATGAGACTGAAATGAGCCGTAACCACAACGATGCCAATATCCTCTGTCTCGGTGCAAGGACACTGGACGGGGACGAGGCGATTCACCTGGTTGAAACGTTCCTGAACACGGAATTCGAAGGAGGCCGGCACCTCCGCAGGGTCAACAAAATCAAAGCTATGGAACAGTAGCCCTGGCATGCTGTTTACCCATTCCCATAAAGTCAAGGCAGCCGTTGCCGATGCCCGGGCCATCTTCCTGTCGGACCAGGTTTCAGAAAATGAGCTGCGGGAATTGGTCCAAACACTGGCCATTCCCCGCCATTTCTTGAGGGAACCGGAAAACAACCAGCGGACGGCAGCCTGGCTGGAAGACCGTATGCGCAGCTTTGGGTATCGTACCAGCACACAGGGTCCCCACAAAAACATCATAGCTCTTCCGCCACAACCCATTTTAGATCGGTTTGTAGCGGTGGGCGCCCATTACGACAGTGTCCATAGAAGTCCGGGCGCTGATGACAATGCCAGTGCCCTTGCCGCCATGATTGTCTGTGCCAGGATCTTGAGCGAATACGACCCTCGGGCTCCCATCTGTTTCCTATTCTTCAACAGGGAGGAGGAGGAGACCATGGGCAGCCGGGATTTTGTAGAAAACTATCTCCCCCAAAGTGATCTAAACATTAGGTGGATCCATATCTTGGAGATGATCGGTTATTGCCGGCACGAACCCGGAACGCAACGGGTGCCGCGCCTGATGCCGATCAACATACCCCGCGAGGGCAATTTTCTCGCGGTGATCGGCGAAAAACGGTCCAAAAAATTGGTCAACCGGTTGTTGGCCCATGCCAATGCCTATGTGCCTGGATTCCCGGTGGTCGCCCTCAACGCCTGGGCCATCCTCAAAAAATGTTTCCCCATCATCTTGCGAAGCGATCACGAATTCTTTTGGGAAAACCGCATTTCGGCCACCATGTGGACCGACACCGCGGAACTGAGGAACCCCCATTACCACCGGCCCAGCGACACACCGGACACTTTGGATTACCACTTCCTTCGCCAGGTAACCCAATTACTTTTAGCCCACCTGCTCAGCGAAATTTAAACAACGGGTCCTGTACATCGGTGTGGCCAGGATAGCCAACAAGAAGTGCGGGACCACTTCGGGCCGGCAATTGCGCCAATGGAGGGAGACTTTGGTAATCCGGTAGAACATTAGCCGGACTTCCCTTGCCGGAAAGCCGGAAAGGGGACATATTGACTCTCGAGATGGGACATGTCGGGACCTTGTCCCCTACCGGGCTTGATATGTCCCATGATCCTAGAGGCACTGGTAATAAACTTTATTTCGACTCCCGAATGTGGCAATGCCTCGATTGCTCGTGTTTGGGAGCCTGGCGGTTATGCCGCCTTGAATAAAACAACACCAGGAGGAACAGATGTCGAAGAAAATGAATCTCAATCTCGAAGAACTCAAGGTCCAAAGTTTTGTCACTCAAAGCGGCAAACTAGCTGGTCGCGATCTGAAAGGAGGCCTTCAATGGACTATAGAGTGTTTTACCTTGCATGGTGATTGCTCCCGCCAATTGGACTGTACATGTTTCGAGTGTTCAGAAATGTGTACTGATAACTGTTAAACAGCTCAGCCCAGGAGGGACACGAGTACCCATGCCCATGGTTATCTTGGTGAGGCCGGTGACCAAGAAAAATCAACTCTGAATACGAGAAAATCAAGACCAATCGATAAAAGTTCAGGAGGAAAGATGATGACTCGGAAAAAAATGAAGCTTGAAAACATAGTAGTAAAAAGTTTTGTGATGACCCTAAACCACAACAAAGCCCGTACGGTCAACGGGGGGCAAATGGCTTTGCCGCCAGGAGGAACAGAAGATTGTGAGGGGACAGGCGCCACCTGTGACGTGACTGCTGTAAACTGCGTTAGCAGTCCCAATGCTTGCACTGACCCTTTTACTTGTATGGGATCTGATCTTACTGTTTGCGGTTGCTAACTGAAAAAAAGTATCAAGAAAAGGCCCGGGGCTAGGACGCTCGAGTCTCGGCTCCTGGCCTCACCCTGCTCCCCGGAAATCTATCAAAGTATTCCTATCAGCAATATATCGTGATCTTTCACCGCGCGTTGGCTGTGCCCTCGAGGGGAAAGATCATAACTTGAATTGGAAGAGCGCCTCCAACAATCGGTGATGGCCGATCTCATCGCTCGCGGCTCTTCCTTCTCTTGCTACAAATGCACTGGGATCGATATCTCGATCAAAGCTAAGCTTTACCCAAGGTATGGACTTGTCCCCCTTGCGGTATAAAAATGTCCCATTTGGGTCGGCATTATATTTTAAAATCTGCTCATGTCTTTCAGGAGTCAAGCTCGCGGGGAAGCACCGGCTGAGTTAATCGTGATTCCGGAATTCGGATTGTAGAAGAAACATGAAGACGATGGCATCAAACTTCAAGGAGGAATAAAACATGCCGAAAAAAAAGATTCGTATCGAGAGTATCGTGATAAGTAGCTTCATCACTGAATTGAAAACCGAGCTCCCAAATAGAATGGGGGGTGTGGTGGCCAACATAAACACTCGTCATGAAAATGTGGGTTGCCAGTTGGGGAGTTGCCCCTTCGCCTGTCCCAGGATAACAGGTCTGTGTTGAATTTATTTGGAAGCAAATTCTGAGGGGTTCTTGCCGAAGACCTCGCGAAACATGGCGGAGAAATATTGCGGCTTATGGAAGCCGACCGCGTAGGCAATCTCCGCCACATTGCCGGCCCCCTCTCTCAGGAGCTGTGCCGCCCGCTCCAACCGAATCTGCCTTATGAAATCGCCTGGGGTCTTGCCAGTGAGTGCCGTGAGCTTGCGATGTAACTGCCTGCGGCTGAATCCCAGTTCCTCGGCAAGCTCATACACGCCGAACCGGCTGTTCCCCATATGGCGCTCCAAGACATCGATGGCTTTTTGCAGGAAAGCTTGATCCGAGGAGGTGATCGGGATCCCGGCAGGCTGTAATATCATTTCTTTGTTGAACCGCTCTCTCAGCTTGCGCCGGGTTTCGATCAAATTGTGGATGCGCGTCATCAACACCTGAGCGTTAAAAGGTTTGACCAGGTAGTCGTCCGCACCCGTTTCCAAGCCGGCGATATTACTTTTCAAGGTGGCTAAGGCCGTCAACAAAATCACCGGGATATGGCTGGTTTTTTCATCTGTCTTCAACCTCCGGCAAAGCTCGAAACCATCCATGCCCGGCATCATGATATCGCTGAGCACCAGGTCGGGCACCCGCTTCAATGCCAGTTCCAGTCCGGTTTGGCCGTTTTTGGCTTCTAAAACATCATAGAGGGTTTCCAGATGTTCCCGAAGGTAGAAACGTACCTCGGCATGGTCCTCGACGATCAGGACGGCCGGCGCTTCCGCGAGTTTTTTCGGTGGCAAGGGCCGGATAGGTGTGGGGTTTTTCTCCTCGAACTCGCTCCGACCTGTCGGGTTTGCGAGCACAGGCCATGGGTCCTCCCGGACGGTGCCGGTCTCGATGAGATCCTCGGGCTCGAGATGCTTCTTGCCCTTGGGCAGCCGCACGACGAACTGGCACCCGAATCCCGGCTCACTTTTTACTTCGATGTCGCCGCCATGAATTAATACAAGTTCCTTGGCAAGGGAAAGGCCGATCCCACTCCCGGAACCCGAGCCGGAAGAGCGGCCCTGGGCCTGGTAGAACCTGTCGAATACGTAAGGAAGCTGATCCGCGGGGATGCCCGGCCCCGTGTCTTTTACGGAAATGCTTAAAAAGTTCGGATCCGGGCTGTCGATTCGAACCAGGATCTTGCCCTTTTCCGGTGTGAATTTAAGACTATTAGAGAGCAGGTTATAGAAAACCTTTTCCAACTTATCGGAATCGATAAACAAGGGTATCTCTTCACGATCGGTTTGAAAAACCAGGATGATTCGTTTCCGTTCGACCGGCGTGAGGAAAGCCAAAGTGCATTCCCTGAGGAAAGCGACGGCATTTACCTTTCGCGCCCGTATCGTCATTCGGCCTGCTTCCAGCTTGGAAATATCGAGCAGCTCGTCGATGAGTTTCTCGAGCCGGCGGGTATTGCGCCGGACCATTTCGAGTTTTTTCCGGGGCTTATCGGGCATGAGATTTTCAGACAAAACATCTTCAAGAGGTCCCAGGGCCAGGGTGAGCGGAGTGCGGATTTCATGGGAAATATTGGTAAAAAATCGTGTCTTCAGCTCATCCATTTGACGAAGTTTGCCTGCCTGTTGCGACAATTTGTCGGCCTGGGAGAGGAGTTGCTGTTGTTTTTCCAGGTTTTCCCGGTTTTTTTGTTCCAAAGCCCGAGTCCGTTCAGTCACCTTTCGGTCCAGGTGCTCGCTGATCGAGCGTTCATAGGCTAATTTTTTCCGGTGTGACCACAGGTACCCGATTAACAAGGATGCCACCACAAGACCATAGAGACTGTAAGCCCACCAGGTTTGCCAGGGCGGCGGTTGGATGGTCATTCTAATCGCCACGTCCTGCTCATTCCAAACACCGTCTTTGTTGCTTGCCTTTACCCGAAAAACATAACCATCGGGATCCAGGTTGGTATAGGTGGCAAAACGTCGTGAAGCATCGGTTTGTTGCCAGCGTTCGTCCAGGCCCTCCAACATGTATGCATACCGGTTCTTTTGGGGGTTGGCATAATCCAGGGCGGCGAATTCAAAAGAAAACACCCGATCTTCAAATGAGAGCCGGATCTCCGATGTATCCTGAATAGGAAGATGCAAGGTAGAATTGGGGTCTTCCCTTGCCACGGGCTCGTTAAAAAGCAGGAAATTCGTGATAACGACCGGAGGCGGCACGGGGTTGTCCTTGATCCGGTCCGGGTAAAAGGCGTTCAAGCCGTTCACTCCGCCGAAAAACAGTTTACCGGCGGCATTTTTGAAATAGGCGCCGAACTGAAACTCATTTTTTTGTAATCCATCTCCGGCATCGTAAGCTTTGAAGGTCTCCTGCTCGGGATCGAAACGGGCCAACCCGCTGTTGGTGCTCACCCAGAGAAAACCACTTTTGTCCTCGAGGATGCCGTAAACTACATCATTGGGCAATCCATCTTTTTTCCAGTATTGGCTAAAGGAATCATCGTCCCGATCAAATTTGTTAAGGCCACCGTCGGCTCCAACCCAGAGCACACCGGATTGGGATTCATGGATAGCCAGGATCCGCTTATGGCTCAAGCTCCGCGGGTCGGTGCCATGGGGACGATAGGCAACGAATTTAGGAATACTGGGATCGAACATATTCAAGCCGTTATAGGTCCCAATCCAAATCAAACCGGCTCGGTCCTCGAGGATGCAGGTCACTTTGTCGTTGCTCAGGCTGAACGGATTGTCCTGGTCAAAGCGGACGTGCACAAAACGTCCGGATTCTCGATCGAATTGTCTGAGACCGCCTCCAGCAGTCCCAATCCAAAGGACACCGCTACGATCTTCGAGGATGCTGACGACAACATCCGGCCCCGAGCCATGAGGATCATCAGGTGCATTTGGAAAAGACGTAAAGCGTGCATTCTTCCTTTCGGCTCCCCCCCATTCCAGCCTGTTCAACCCGCCATCAGTACCGAGCCAGAGAACGCCCTGTCTATCTTCATAAATTGCCCAAACCCGATCGTTGCTCAAGCTGCCGGGCTTGTCAGAGTCATTCCGGTAATGGGAAACGAGTTCGTTGTTTCGATCAAAATACAGCAGTCCCTCTGGCGTTCCCACCCAGAGCTTTCCTCTGCTGTCCTCCCGGATCGACATCACATCGAACGGAAGATAACCTGTGACTTTGTCGAAGAGCCGGTAATGGCCGAAGTCAATGCCGGCCGGGTTGAGTTTGTTCACGCCGCCTTCCCCGGTTGCAAACCAAAGCACACCGCCCCGATCCTCATAAATGGAGGTGACGTGGCGGTAGCTCAAACTGTAGGGGTCTCTCCGATCAGGTTGATAGGTCTCGAGGTTTTCCCGCTCGGGGTCGAGCTTGTTTAGCCCTCCCTCCCGGGTACCGATCCACAGATATCCGGAACGGTCTTCCCAAATGGCGCAAATATCCTGATCGCTCAGATCGTGGGAATCGTTGGCATTGGGGTAGAAGCGGCTCAATAACCCGGTGTCGAGATCGAGGCGATTCAGGCCGTTTGCCGTGCCTATCCATAGTAAACCTTTTCGGTCTTGATGGATAGCTCGAACCCGATTGTGGCTCAGGCTGTTGGGATCATTCCCATCGTGGCGGTAATGGACAAAAGGGCCGGGTGAATCGGGGTCGAACTCGTTCAGGCCGCCGCCATCGGTACCGATCCAAAGAACCCCGGTTCGATCCTTGAATATTGTGAGGATCGAATCATGGCTCAAGCTGCCGGCCTCCTTCGGATCGTTCTCATAACGCACAAAGTGTTCGGATACGCCGGGCTCGTGTTTGGCGAGCCCACCCGATGTTCCAATCCAAAGGTAACCGTTTCGGTCTTCCCGGATCGCTCGGACTTCATCGTGACTCAGGCTATGGGGATCGTTCGGATCATGTCTGAAATGCACAAAACGTTCGGTGGATGGGTCGAATCGATTCAAACCGCCCCCCTTGGTACCGAACCAGAGTTTTCCGTCACCACTTTCGTGGATGCAGGTAACTGAGTTCTCCGAAAGGGATGCCGGGTCCCGGGGATCATGGATATATACCTTGAATTGGTAGCCATCGAACCTGTTCAGGCCATCGGTGGTTCCGAACCACATAAATCCCTGTCGATCCTGGTAGATACAGGCAACACCGCTGCCGGACAATCCCTGCTCGGTGGAAATATTCTCGAATCGAGGGCTTTGACGGAGCTTCTTCTGGTGTGTCGGAAGTTGTCCCAGCAAGGTCAGGCATCCCAGCAACAAATTTCCAAACAGGAATTTCAGGACATATTGAGGAAGCGGTTTGGGCAATTTGAGAACCATCAATTCCATCCGACCTTTTTCCGACTCTTGCTAATTAATAACACATCACCAAGGTTTTTCAATCCAATAAATACACCCTTTGAAGTATACACAATCCGTTTAAACTTCCCTGATCCGATGCAGATCGAAAGAAGAATTGCTGGTGTGCTGCCCAAACTTTCCTGTGCCGTTTCGAAGATCAGGCTATTTTGCTCTGGACATTCCGGTTCACAATCGGGGGGAAGAATATACCTTCTTCACAGGGGTTGCCCGGCAATATGTGTTAGTCTTGGTTAAATTCGTTGGGAGGAACGGAGATGACTACCTGGCTGAAGAGACTCGCCCGTTTTTTTCAACCGGGCCGCCTTTCCGATGAGCTCAAGGCACAATTCGAGGCGGAGGGTGTTTTGTATCAAGCGGAGCGCATCTACATCACCGTTCATTACCGGAATTTCAAGGCCCCGGGCAAATTCTTTTGGCGCAAACGCACAAGTGGTATGGGCAGCCTCGTGCTCACCTCTCGGCGTATCCTCGGGTTCGTCTTTTCCAAACCGGTAATCAATACCCCCTACGATCACCCTAAATTCAAGGCGATCAACTTCACCACGAAAAAGAAATACCTCTCCGCGGCTTTCGACCCCTCGGTCTTCAATCCCGAACAGTCCGGTTGGATAGAGATCCGTTTCCATCTCCCCGACGTCATGGAGGCCGAGAGCATCTTGAAACGAGAAAATATATCTTGACCCGGTGCGGGCTCAAGGGTTCATTGATCGGTAGATGATCAGGGTCTGGCCCACGCTGAGCCGGTGGCGGCTGCGCAAATGATTCCACTCCATGAGCTTGCCCACCCTGGTATTGAAGCGTTTGGCAATGGCGGAAAGAGTGTCGCCATTTTTGACCTTGTAGACGAAAACCTCTTTTGAAGGGTTGTATGTATTGGGGATCTTCAATCGCTGGCCCGGGTAGATGATGCTGGAGGCCTCGAGGCCATTGAAGCGCAGGAGATGGGCTGTGTCGGCGCCGTACTTGCGCGCGATTTTGGCCACGGTATCGCCCCGAGCGACTTTGTATAGGGTAAAACTTCGTCCGCGAACGGCCTTTGTTGCCGCTGTCTTCCAGCGATCCCCCTGTTGTATCTGTAATCGTTGGCCCGGTTGCAGGGCGAGCGGGTCGACCTCGGGATTGAGTGCTTGGATGGAGGGAAATTCGGTCTGGAACCGCTTGGAGAGGTGATAGAGAGTATCGCCCCTTTTGACCTGGTAGTCGATGATTTTGAGGGGCAGCCGGGAAGGTTTGAATGATCGGCGCCGCTCCGCTGAGATTCCGATGGGGATGAGGATGGTGCTTCCCACACGCAGCCTGCGGGGGTTGCGGATATTGTTGGTTGATTTGAGTGCGGTCACGGTTGTGCCGTAACGTCCGGCAATACGGGAAAGAGTATCACCGCGCTTCAGGACATGGGGTAGGGTGCGTAGGCGTTGATCCGTTGGAATTTTCCTTAGGGCTTTCAGGGCCAGGTCCCCCAAGCCGGCGGGGACCTTGATGAGTGAGGTCCGGTTGTTGGGTGTCACCTTGTGTAGAAGGGCGGTGTTGTGCTCCAAGAGGGTAAAGGGATCCACGTCCATGGATTCTGCGAGGACGGTCAAGTCTATGGAAAAGTCCACCTCGAGTGCGTCTGAATCCAGAGACTGGTGGTAGCTCAGGTTGGCGAATCCATATGCATCGGGGTTCCTGGCTATGGTTACCCCGGCCATGAAAGCAGGAATGTAGCCCCGAGTCTCTCGGGGAAGAAGTCTCCTCCGGTAAAGCTCCCAAAAATCCCTGGTCCGCCCACGCCGGATGGCCCGGGCTACCCGACCCGATCCCGCGTTGTAGGCGCACAGGGCCAGCTCCCAACTCCCAAATTTTTCATAGAGATCCTCGAGATGCTCCGCCGCGGCACGGGTGGAACGCTCGGGATCCAAACGCTGGTCTTCCCACCAGTCGATCTTCAGCCCGTAGAGCCTGCCGGTTGCTGCCATGAATTGCCACAGCCCCAGCGCCCGCGCCTTGGAACGAGCCCGGATTTTGTAGGCGGATTCAATCAGGGGCAGGTAACAGAGATCCAGGGGCAGGCCCTTTTCCCTAAAGATTTTGCGCATCTGGGGCAGGTAACGGGTAGAGCGTTCCAGGCCCTCACCGATGACGTTCGCCTTCAAGGTGGTGAATCGCTCCACGAACCGCATCACCACCGGGTTGTGTACGATGGGTACATCGTAGGTGATCGGTGTGTCGCCCCCACCTTCCTCTGTCTCGAGATTCAGGTCATTGGGGATATCGTCCAGCAGTTTTTCCAGGGCGGCATCGGGAAAGGGGGATGCCAGGGCGGCATCGGGAAAGGGGGATGAGGCGGTGGACCCGGCAGGGGCATGACTGATTTCCGCCTCGTGAATACGAACCAGGAGCTCGGAATAATAGTCCATGAGAGCAGGATCATGATTCAACAAATCTCCGCATTCCAAAAGAAGCACTAGGGCCTGATCGAAGTGGGTGATGGCCATGTCCAGGCTCTCCCCTCGTGAGAATTCAAGACCCAAATCGTAGGCCTCGATGCTCCGTTCGATCAGTTGATCAATGACCTGGTCCCGGACCTCGGGCGACAGCCGTGGGACCACTGCGGTTTCGGGACTGTTTTTTGGTGCACAGCCGAGTTGGGCAAATAAGAAGATGCCCATGAGGAAGAGCAGTCCCTGACCTTTTTCTTCCCCCTGTTGTTGCCGGCAAATTCGAGAAAAACCGGAATGGTTCCCGAGTTGATTGTTCCCCAATTCCCCTCTTCTTTTTACCCCATTTTCTCTTCCTGACCCAAAACTCCTGTGACCTACATATCATTATACGAAATGTTCCTTGATTAATAGGCCATTCTTTTGGTAAAAATCACCTGCAACGGTGAATTCACTTCTGGTGGTTCCCACAGGCACGAGTGCCTCATCGGGATCACCGGCCGCTCGCCGCCGGAAAAGGTGCCGAGAAGATGGATCGACCTACTGATACCTGAAGCCTGACATTCCTCCTGAACAATGTTCGTTTTTCCTTTCCGAACACACAATCGTCCAGGTTCAGGCACCAATCAAGGAGAACGAATTCGATGATCGAGGTTCGCGGCGTCTGCAAATCTTTCCAGAAGTTCATGGCCGTGCGGGAGTTGGACCTGTCTGTTCCGGCGGGTGTTGTCTTCGGTTTTCTTGGTCCGAACGGGGCGGGCAAGACTACGACTATTCGCATGTTGACCGGGATCCTGGAACCGGATCGGGGAGAAATCCAGGTCTTTGGCAAGGGTTTCAAGAAAAACCGCAACGAGATCTTGAACCGGCTGGGCTATATTCCCGACCGACCTTTTCTCTACGGAAAACTGACCGCCATTGAGCTTCTCCGATTCCTGGGAAGTCTGCGGCGCTTGCCGGCCCGGGAAACCGAACGACGGGCCATGGAATTGTTGGAGCGTTTCAAACTGGCCGAATTTGCCCACCAATTGGTGGAGCGGTTGTCTCACGGCATGCGCCAAAAACTGGTATTCTCGGCCGCCCTGCTCCACGAACCCGAGCTATTGGTAGTGGATGAGCCCATGGTCGGTTTGGATCCACGGGCGGCTCGTCACGTCAAGGCCCTTATTCGTGGTTTTGCAGATGAAGGCCGAACCGTGTTCATGTCCACCCACACCCTGGAAGTTGCCGCCACACTCTGTGACCGGATTGGGATTATCCATAAGGGTAGCCTGGTTGCCAACGAAACAATTCCCACATTGACCCACCGCCTGGAAACCAAAGACGGAGACCTGGAAGCCGTCTTCATGGCGCTCACCAAAGAACAGGATGATGAGGCGATTCCCACGTGATTAAAGCGTTCCTTGTCCTGGGCCGCCTGGGTGGCCTTCAGCTCAAAAATAAATTCAAGACCAACATCTCGGAGCACCCAATAATCACTCTTGCCCTGATTTTTTTGGGCCTGTTCCTGTTTGGTGGTTACCTGGCCCTGGCTTACGTTTTGGTCAAGTTCATCTATTTTCAGGAGGTCTACGGCGTCTTGCTCGCTACCAAGCTGGTCCAGATCCTACTCTACCTCTCCGTAGGCCTTTCCCTCGTTTCCAGCTTGACCACCGCCATGACCCACCTCTACCTGAGCAAGGATCTCGAGTTCCATTTCAGCCTGCCCGTGAACTTCAACGTCTGGATCATGTACCGCTTCTCCCAGATCTACCTCCAATCCAATTGGATGTTGCTGTTCTTCGGCAGCCCCCTCATATGGCTGTTCCTCACCTTCAGTGAAACTCATGTCCTCATACGGGTGTTTGGGGTCCTGATCCTTGCCCTGCTCTCCACTTTTCCCATCTTCATCGCCACCTTATTGTGTATGTTACTGGTCAAGATCTTTCCCGCCCGGCGAATCAACCAGGTCTTTCTGGTCCTAACCGTGGTGGTGGTTTCCAGCCTTGTTCTCGTCTTTCGGCTCATCGAGCCTGAGAAGTTCATTGGACCCGGTGGTTTGGAAGAGTTTCGCGGCTTCGTGGACCTGGTCAATTTGGACCAACATACCTGGAACCCCGGTGTTTGGGCCTACAACGCCATTACCGCCATGAGCCAGAAGGAGTGGGGCGCCCTTTGGCAACCCACGACCCTATTGATCCTGTTATTTGCCTTGACCACGACGGTTTTGCTCTTCACCGCCCGCAAGTTCTACCGCGGTTCCTGGGATCGTGCGCTCCAGTCCCTGAGTGGTGAAGAGGGGTTGGGATCCAAAAAGGTTCGGGTTCTGCCCTTGAGCAGGTTCCTGGCTTCTCCCGGTTGGAATCAGGAAGCCCGGGAACTGCTGCTTTTCTTCCGGGACCCCGCCCAGTGGTCCCAGATCTTCGTGCTGGCGGCATTGCTTGCCCTTTGTCTATTTTCCCTGACCAAGATTCCCATGGAACCTTTCGGAACGACCCGGTTCCAAATGGCCCTTGGGGCCACTTCCATGGTTGCCTTTATTTGTCTTTCCCTGGCCAGCCGCTTCGTTTTCACTTCTTTCAGTGCCGATGGGCCCGCCATCTGGTTGATGAAAACAACACCTGACGGGTGGGTAAAATTCATACGCGGCAAGCTTCTTGTTTTCGGCATGCCTACCGTCACCTTCTCTCTCCTGCTCATGATTTTCTCCGGCATGATCATGAAGCTCTCGAATTTTCAGTTGTTCCTCATTGGGTTGCACTGTTTCTGGGACAGTCTGGTCCTGGTCTTGCTGTCCCTGGTGATGGGCATACTATTCATCAATCCGAACATCGAGAATCCCGTAAAGATGGTTGTCTCACCCGGTGGAGTACTCCTCATGATTAGCGGGTTGTTCATAACCGGGATCCACGTCTTCCTCAGGACCTCGGAATGGAGTCCCACCTTTAACATGATCTTGATGCGGGTGGGCTGGCCGGATGTGCAAGATGGCCGAGCCATCTGGTTCTACATCGCCCTGGTCCTGGGTGAGGGAGTATTGATGGGGTTTCTGATCAAACGGGGACTACACCATCTGCGGGTAGGTGATTTCACTTAGCCTTGGGGAGAAAGAACTAGGAACATATGGGAGACCGGTAGCCGGAAACAAGGATGTGTCTTCAAAATTCGGACGGAATCAGCTAATATAGGCAGAGGGCCATCTGGATTTCGTTGAACCGTCCAGTGTGTTCAAGGCGCTTGGTCCAATACGTATGGAGAAGGTTGGGATAAAGAATGGCGGGTCATAGTAAATGGGCGAATATTCAGCACCGAAAAGGCAGGGAAGATGCCAAACGGGGCAAGCTGTTTACCAAGCTGGTGCGGGAAATAACCGTATCGGCGAGAATGGGCGGGGGAGATGTGGACTCTAATCCCCGGTTGCGGGCAGCCATCTCGGAAGCACGAAAACAGAGCATGCCCAACGATAATGTCAAGCGCGCAATCGAAAAGGCGGTCGGAAGTAGCGCCACCAAACTGGAAGAAGTAACCTACGAGGGTTACGGGGCCGGGGGGGTCGCGGTCCTGGTACAAGCGGTCACTGACAACAAGAACCGCACCATTCCCGAGGTTCGACACATTTTCAATAAATGTGGTGGGAATATGGGTGAAGAGGGATCGGTTTCCTGGCAATTCACCAAAAAGGGTTATATCCAACTTGCCAAGGCCGGCCAGACCGAGGACGAACTCACCGAGGCCCTGCTCGAAGTTGGTGCCGACGATTATGAGGATACCGGTGAATTCTGGGGCGTGTTTACCGCACCCGAGGATCTTCACCAGGTCCGGGAAGGCCTTGAAGAAATGGAACTTCCAGTGGAGTCGGCCAAATGGGTCATGATTCCCAATACCGAACTCAACATTTCGGGTGATACACTCCGAAAAGTAATGCGATTGATGGATATGCTCGATGATCAAGACGATGTTCAGCATGTTTGGAACAACGCGGACTTCGACGAAGCCGAACTTTGATTATCATGGGGATCGATCCCGGATCCCGGACCACCGGCTACGGGATCTTGCGGGTGGAGGGCAACCACTTCCAACTCCTCGATGCGGGACCCATCCACCTGGTGAAACAAGGTGCCATTCCTCAACGGCTATACTATCTCTCCGAGCAGATTGATGCCCTGATCCGTACCTCCAAACCCGATGTTCTTTCCATCGAGAAGGTATTTCACGGCGTGAACTTCCAATCTGCACTTTTATTAGGCTATGCCCGTGGCGTAATTTTGATGCAGGCTGCTCATCACGACCTGAACCTGGCCGAGTATGCGGCTACCGAGGTGAAAAAAGCGGTTACGGGATACGGGCGTGCAGAGAAAGGCCAGGTTCAGGAAATGGTTCGCATTTTGCTCAATTTGCGTGATCCTCCCAAACCCACGGACGTGACCGATGCCCTGGCGGTTGCCATTTGTCATGCTCATATCGCGCCTGTGGCCCAACGGTTTGGCATGGGTAACCCCCCCCCCCCAAAAAAGCGCTGGCAGGATATCAAACAGTCACAATGAGTCTCAGCGAGATTGGCAGAGTGTGGTGGACACGGCCTCCACGGCAAACCACCTCTAGCCCAGAACTATCTGATCGGTGTCACTACCCCGGGGAGAATCGATTGTAGCAACCCTGATGGACAGTATCCTCGGTGAATACCGGGTGAATTGAGTAGCAATCAGCCGGATTCGCTCTACGAGACACAGTTATTGAACGAACCGATCTGCTGGCCATATCATGGCCTTTGGATATGGTCGAGCACACCCCGGTTGCGCGACAGGGGGAATTCCCAAGGCAACCCAAGAACGCAAGTCGTGAATTTTGCACCGGAGTAATCCTGGTTTTAATCTTGATCTTTGAATTCTTTGGCTTTTTCCGGCTGGTTCCAGGTCTGGTAAAGATCGAAAAGGCGGTTTCGTGCATTTCGAATCCGGTTTTTATCCCCTCCGGGGACAGCCATGATTTGATTATAGGTTTTCAGCAGGGTTGATTCAGCTTCTTCATAACGGCCCAGCCTGGTCAAACATTCACCCAATAGATTCTCCGCTTGGACAATTTGCCAGCTATCGGGCTCCAGATTCTCGCGCCAGATGTGGAGGCTCTTGCGCAATAGGGGCTCAGCGGTCTCGGGATGCCCGGTTTTGATGCGAAGATTGGCTAGTGTGCTCAGGGTATAAGCTACACTCGGATGGTCTGAGCCCAACACTTGTGTTCTCAAATCCCGAACCTCTTCTAAAAGGGGTTCCGCTTTTTGAAACGCCCCTTGGTCGACCAACACAACAGCAAGATGGTGAAGGGTTCTAATCAGGTCCGGGTGCTCCGCATCCAGGATTTCCCGTTGAATTGCCAGGGCTTTTTCCAATATTCGGTAGGCTTCGGCGAGTTCACCCTTCTTATAGAGAATGATCCCAAGGCTAGTCTGGGCAATTAGGGTCTCCGGGTGATGGTGGCCCAGGATCTCCCGTTGAAGGCTCAAGGCTTCCTGCATCCAATGTTGGGCACCCTCGTAATCACCCCGATTGTATTTCAAGCCGGCCATGTTTAGAAGAGTCCTTGTGGCCGCAAGCCTCTCTTTACCCGGGAAAGATCGGGCCAGGGCAAGGGTCTTGCGAGCCACCAGCTCAGCTTCTTCAAGCTCACCCTTTTCACCAAGCACACCGACGAGGTTGTTCATGGGATCCAATAGGCCGGGATGGTTATCGCCGAGGATGTTTCGCGAAAGATTCAGCGCCTCGCGGAATAGCTTTTCTGTCGTCTCAAAGTCCCCCATCTTATGGAATGCCTCGCCCACGAGTTGTAAGGTCTCACTCTTGGTCAAATCGTCTTCTTCAAACAATCGCTGAATTTTTAAAGCGGAAGACAAGTGGGCTCCGGCCCGGGCATATTCACCCAGGTTCAGATAGATCTTTCCAATCGTGACAAGGAGGTTGGTCTTGATTTTGGGCTGGTCGTCAAATTCTTTCAGTTTGGCGATGCATCCGTCGAGAGCTTCCCGGACAGTCATGTCCTTTTCTCGGGTTTCCGTGGGATCGGCCTCTTTGAAGATCTCTTCAACAAAGGTCAACACACGTGCAGTATTGTCTCTTTCCCGGCGGGCCTGATCCCTTTCCTTTAGGATACTCATCGACTGGAAGGAAACCGTGCTGGTGAATGCCAGGACCAGGGCCAGGAAGAGCCCTACGAAGGTCACGGCCAGGCGGTTTCGGCCCAAGAACTTGCCGGTCCGGTAGGCCAGGGTGTCCTTCCGCGCCAGGACCGGGAGCCCGGTGAGATGTCGCCGCAGATCTTCGGACAACTGTTCCACGGACTGGTAGCGTCTTTGTGGCTCCACCCGCAGGGCCATCAAGATAATTTTGTCCAGGTCGCCGGACAGTAGCCGCTGGAGTTGCCGGCAACCGGTATTGCGTAATCGACTGACGGTATGGGGACTCGAATCCTCCACATCGGTTTCCAGGGCATCCGTCTTCCTACCCAATGTCAGGCTCGGTATTTCGGGTTCAACATGGGTCAAGATGCGTTCCATCTCCTGGGGCGTCTTCCCCCCCAATTTCCGGGGAAGTCGACCGCAAAGAAGCCGAAAGAGCAAGACCCCCAGGGAATACACATCGCTGGCCGTGGTGATGGTTTTGCCGAGAACCTGTTCCGGACTGGCATAGTCGGGAGTCAACAAGCGATGGCAGGTCAAAGTTGGGTAGAAGTCAGGTGAGGTAAGATCGGGATTGGTAAGCTTGGCAATGCCGAAATCCAGCAATTTGGCTTCACCCCGCTCGGTGACCAGGATATTGCCAGGTTTGAGGTCGCGATGTACGATCAGATTCTGGTGAGCATAGTGGACAGCTTTGCACACCTCGCGAAAGAGCCCAATACGTTCGGGGATGGCCAGGCGGTGCCGATCGCAATAGGCATCGATCGGTTCCCCCTCGACGTACTCCATAACGAAATAGGGCAACCCTTCATCGGTAGTACCTGCGTCGAAAAGCCTGGCAATGTTGGGGTGATCGAGGCTGGCGAGGATATGCCGCTCGATGTGGAAGCGTCGAAGATGTTCGGTGTTGGCCATGGCCGTGGGTACGAGCTTGATCGCCACCTGCTTGTGGAACTGGTCATCGGCACGAACTGCACGGTATACGGTACTCATACCGCCCTCGCCGATTTTTGCCCGGAGCTGATAGGGCCCCAGCATCCGTCCCCGGCTGAGTCCCTGCATTTTCCAGATGGGTGTTTTCCGTTCCGGCAATACGGGTTGTTTCATAAAATTCCCGGCGTCTTCATGGGCCAGCAGGGATTCCACCTCCATGCGAAGATCCGTATTGCCCCCACATGCCTTTTCGAGAAAAGCTTTTTGTTCAGCCGGCGGGTGGGCCAATGCCTGTTCGAATAGCCATTCGAGCCGGTCGGCTTCCTTCATCCGGTGCATCATGTGCCCCCTTTTTTTTGAGATGACGGTAAAGCCAGGCTCTGGCGACCCGCCAACGGCGGGTGACCGTGGCCGAGGACAGGCCCAAAACCTCAGCGATCTCCTCGCTGTTCAGGCCGCCGAAGTAGCGAAGCTCCACCACTTTTGCTTGTTGTGGGTTGGTCGCGGCCAGATCCCTGAGGGCCTCATCGACGCCGAAAATTTCCGCAAGATGAGTTTGGGGCAGTTGGGTGGTTTCATCCAAGGACAGGTGTGTCGTCCTGCCACCCCTTTTGGCGCAAAACCGATCGCGGGCATGGTTGGAAAGGATTCGCCGCATCATCCGCGAGGCAGTGGCCAAAAAATGGGCGCGATTCTGCCATTGGAACCACTTTTGCTCGACGAGACGCAAGTAGGCCTCATGCACCAATGCACCGGTATCAAGGGTATGTCCCGGCCGCTCGTGGTTGAGATAGTGGGTGGCTATTTTCCTAAGCTCATCATAGATCAGAGCAAAGAGACGATTTGGTGCCTCCTCCTGACCCTCACGCCATTCTTTGAGAAGCCGGGTGATATTGCTCGTATTTTTCATTTCCAATCCCCATTGAAGCAATCCTTTTTGAAGTGGGTGTCTTGTGTTTGGCTTTCCAAAGACAGGTCCCCCTTGGCGAAACCTTCTTTTACCCCATAAGGATTCGGGTATGTCCTCTATTACCCCCTATAAATTTAATGGAAATACCGTTACTCGCAAATACAGAAGACATAGCCATGTGATTTTGCATTTTATTTTGTGAAATTCGGGTACCCGTAAAGCTCGGGCATTGCCCAGGGTGAAACGGGACATTCTCGAACCCAGGCCATGGTTATCGGGAAAGCAGCCGGTAGGGATGGGGTGTCACCAAGTCCCCGTTAAATAAACCCTATTAGATATTTTGTCGTCACAACAATGGGAATTCCCCCTTATCCGGGCTTGAATCTAAGGGCCCTCCTCGAGAGCCCAGAGCCCTAGTCAGAGGGAAAGCTAAACCATTGGGGAACAATGATATTTACCGATGTCCAGAAACGTCCGATATTTACCCCATCCCTCTTGCAAAGCAAGGAAAACACCAATGAAAGCTGGTCATTGGGATTCGCATGATCAAAAACATCTACAAGCCGAAGCACCAGGTTTCCCCCTTGGAGGGCCTGGTATTGATTTTGACCAAAATTATCGAACCCATAAAAGGTATTTTCCCCAACTTGTAAATAAACTTTTTTAAGCTCTATTTGTGAACAATCATCGACGCAGTTCCGGCAAATAGGGTCCGTTATCATCAATAGGAGATCATCAGAAGTCTGGTCGGGTTCATAATTACAGGCACCGCAAGGGGGTTTCGGCTCGGGTGCGCCCATGTAGTTTTCAGCGATAAACGAAGGTAGGCTTTTCGGTTGAAATGAACTCATGTCTGTTGGATTATCCCATTTCAGGTGGGCTGTGTATTCCGGAGATGCGCCTGGTTGTGTGGGTAACAACTCCTGTTGCAGTCGATAAAAGAGGTTGTCGATAGCCTGGTTTATTGAATTTAGTTTGACCCCTAATCCAACGGGAGGTTGATTGGCCAGGTAATAAGCCGACCCTAAGCGAACCGGGAACCATTCACCTAGAAGCAGGGAGAGATCATCAATCATCATAGAACGGAGATAAGGGGAGGACCATGCAGTGAATATGGCTGCAGAAAATGAAGAGCCTTGGGGCAGGTCCAACTGTGAACTGCCTCGGATAAGGGACAGACCGTCACCTGGCATATAGGCCAGGGTGTTGGCTGGATTTTGAAAATAAAGGGTACCGCTGCCAGGGGATCCGTCATATGCGTGGAGGTTGAGCCGGCCGACAGCCAACACCTTCTCATGATAAGCGGGAAACATGACATCCTCATAGTTTCCCGCCGCGGCAATCAGGGTAATGCCGCGACCGAAGAGCTCATCCAAAATATTCTGTACTTCACCGTTAAGACTTAGGGAACTCAAGGAACCACCGCTATCAGGACTTGCCACATCGAACCATCTTCCAAAACCCATGTTCAGGGCAAGTGGGGGGGGATAGCGACCCTTGTCTACACCATCCAACAGATCGCAAAGCCGAATCAAAACATGGAAGTCACTTACCCCTCCAAAGTCAAGATTATCAGGGATATTTAATGGGTCATCAAGTGGATAGAGACCCAGGTTGACCTGGGGATCCGAGAGCTCGTGAATGGTCAAGCCAACCAAAATCCCATGGGTAGTGTCATTTCCGAACACGTCCATAACGGCAACCCAAGGTGCCGTTTTCAAGTTCCACCATGGTTCACCGGCTGGATCCCAATCAGGAGGGATTTCCCCGATGGAACCAGGCTTGGGATATTCCAATAAATACTGCTCTTGTGCTCCGGCTACATTGAGGGGAAAGTCCTTCCAGAAATGAAAAAAACCATAATTGCCACATGGAACACAAAGTTCGCTGCCCGGGAATGTTTGATTTTGATTCAAAAACCAGGAAACCGTATCCTGAGCCCGGGTGTGTGTAATCGGAAACAAACACAGAATGGCCGTAAAAATAAAACCGTTGATACTATTCGAAAATCGCATTTCTGCTCCTCCTTTTTCGGATATGGAGGAACCATCACTGGGGATTGGGCACAGGAAGCAGCTCGATGGAAAGAGGGTAAACGATCTTCCGAGGACCGGTCGACAAAACCACCTCGGGAGCTTCGCCAGGTTCGATCCGCTTCTTCCCGGGCAGCCAACCAGAGCGGGCAATCACGACGTAGATGTCGTATCTGCCTGGCTCGGCGCTTACAAGATCAATGGCAAGCCCGGTAAAGGTAGCCCTGCCTCGATCCGTTTCGAGTTCGAGTTTCTGACCGATTGGAATCGGTTCTATCAGGTCACCGCGACGGCGATAAAGCCCGAAATCGAACCTTTTGATGCGGCCGGCCACGGGATTGACATCAATCCGAACCGAGCTGTCCGGATATGCCCGGATGGGACCGGGAACCGCTTGCTCGGCACGTGACCAGGCCAACCCACGGCCCTTCACCTCATAGATCACGCCCTCGGGAAGTCCCGAGGGGAACCGGGACCAGAGCAAAATCCCCAACAGCAGGCTCACGGCCGTTCCGACCAGCCAACCATAGAAGTGAAATGATGGATGCCCGGGTTTGGTGATACGGTGCAAAACCCTTGCCCTCAGCTCATCCGAAAGTCCCGATGTGGGGATGCCCGCCAAGGCTGCGAGTCGATTCCGAAGAGCGGCATCCTGGACCAGTAGGGCCTCCACCTGGTTTGCTTCCACCTCGGATAAGGCGCCCTCCCGGTAGGCCGCCAGGGTCTCATCCGAGGGTGGCGAACCTCCATTGCTTTCATCTTTCAGTGATAGTTCCCAAAGGAGTTTCTCGACATCGATTCGGCTCATCCGTCACCTCAATGCATTACCTGACTTATGTGATTCCTTTCTCAATGGCTGGGACTTCCTCACGATCGTCTCTCCTTCTACCCGATAAGGATTTATGAACATCTTCTTTTGCCCTCTTTAATTTTCAACTTGGAGTCCGTCCCCTCGCAATAACATGAGGGTGGCCCAGCCTGAGGCGGGAAAACGCTTGCGTACATCTGCCATGGCTTTGGCATAGGCGAACGGTACCGACCTGGTCTCATCAAAAACTTGATAAAAGGCCCGATTGAATACCCCTGCCAGCGCGTCGGAGAGATCCGAGCGGCTGCCGATCGCCCAGGCGGCACCGAGTCGGGTAAACAGGCCCGTCATACCGTAACGGCCGCTGTCCGCGGTAATGGGCCAGGAACCAGTCTGGCAGCCACTCAGGTTAACAAATCGCAGGGTGTCGGCAAGTCTATCAATCCCAGGATCACCCAAATGGAAGAGACCGTCACGGAGCTTGAAGCCGGAGAGTTCCGGAAATGTCGGGTCGTAGTATCCGTGGGCATCCACGTGAAGCCAGGAGGCACCGGATAGCCACTGCCGCAGGGCCCCCAGATCAGCTTCCTCGCGATGCAAGATCCGGGCTTGCGGAAAGCGTTGCTGATAAAAGGAATACAACCTAGAGCCATGGGCCAGATCACCTAAGGGGTCGACCACGAATAATGGCATTCTCCTGCCCTCCGAAAGGGGAGGGGAACCGGTGGGAACACAGGCCGGTTGAAGTGCAACCACGGTTACTTCACCTAACCAACGGGGTCCGGTTTGACGGGAACTATCCCGTTGGGGTAAGGGTAAGGCAGCCATTGGTACCCCTTGAAGCAAGCCGTGCAAACCGAAGGTCGTCACGGCCCCAAGGGACTGGAAATCCCGTGGAACCAGGGCCGCTTCAAGGGGCTCGAGCAGGAGTCTCCAGGTTGTATCGTCCCGGTCTTGACCATTTAGCATATCTCGAACTTGGGAAAGAAGACGCCTGAGTTCCTGCCGGCTCATGGGCGTTCGCCGATCGAGAACGTATGTCCCATCGGGCTTCCGGTTCAAGAGTAGGATCTCATCTTCGAGTGCCACCGCCCGAAAATCAGGCTCTTTAAAAGGGCGGGCGGGAACCATTTCGCGACAAGCGGGCCAATCCAGGAAGGATAAACGCAATTGTTTCTTGATTCCCTCGATCTCTGCCTTGTTGTTTTCTGTGGATCGTGATTGGAGCGCGAGGAGCTGTTGAAGAAGGATTTCGATTTCACGATTGTGTTCTTCCCATCTGGCCTGATGCATGGGATTGGCTGACTTCTCAGAACAAAAATGACGTTCTCGCGTATCAACCGCAAACCGATCGATCTCCGCCAGGAGATGCCAGGCACGGTTGGCCCCACCCATTTCCAAGGCTGTCCGAGCGGCCCGGGCAAAGTCGTCCGCCTGTTCACCTGATCCGAGAGCTAAACGTTGACCCGGATGCAATTGGTATCCGGACCGATGGTGAAGGATAGCCAACTCGAATGCTGCTGAGGCCCGAGCCAGTTGCCCCTGAATTCGGAAGCTTCTGCCAACAGCGCTCAATGCCCGGGCACGGAGTCGGGGGTCTTCATGTTCGACCAGTGGTTCACAGAGTGCCAGGCAACGCTTTGGGTCTTTGTTTAAAAGAAAATGGAGGCCTTCAACCAAATCTGCCCAACCAGAAATCAAGCTGGTCCTTTGATTATTGGTTACTTTTTTTCCCAGAAACCCCCTTGCCTCAGCCAGGGACTCAAGGGGATTTTCACCTTGGAGGAGTTTGAGATTGGCGATATTGACCAGGAAATTGGCAAGTTCAACAGGATCAGTCTCACCAGCCTGGAGTTCATTTCCCAATCGTTGAACAGCTTCTCGCCAGCCATCTTCGCCGGCATCCGAGCTTTGAAGGATGAGCCAGGCCAGTTGCCGTTGTGCGTATGCCAGGAAAGTGGGCTGGCAGGGGACCTGATCGCATTCGGCCAGCCCTGCACGAAGAAGGTTGAGACCCTCTTCTACATTACCCAATCTCGCCAGGAGATCAGCGTGAGTGGTAATCGGCCCGATCAGTTGGGGGTGCAGAATGCGGCGATACCAACGTTCCGCCTGAATGAGATGGTTCCGTGCCCGACTAAGGTTGCCACCCGGTCTATTTTCGATATTAGCCTTCACATTAGCAACAAGCCCAAAATAGTAGCCGCATTCCGGACGGCCCAGCCATGCCGGAATGTTTTCTAAACGCTTTCGAGCCTGGTTCAGGGCATCCGGGGTTCCCAGGCCCGTTAGAAACTCGGCCACCATGATGTTCAACCGGATCGTCAACAAGGGGAATCCCCTCTTTCCTGTTTCTCGGATAAGCTCGTCCAGTGCCGGTAGGGTGGCCATTATCCCTGAAGCCATTAGTTCCTCGACGAGCTTATTCTTGCGTTTCAGGAGCTGTTGATAATCAATGCCATCCTCGAATCGAATCTGCCGGCGGGGTAAGCGATACCGTGTGCCATCATATTGGTCGGTCAATATGCCGCCCAGCTCTAGTTCTACCCCTGGTTTCAGGTCCTCCGGTATATCCATTTCGAAGTATAGAAATCGACCCAACCTGATCTTTGGCGGCGCGAACCCCCGAGGGTCCCGGTGATTACCCAAGCTGAGACGGGCCTCCCACTGACTGGTATCGGTCCCAGGGGGAACCTCCAGACAAAGCCCGATGGGTTTTGCGTGGCTCAAGACACGGAGTGTCAAGCTGCTATCGGCATTTACTGTTACCTCGTGATGGTCTCGATCAATGCGGACAGTGGCCGGTATGTCGAGATCTCCCATGCACGACTGGAGGATAAGCAATATCCCTAATGCCAACATAAACCTCTGGTAGAGCGGCATCAAGAGCCCTGGTAGGCGGTAGCGGGTACCGGCACCGGTAAGACATGGTTCTCGTTCCGTTTGTTGTAGTGCCAGTTGCCAAAACTGAGGCGCCGGACCAAGGCGTACCACCAGCCACGAAGCCGGTTTCACAACTGACGCTACCGAAAACATGCGCATTTTACACCATCCCCAGGGTTTGATCATGACCATTCCCCCTCTTCCATGCTCTGATCAATTCGTAAAAATCCCCAGCTTTTTGGCACATTGTGAAACCGCCTCGTTCAACGCTTGTTTGAGCTTGTAGGTTGCTTTGCGAGACCAACCGTTCATGTGGGCAATCTCCTCGGGAGTGAAGCCGTCGCGGTAGCGTAACTTGAAATAAAGCGAGATCCGAAGACCCTTTTTCTGAAGGCAGGCTTCCAGTTTGTCGAGCGTATCGCGGTTGAGATTCTGTTGCTCGGGGTCGGTTTTGATGGGGGTTTCCCTGAACTGGGTGAGCGACATGAACCGGCGCAGCTTCCGGTAGCGGCGGTAGTTACTAACGAGCCCACAGGTCAGGTCCCACAACCGGCGAGCCAGAGCCGTAACAGTTTGCTCCTTTTCGGGAACCCGATCCATGAAGTCGCGAAGTACCTTGCCTCGGTTCCGGAGGAAGAGCACGAAGGAATCATGCAGCAGATCCTCCAGGTCGGGACGGCATAAGTAGTCGTACCGCTGTTTCAGCCGGTTGAATAAATAGGGAGCAAAGAAATCGTATAACCAGGCACAGGCCTCGGCTTCGCCATTGATAACCCGTTGTAACATTTGAGATATCTCACCCATGGCGTGGTTTTGGAGCGATTCGGGTGGATTCATCGTGGTGTCGACGTTTCGTTTCATTTAGATCCCCGGTTCATTACCTTGGAGCCATGCATATGGTATCACGGAAGTTGAGATGCTTCGTAACCTCCCAAAAATGGGGAAGGGTTCCCGGAAATCGCCTTTGAAATCTCGTGTAAAATAATGGCTGATCAAGGAAATTTCCCGGTTTATTCACCCGGAGGAGATTCCCCATCCCTTTGGATATTCCCCTCGAAGGCGATAGGGATCTCGGGCCGCAGAGTCAGGGATCGGGAGCGCCAATCCTGTCGTGAGGCATTGAAACAGTATATTCCCCAAAGAGTGTTTCTTTTAAGCTAAAACTGTTTTTTGACGATGAGAAGGAAAAGAGAGTAGAATATCAAGTAATAATACTCAATGGGAGGAACGGATGGTAGAAAGGACCTTTAAACCACTGACACCAGGTCATGTACGACCAACCGGGGACCTACCCGGTATCCGAACCCGCTATGGTATCAAGTTGACATACTACCTACTCAGCGGTTTCTTCTTTATCCTTACTCTCATTGCCGTGCCCCTCTACTTCAACCTGGACGTGAGGGGTATCTTTTCCGAAGAATTCTCGGAATACCGTTCCTACCTGCTCTTTCTAATCGCGGTCTTTTCCCTGTTCAGCCTGCTCCTCCGTCTTCGGGCCAGCTTTTGCGTTATCTGCCACAAGTTCAGATGGCCTACCCAGCTCGACTTCAATGATTATTGCAGGGATTGCGGCGCTCATCTCTTCAAGTTCCAAGTCTATAAGAACCAGGAAGTCGGGAAATCCAAATACGACCTGGACCTCAATGAACGGCTCTTGAAAATGGCCAAACAAGGAGAAAACGACGCCATACAGACCCTGTTGGGCAAAGGTGCCGAGATCGATTACCAGGATAAATTCGGACATACCGCACTCATGGGCGCGGCTATGGACAACCGCCTGACCACTATTGATTTCCTAATGGCTTGGGGTGCCAATCCCACGGCCAAGAACAATTTTGGGCTCAATGCCCTGATGTTGGCTGTTGATCAGGGCCATACCGAGACCGCGGTAAAAATGCTCGAGTTTATCGATCCGCGAGAAAGGACCAGGGATGGCCGGACCGCCCTGGACATAGCCCGTCGCCATGGCAATACCACCATTATCAGGCTCCTGGAAAAAGCCACACCTGAGGAGGAGCCTCCTGAGGAGGAGCCTCGGGACGAATAAAAACTCCCCTGGGGCTCAATGGCCGGTCCGGGGCATTTTCCGTTCAACTCTACTCATTAGGAAACGAGTGATCGGCATGATGGGCGCTTCGGTAAGAACCTTCACACTCTTCATGTCGTTGGCTCGGCACAGCTCCTTCAGGTTCTCTGAAAATATTCGGGCCACCCCGCCGATAAAGGCCACTTCCTCCTCCTTGCTTTGCAACAGTGGAAACAGGTAATGGTCCAGGTAGAATTGGAGTTGCTTGTGTAATACCCTCCGGATAGCAGGATCCTGGTGGTGTTCAGCAATGAAGGGGACCTGGCGGGCCAGGTAAAGACTGGGCCGGGGATAAGCGTAAAGATCCTCCAGGGTGCGGATTATGTCCTGATCCGTAAATGCCTCGTAGGCAGTCCTGAGATGGGGAGGCAGGGTTCCTTCAAGCAAGCCCCGTAACAGCTCTCTACCCAAGGAGGAACCGCCACCCTCGTCCCCGAGCAGAAAACCCCATCCACCCATTCGCCGAACTACCTTGCGATCCTCATACCGAAAAGCCACCGACCCGGTTCCCAATATTCCCACCACACCGGAGTCTTTCCCCAAGCAGGCATAGGCGGCCCCCATCAAATCCGTGTCGACCACCACATCATCACAGCCCAGGCAATCGCTTAACATTTCCATCAATCTTTCACGTTGAGGTTTGCGTCCCAGGCCCGCACCAAAGAACCACAACCGGGCGAGTGGAGCGCCGCCAACCCAGGGTTGCACATCCTCATAGAGGCATTCCTCAATTGAATCCCAATCGGAAAGCGAAGGGCTCAGGCCCCGGGTCTGGAAATTCTTTTTTCTCTGTTGGGCATCAACCAGGACCCAGTCCGTTTTGGTACCGCCGCTCTCGGCAATGAGATAATTCACCGTGCTACCTCGAATGATTGATTTGGGAAGAGAGACGCAAAAAGATATTTGGTTTACAAACCAGAGGCTGATATCAAGAAATCTACCACCCCATTTTGAAAAGGCCCCATCATAGGACCGCTAAGAATATATCTCTCCAGCGCCTGATTGGAAAGACATTTCTGGATTTATTCATCAGCCGGAGGCCCCTGATCCCACAATTTTGCTTTGAGTTATTAACCCCGTATTCTGAACAACAAGCAGTTCGGGGTCGGTTAGCTTCCTTTTTGGATACCTGGGACATATTCTGCTATTCCAAACATCACCGTGCACATACCGTACTTATACGTCTTCTTTTCAAAAAATCTTTTTGTTTGCCGGCAGTATTGTGACCTATAAAAAAAGGGGATCATGGGCCGGTTCAAACCAGGAACCGTACGGGATCGTTCAGGAAGGCTTCGAAAGATTGGAAGAATCGTCCCACATGGAGGCCGTCCATCAGGGCGTGGTGAACCTCAACTGACACGGGCATTTTCACCTTACCGCCCTCTTTTCGATATTTTCCAAACACGACCTTCGGCACGGAATCCTGGTTGTTGTGTTTGCGTGCGTGGGCAAAGCTGGTAAAGGAGACCCAGGGCAAAACGGAATAGTGGATGAGGTCATCTTCCTGATCCCGGGGGTTCATGCACTTTTCACCGCTCTTGAAGTAGGCCAGTTTTTTTTCGGCCTCAGCATGGAAAAGCGAATATTTAGGGTAGTAGTCGAAATAAAAAAAGCTGAAGGTATCGTCCTGGTTGAGTACCGTCGACCCACCGTGAATGACATCGTGCACCAGCACACGATCGTTTCGCAGCCGGTAGCGGAACGGCTCTAATTCATTTATGGCTTTCAGGGAGAGGAACAAGGTGGCCAGGAAAAAAGAACCGCCGGTTTCCTCCAGGTAACGGCGCAACCTGGCTACATGGACATCCGCACATATGTTGAAAAAAGGGTGTTCGTATTCCTTGAAGAAAAAGAAATGGTCTCGTCGTGGCCAAGACTCGATTGGAAGATAGTGGGGCATCATTCCTCCCTTTCCGAACATCCTGTCCCGGTATTATATCGCGAATGGGTGCCGGTCCATGAGATCAAGGCCGTTTTTACCGCCGGCATTCATCATGAGATGCCGCAAAGTAAAGGCCCACCGGGTGGAGGCCCGGCTGTGCCATGATGGGAAGTGATCCCGCGGGAGGGGACATGACACTAGTGCATACTACTAGTGCAACACTAGTGCCACTAGTGCCCATCCTGAAACTCGGTGATGGTTATAAATTCCCAGCAAAAATGGGCTCCGGCCCCAACGGGGCCACACATGCCAGCCCAGGGCAGCGCCCTGGGTCTATTACAGTTAAAAAAATGTGCTCTGAAGGAGCACCACATATCCCCTGCCACCCAAACTAAAGGTTTAGTTCTAAAAAGTGCCGTTTCTGGATGGCCGCTAGCTACCGCTAGCTATGGCTAGTGGC